>ERZ791899.144-NODE-144-length-103191-cov-77.137886_pt1 | contig 103191 bp, 99 predicted proteins | sample MGYA00510151_ERZ791899 | MGnify/ENA primary metagenome ERZ791899 (study PRJEB30046, sample SAMN00792118) | human gut metagenome | study: EMG produced TPA metagenomics assembly of the A metagenome-wide association study of gut microbiota in type 2...
CCGCACCTTTTGCCAAGGACAGCCGTACGGTCTACAAGATTGGTGTCAACTTCAGCGATGAGCTTCGTAACATTCAGGAAGTGAAGGTAGAGATGGGACAATAAGAAGAAACTACAAAACAAATACGTATGAAAAATTATGTGATGACGGGTGCCGCCGTGTTATCAGCCTTCTTGTTTTTGGGTTGCGGAGGGCAGAATAAACAGAACACAGAGAAAGAAATGGATGCAGATACGACAAGGACCGTATGTACTCAGGTAAAGTTACAGAAAGACAGCTTGTTGGCCACGCTGACGCTGGACGGTATGAAGGTGACATGGATTCGTGACAATGCCAGTCCACGGTTGATGCCGCGTACTCTCTTTCCGGATGCGACAGATGCACTGATGGACAGCCTGTCTCTTCAAGAGGGCATACCGGCTTCCGTCAGTACGTTTTTGGTTGAATGTGATGGCAAGCGGATGCTTTTCGATACCGGTGTCGGTGCTCCTGATAGCCGGATGATGGAGGGCTTGAAATCGTTGAACGTAAAGCCTGAAGATATAGACTGCTTGTTTCTTACCCACTTCCATGGCGACCATATCGGCGGAATGATGAAGGACGGTAAGGTGGTATTCCCGAAGGCTGAGGTATATGCTTCGAAGGCAGAATACGATGCCTGGATGAAAATGCCGGCCGACAAAAGGGCACAGGTAGAGACCACGATGAATGCCTATAAAGACCGTCTGCATCTTTTTGCTTTTGGAGATACGCTTCCCGGAAATATACTTCCAATGGAGGCAATGGGACATACACCGGGGCATACCGTTTATAAGGTGAGCAAGCTGCTGGTAATTGGTGATTTGTTTCACGGGTATGCCTTGCAGAAAGATCATCCCGAAATCTGTGCGCAGTATGACATGGATAAGACCGGAGCCATAAAAAGCCGCAAATACTACCTGCAATATGCCCGTGAAAACGGACTGGTAATGGCAGGTATGCATTTGCCTGTTCCGGCCTTTGCGGAATAAGGCTGTGGAGTTGTGATGTCTTTTAGATTAGTCGTTTATAAAAGCTGTCGCATTGTTTCTTTCTTCTAATAATGCGATTAGCTTTTTCTCATCCTTTGCATATAAATAGACTTTCTTTCCTTTCTGGAGAGTAAGGCATACGTTATACCATCCATGAATCACGTCGAACTTAGTGGAGGCATAATGGTCTGTTTTTATGATATCCTGTAAAACAACTGTCTTCAAAAGGATGTGTGGAGTACGCAGTTGCAGTGTGTCGTTCCTTACAGCGTAATAAGTGCGACTGTGCATCCAGCCGATGAGAATCCCGCTCAGCATATAGGATGAGTAAGGATACAGGAAACTTGCATTTTCTTTAGGGACTTGGGTAATCATATTCAGGATGCAATAAAAAATCAGTCCTCCGAGGAGCCACCACAGGATAATGTAGCCCCCATAAATCCATCTGTTTTTAAGTCTGAAATTTTCCATATGGTTTAAGGCAAGATATGTAATTGGATAATGAACAAATATACAAAAAATGAGCGAAGAAGTGCTCCAATGCCTGTCTTTTTATTGTAAAACTAGAGTTTTTTCCTTATTTTTGTTGTTGCGAAGCAAATTGTTACACCATACCTAGATATGACAGAAAAAAAACAGAAATCTTTTTGCGGGTTGATGATGTGCCTGATAGGCATTTTTCCGGCAAAAGGCGTAAGCCAGACACTCGACAGCCTGTCTACTATCGAGATGAAGGAAGTGGTGGTGAAAGCCCGGATGCACCGTACCGATGCTTCCTCTTCCATCTTCACTCCGACAGCCCGCCAGAAAACTTCCGCACAAAATGCGATAGACCTTCTGAAGCAGCTCGCCATACCTCAAATCAACATTAACCTGATGGATAATACGGTCACCACGCCTAGCGGACAGGGTGTAGACATATACATCAACTATATTCCTGCTTCGGCAGAAGAAATGGAGGGAATATCCACTTCCGATGTGCGACGGGTGGAATACCTTGACTTCCCGGCTGACCCACGTTTCCAGGGAAAGGAGCATGTGGTCAATTTCATTGTACAGCAATACGAATATGGAGGCTATACTAAGGCAACCTTGAATGAAAACTTTCTGATAGGCAAACTCTCAAGTCGGGCTTCGGTTTACTCCAAGTTTGTGCATAAACGGATGACCTACGATTTGTATGCGGGGGCTTCCAATCATGATATCAGCCATTCGGGCAATTCCGTTTCCGGAATCTACAGTCTGCAGAATGAAGCGGGAGAAGCCTATCAGATGAACCGAAACGAAACGCTGGAGAGTTCCCGCCTCAAGTACAACCAGTATCCGGTCACGTTCCGGGCCATCTATGACACCGATAAAATGCAGATAGCCAATACCGTTGGTTTCAATTTTGACCAGACTCCGTTGTCGGAAACAAAGGGCATACTGTCGTTTGTTCCCCAGCAAAACACCGATTATTCTTACTATAAAAACGAGCCGTCCACCAGCCGTTATTTTGTCTGGTCGGGTAACTATTATTTTATCCTTCCCCACGATTTTGACCTCAGCGTGTCACCAGGCATGAATTATGGGCATACGAATTATTCGTATCTTTATCAGACTTCATTGCCGGGCAGTTCCCGCATTGCGAACATTTCAAGGGAGGATGTCTGGCAGTTCCGGGGAAGTGCCACGTTGTTCAAGAAGATAGCCGACAAGCAAAGCGCTTTCTTCCGGGCATGGTTCGGCTCGACCTCCAACAACGTGAACTATTCGGGTACATCGCCCTACGACAACGATTTCTCAGACACCTATGCCGGTGCCGCGCTGGGTTATAATTTCTCGAATGCCCGATGGAACGTCCGGGCCGACGCTGCCTTACAATGGGAAAAGAACCAGATTAACGACCAGTCTGTGGCAGAGGTCTATCCGCTGCTGAACTTGTCTGCAGGTTTCTCTCCCTCACAAAAGCACTCGTTCCGTACTTTCTTCCATTTCGGGGCAAACTACCCCGGGGCCAGTGAAAAGACACCGAATGTTCTTCAGCAGAACGAGCTGATGTACTATACGGGAAATCCTACCATCGGACTTTCCCGACAGGTGACCTTCAACCTGTCCTACAATTGGATACCGACGAGCGCATTCTCTGCTTCGGCATTTATGCAGTACTTCGGCGAATACAACCTGTATGTGCCGGTTTACCAGCCTTATCAGGACGGTAAGGCTCTGCTCCGTACGTTTGAGACGGATGGGGCATACAACCGGACACAGATAGGCTTGTCGTTCAATTACAGACTGTTCAATGGGAAGCTGCAACTGGCGGCCTCTCCCTCGGTTTCCTTCTATCGCATGACGGGGCTTTTCGACATTTCGCAGTCCCCGTTCTACTGCAATGCCTCTGCCACTTATTATCTGGGTGATTTCTATTTTCAGGCAGCTTATCAGACTCGAAGCCTTACGGTACAGGGCAACCGGGGCGTAATCTATAAGGACCGTGATTTCTATCAGGTTTTGGCCGGGTGGAGCCGTTCCAACTGGAACATCCGTGTAAGCGGAATGAACCTGTTCCGTAAGGACTGGCTGTGTGCCACGAATCTGTTGTCCACTCCTCTTTATTCCGAAACCCGGCTTGTAGAAGGTAACAATTTCCATCAGCGCCTGAATCTGTCGGTCACTTATACATTCGGATACGGCAAGAAGGTGAAGCGAGGGAACGAGGTCGGCGAGCAGTCGGGGGCGGTGTCTGCCATTATGAAATAGTGATATAAAAGGGAGAAATTTCGGTATGAACTAAAAACAATCATGGTAGAAAAAGAAATAATTGACGACTGGCAAGAGAGATTTCCTATTTTATCTCCTTATACACCTTCTACTTTATATATGAAGGTTGATATCGTTTTGTGGGGATTAAGGATTGATAAAATCTTTTTAAAACAATATCGTATTATCTTCGAGTGCCTGCCATTATGGGAGGATTCCGTGCAGAAAAGAAACATACCCGTTTTTTACACAGAACTTTGGGGTAAGAATGGAGCCCAGTTTTTTATAGATTATGCATCTCATGACAGATTGTTTCAAAGTGCTTCTGAGTTTGCCGGGAAACAATTTGGGCTATTTTTCAAAGATAAAGTTATGGCCAGTGATATATGGAAATGGCTTGATCAACTATCTTCTTCATTAATCCCGAAACATAATCCGATTAATTTGTACCGTATTTTTGAGTTTAAACTTGCCTTGGCTCTTTTTTTAGACGACAAGTATTTAATGGATAAGGCGAAAAAAGAGATAGATGCTGAAATCAGGCATTGGGATGTACTGCGTTTTCAAAAGCTATTTTCAAAATCCCCCGATGAATGGCGTGCAGAATTGTATGCAAAGTTTGAAAATCGGGATTCTTTTATCCGCTTGGTTGCTTCCAATATGAAAGATAAAAGAATAATAAGATTAAAAGAAGCTCATTTCTGTACTTCGGGCATTCCTGAAAAGTCTTTTTGGGAGCAATTCATAGAGATATTCAAATAAGTATATGATTAGTTGTTCCAATAAGCGGACATTAGTTACTGCGATATTTTGTATGTAAAAGTAATTCTATAAGCTTCTTATGAACTATATGTCATCATGCGCTGATATGATGGAATTTTCTATAAAGGTGTTTTTTACTGTCTGAAGTAATTTATCTTTTTCGAATTTCTTCAGTTTTCCCGGGTATTTTAAGTCCTTTAAAAAGTTCACAAATGAAAGGGCTAAAAATTTGAGACATTCTTCTTTCGTTTTCAGCTTAAAATAACCTTCGAAATCCACCACAAAATCTGCCGTGAGACACTTATACATTCTTACCTCAGGAGTTACAGAACCCCTACATTTCAAAGTTTTATCCTCATAATATTTAGGACGATGAACTTTAAAGAACTTGCTGAACGGAGGTGACACACATATAAATGCTATGCATAAACTTTCAACTAGATCCGTTTTTAATCTAAGCAGCCCATTTGATAATAAACTCTCAAATGCACTGACAGCATCTGAATGGATACTAAAAGTAGAAATTTCTCTTGAGATTATTACACATAATGTTATTTCCATACTTTATCAATTTGATCAAGAAACGTTTCTTTTTCCTCGTTCATTAGAAACCAGACTTTCCGTTGCCACTGATAAACGGCTAATTTTTCATCATCCACGTTGGTGGTCTTATCTACGTACGTTCTGATGCTTGGGGCAGAGGGATACCTTGACTGGATAATGTCATCTATCAGGTAACCATGCAGTCCTTTGATGTCCTTGAAGAGAAAACCTTGGCACAACAGGGCAATGTATTCCGGGTGATTGTTTATGTACTGTTTGAAATCCTGATAAGCTTGGGATTTCATATAGTCGGATGCATGACTGTTGAAATTTGGCTGTTCCAGTTCCTTGATGAGCGCTTCTTCCCGTTTCTTGTATTCTGTGGAATCTTGTATGCTGTACCAGAGGTGTTCTTCAGGCCGGGTACTTAAATCTATCCATGCCTTAGCCTCCCAGTAATCCATGGTCATTTTCAGGGAATCTTGTTGTGCCGGAGTCCAGGTGTAATACAGGGAATCTTTTTCCCATCCGCTGAAAATCGCATCAATGGAATCGGATTTTTCCTTTACCAGCTTTAGGTAAATGGCAGGTAAGGCCTTGTCAAATAAGGAGGAAATCATAAAACTTCCGTCATCGATTTGAGTGATAACATGTGGAGTGCTAATGATGGAATCGTTAAGTACGAAAGCAAACTGCCGGCCGATGGCTCTTCCTGTCTCTGTTGCCCATTTGTGACGTTTATGTTTACTTATTCGCCCGGTAATAACATAAGCGCCTTTCATATCTTTTTCAAGCTGTAATCCGACGAAATCTTTCACTGTCACAATAGGCATTGTGGATAATGTATCGCTTTTTTCTATACGATACCATCCGTTTTCTCTGTGCGGTGTCTGACTGCTGGCTGGGGAGATGAGCATGCATAAAAGAACCAGTGAAAGTAATATTGTATTTCTTGTATCCATAATTGAGATTCATTGAAAATGAAATTCATGTTTGTCAAAATCAAATACGGATATTGAACCGTCAAAGAATTTCAGGCCGATACATCCTTCGGTGGTAAATTTAGGCAATGCAGGGGTGATGGCAATGATTTGTTGCTTAAAACTCTTCTTGCAGAAATTGGCTTGCTCTGCAACTATGGCTTCTCCAACAGGCACTCCTTTCTTGTTATAAGCTGTCTGTATCTTGAGTTCCGTATTGTTTTTCAAAAAATCCTGAACGGCAGGATTCTGTTTCATCAGGAAAAGGAAGGATGCGTTCCCTAAGTCCAGCACAAAATTTCCTGAGAGAGTATATCTTTTACCCTTTTGCTTGAAACACAGGTCTGTTCTTACGGCAGGCATGTTCTGGTAAGTGTCGTAATTGATGGCGACGGTGCTGTAATTTGTGGATTCCGAACTGAATAGTTTTCTGTTCAAAACCTGAAGCCTGTAATTTTTCATATCTAATTTTATGATATGGGCCCCGTCGTTAGAGTGGCTGATGCGTTGTATGGGAATGGCCATGTCGTGGCCCGACTGATAATTTGACAGTACAAATATTTCGCCGCTGTATTCCGCATTATCGCCCAGTTGTATGGTTCCTGTCGTCTTGTGCGTTATTTTGTATTTTCTGCCTCCCAGATTCATCCTTTCATATCTTTTGGTTTTGACAAAATCCAGGTTGAGGTGCCGGTTGTTTTCAAAAGCATAAAGAGAATCTATTAACATTACATGGATACCTGATTCCAGAAGGATTGTTGCCATGAGCTGATGATTGATTTTCGTCTTAAAAATATAATGCCCGTTCGTATTTTTTTCTAACTGAAAGGTGTCTGTGCCGGATGACTGGGCAAAAAGGCTATTGCAGAACAGCAAGGCGGTTGATAGCAGTGTGATGATTTTTTTGGTCATAAAGGTCGTTTTATGGTGTGAAAGCAAATATATGAAAAAAACGATACAGATTTACATTTCTATTTTGTTTTAACCGAATGTCAAAACGCTTTGGGGAAGACTCCACTTCTTCAAGGAGTTTTCTATGTTTTCCACAAAGGAAACGTATGTTCTTCGGTGCGGAACCATATGTTTCTGCCTTGGAAAACATACGGTTCAGGGTCGGGAGACGTAAAAAATAAAACCGGTATTTCCCGGAAAATAGGGCTTCGTTTTCCTAATTCCTTTCCCAACTTTGAAATGCCGTTTCTTTTCCGTATCTTTAAAAACCAGATTTACCTAACAATCAGATACGTATGAAGAAAGTGATACTGCTTATTCTGCTGTGCGCTGTGATGCTGACACTCAAAGCCACAGGGCAATCGGGCGATGTGATTCGTCTGGAAGGAGAAGAATGGGTTTTGATGGCAAAGCCGATAGAAAGTGATACTATGCTGGGTAACCGGGTGAGAGCTTTCCTGCCAGATAATATCAGTTATTCAACTGGAAACTATAGTTGTTATACGGCTTCATGGGAAATACGTAACGGTTATCTTTGCCTACGACGGATAGAAGCCGATGTCTACGATGAAGCCAGCAATAAAGAATCTACACTGGTGTATGAGGGGAAAGATTTGCAGTCGCTTTTCCTTTCTTATTATAAAGATGGAGAAATTCAAGCCCGTTGGTTCAGTGGGGAGCTTCGAGCCGGAAAAGGCGATTTGGTGAGATACGTGCATGACGGTTTCGACCGTAACATGGAAACGGAACAGGTACTGACCGTCCGGAACGGTAAAGTGATGGAAACGCAGACTTATCATAATTACCGGAGAGCCGGATTGAATCTGATGAAGGCACAAGGGGAAATCGTGCGTCGGTTTCCTTGGAATCGGTTTTCTGAATATCAAGGAGAACGGATTATTTTTTCGATAAGTGATTTTCAGATGACGGAAGACGGTCATTTCGTAGACTGTGATGTACGTTTCATTTATTTGCGTTCTTCGCGGGAAATGATAAACGACGGGAATCATCCGCTGGCCCTCGCTTTTAAAGAAACGCTGAAATCCATTTATCCGTGGGAGGTGCTCTTCATCAACGGAAAGTACACGAGCGAATATCGGAATCTTACTATAACTTTGAGGGGGGATATAACGCATAATAAGAGTGATTCTGCAAAATACACGATTGTGGGTCGGGTGTATGGTGAGTTTGTCCGTCAACGTCCTCCTTATGATGTGGTACATGATGTGCTGGTTGGCTCCAATTTGAGCATGGTTGAACAACCGTTTCAAGGATGGCTGACAGATTCCACCGGCTGCTTCCGGATAAAAGGATTGGAGGTTGGAACTTATCATCTGAAAGCGGAGTATGTGGGACTCGCTCCTTGTGATACGGTAATAACTCTCCCTTCGCAGCATAATGACACGCTGCGGATGGTGCTTCCTTTATGGTATGATTATATTTTGAAATATGACTGTTCGCCGGAGTTGTCGAAAGAAAACATCCTCAAGGGACATCCCAAGCTGCGCCTGGTAATACCGGAAGAACAGGAACAAAAAATCCGCACACACTTTTTCTGGGAGAAGTATGGTGTGAGTTGTGACGTTTCTTATCCATTGAAGAAGGATGGAACACTGGACTGTTATCTGGGTGTTCCCAATCATCTGCTGACAGCTTATAATCAGGTGGTTTTTGATTATCTGGATAAGAAGTTTGGCACTTCATGGCGCAAGGAGGCTCCGAAAGGTATATTTGGTCTGGATAAATCTTTAGATGAATTTCGTGACTATAAATGGTTTATCAAGACTTTACATAAGGGAAGTAAGTATCCGGTAAAGTTGCTGAGCAAGAGAAAAGAGTGTCTGCTTCGCATTGAATATGCAGTGGACAGTAACGGATATGTAGTGCAACTGAAAATCATTTCTTGCAGCAACCGGTCGTTTCGGAAAACAGCGTTGGATGCTTTTAAAAAGGTGATGAATGTCCCTACTTTATTGAAGGCAGGTAAAGATACACTTGTAGTTCAATATAAACTGGATTCTTCTTCTGCTGCTGTTAATCCGGAAACAGATGTGCTGATTATTGGCTATTCGTCGTGTGATAAGCCGGTGCTGATGAAATAGGTATTTTTAATCAAAATGGGATGTGTAGGACATGAAAAGTACATATATTTTCTTCGTGGCAATGATGGCAATATGCGGACTGGGATGCAATCGCACGGCATCAAAAAAACAGGTTATGCAGATTGGACCTGCCGATGCTCAATGCCTGAATTGTGATACGCTGGGGACTACTGTGAGGATGAATATGATACAGAACCATTATCCGCTTGATACGAAGAATGTGTATGCTATCCTATTGAATCCTAAGCGTAAGTTGCTGATTTTTGGTGGTGACTGGACGTTGCAGAAATGGGAAAACGGCTCGTGGATGGGTGCAAAGATGAATGGAATGTATGGCTTTGGAGATGTAGGTATACAGTTAAACTTTGCTCCTGATTATTATTGTTTTAGTTATCCTGTCAGTTGCTATAGAATTACATCCGGAAAATATCGGATTATTCAATCATTCCATGACGGTAGGGAAGAAATTACAGTAAGTGCCGAGTTCTGGATAGATGAATAACGGACAATTGTTTCACGGAATAATTGATAATACAATGAGAAGAAAAGGACTATATTTACTGGCTTGCGTTTTCTTGCTGATGGTAGGCTGCATCAGTAATGCGGAACAAAAGAAAGCGGAAGCCTCAGAAGGCGTACTTTATGTACCTGTCCTTAATCAGACTGAAGGTCAGAAAGTTATCGAATCCTTGAGCAAGGCATACGGTGACAATCCAAATGTGACTGGAGATTTCATTGGGAGTATCCGTTGCCCTTATTTTTTGGAGGGACATTATTTTGACGGAAATACACTGGTCCTTCAGGTACGGGGTGATACGCTGCGGGCACGGAAGATACTGGAAGATGTATCAGGAAGCAAGGCTTTCCGTATCGAAATGATGACCGACAGCACATTTTCTGAAAAGCAGCTTCAAGGGCTTCTGGATGAACTGAAGAGACGGTATAAGGCTTTGCCAGGAGGGAGATTGAAGACTAATATGGTGGGTTGGGGACGTACGGCCCATTTCATTGAAGTGACCTTTATCCGTAATACTCCGGAGGCCCGTGCGGAGTTCCGCAGGTTGTTGATAGATTCGCCTGCCATTCATTTCTTGGGTCCAGAAGAACCCGCCCGGAACAATGCTACTGGGGTGTCTGAAGCACACGGTATATCTTTGCTTCCGGAATACACCGTTTATGCAGATACGGCTTCTACTGCTTCATTCATCCTCTTGAACGGAAGCGGACAACACATAAGATGTGGAGAACATTATTTTATCACTTACGAGGGGGAGGATGGACAGTGGTATGAATTACCTATCCATACCGTTGCATTGGATATTGCATATAGTGTCGCTCCTGGTGCTTCGCGTCGGTTTGTGGCTAGGCTGTATCCAGATGTTAATGACAATAAACCGGGGATCTACCGCTTCTTCTATAACGTGTTTCTGGAATCAAGAGTCAATATCCGGATGATGGCAGAATTTCGTCTGACGAACAATTACGAGAAAGCCAAACGGGCTGAAAAAACTCCGATACCAAAAACGACAGTAAAGAATTATGTGGAAGCTCCAAAGGAAGATGAGCAAACAGTTTATCAGGCAGTGGAGGAGATGCCGGAGTTTCCCGGTGGTATGCCTGCTTTAATGGAGTTTATCCGGAAAAACCTGCGGCATGACAAGGCTGAAAAGAATGAGCGTGTCATCATTCAAATAGTAGTAGATAAGAAGGGAAATGCCACCAACCCTGTGGTGTTGCGGAGTACAAATCCGGCGTTGGATGAAGAAGCCTTGCGCATCGTCAGTCTGATGCCGAAATGGAAACCGGGCAGACAAGCCGGGAAGAACCGGAATGTAAAGTTTGCTTTTCCTGTTGCGTTTAAACCTTCTGTGCAGAATACGAATTAATTATCCCAATAGCGTATGAAAACAAATGCACTTTTTCAATTGTTTGTGGTGGTGGCATGCATGATGTGTGTCGGTTGCACGGGCAAGCGAAAAGCACAATCGGATGTTGCTTTGGTAAAGGAGACTCCTCCAGCAGTACAGAGTCCGGAAGTAACGGATGATACGCTTGCAGCAGAGGAGCCGGATACGGAAACTTCGACAGACACTCCGCCTCAACCGGTGGCGATGGTGCTGGAACCGGTGGCACGGGATATTCCTTCCGGCCGTCCTCTTTCTGCGGATTCGCTTTATATGCATACAGAATATGATTATTATCCTGTAGCGACTTCCAAGGTCAAGGTCTTCATTACCAGTCGTGCGAACCGGGAGTATGACAGTGGAGAAGGGTACAGTCTGGTATATTACAATGAAGCACTAAAGCAATGGGAACCTCAGCCTACCAGTCCGATAATCAACGATGTGTTGTGGGTGTTTACGCCCGATAATCCTACACACCGGCAGACCATTCACTTCTATACGGACAAGAACCGCCCCGGCAGGTATCGCATTTACAAATCATTCAGCCGGAATACACGTACGGCATACGCGGAGTTTGAACTCGTATCCAAGGCTCAGCACCGGAAACTGCTCGACAAAATTAGCCGGTACAGGGAGAAGCATCCCAAGGACCGTGTCATAGAAAACCTGAATTCTGGGGGATTCCAGGATAATGACACGCTGTATATGTCGTGGATGGTGAACTCGGAGGCATTGCAGAAAGAGTTCCGGCAGAAGGTGCTGAATTATGCGGCAATCGTGGTGAACAACGGGAAAGAGGATGTGGCTACTTATTTTACTCAACCAATGTGTACGGATACTTTCGGCATCAAGATGTACACGGAGAAGGCGGTGTATCCGCCAAATACGGAATCCGTGGCAGTGAGAATCGTGAACCGGAGCGGACAGAGCATCTCAATGGGGTCGCCGTACTGGGTGCTTCGGAAGGAAGGGGAAAAATGGTTGTTTTTGCCTGGAGCAACGGTTTGGACACTTGAAGAACGTTTTCTTCCATCCAATAAGATTTATCCCTTTTCTGCCAGTTTGTATCCGTCACTTCGTATGCTTACGCCCGGCATCTATCGTGTGGTGAAGAAAATGGATATTGGGGATAATTATCGCGACTGGTATTTTGCGGCGGAATTCCGGATTGGCCACAAGGTGGAAGAGCGGGATGCTTCGGACAAGGAGCCTTCTTCAAAGCCTTTGCAGGAAGTGGCAGAGGAAAAGGATATGGATATTGCGTATGACGTGGTAGAGGAGATGCCGGAGTTTCCCGGGGGCATGTCGGCCTTGATGGATTTTATTCGGAAGAACCTGCACTATGACAAGACGCTTGTGCCTGAAACGGTTGGAATTCCTCGAGTCATCGTACAGTTTGTGATAGATGAAGAAGGAAATATTATTCATCCGGTGGTGGTGCGGGGACTGAATCCGGCATTGGACGAAGAGGCTCTTCGGGTAGTGAAGCTGATGCCGAAATGGAAACCGGGACGGCAAAGCGGAAAACCGGAGAAAGTGAGGTATGCCATTCCGGTTACTTTCGAGCGTGCCGCCAAGGTTCCTTGATTTTATCGGAGTAGTTTAGAAAAATAAGTCTGTCAGAAATAATTATTTCTTTCTCAAAAAGCCGTTTTTAGGTAAGTTTTTGTATCTTTACGACTGTAATCAAAACAAATGCCTATGAAAATGAAACCGTTATTGTGGAGCTTGGTAGTCAGTGCCGTAGTGTGCAGTCTCTGTCTGTTCGTCACACAATGGATGGGCCTTGCCGATGATTGGCGCATCTTTGTGAGCGCATTTCTGGGCGTACTATTGGGAAACGGTTGTAACCGGTGGTTGCAGCGTGCAAGTCATTGAAAAATTCTCAGGCAAGCGGAATACTTACCTGAGAATTTCTTTTTTCATCGGATAATCCCTGTGTCATTGTCCTTCAGCTGGATGGAGCGGTTGACAGCGCGGAACTTGCGTCCTTTGGTCAGGCGCCACGTCACGGTCAGGTTGACGAGGTTGCAGGCATCCCCGCTGTAGAGGGCGGTGTGCTTCTGGAGGTTCCGGTTCAGGATTTCCGATTCAAACAGCTTGTATTTGTGCTGGAAGGGCTGTTGCCAGATCAGGGCGAACTGCCAGTCCTTGTAGCTGTAGGCGGCCTTCAGGGTGATGTCGCCCCCGCTGTATCCCTTGGTTTCCCCTTCCAGAAAGCGGGAACCGTTGTCGGCGTAGGCATGGAGGGAGAGGTTGCCCAGGTAGGCGTTGACAGCCCCCGTGACGAAGTAGGACGTGTAGCAGTGCGTGTAGTCCTGACCGAAGTTGAAGCAGCGGAACAGTCCCCCGTAGGCCGTGACGGAGAGCTTTTCCGGCAGCAGCCAGTAGCTTGCGTAGGCCATGGCGTTCAGTGCGTCAATTTCCTTCTGGTTGCGCTGGGTGTAGATGAACCGGTCGTCGGCTGTGCGTTCATACACCGCCATGTTGGGACGAAGGCATTGCTTGTAGAAACCTTCCAGGCTGGCTTGCAGGCGGTTGTCGGTGTACGTCAGCCGCAGGAGGTGATACATCTCCCGGTTGGGCTTGAGGTCGGGACTCCCCACGGTCCACTCCATGCGGTTGTTGCGGATGGAAGCGTCGCTGATCATGGCCACCCGTGAGGTGCGTTCGCTCATCTGGAAATTGTAGCTCAGCTGCAGGGCGTGGGTGAAGTTGTAGCTCAGGGCCGCTTTGGGGCAGAAGCTCCAGTAGTCGTACGAATGGGCCTGCTGGCGGTAGTGCAGGTAGCTGCCCCCGATGCCTGCCGAATAGCGGAGGTTGCCCCACAGTCCTTTGATTTCGGAGAACAGGTACACGCGGTTGTGGTGGATAGGGGTGGCAGCCGAGACGTCGCCCGTATATTCATTGTTCGTGTATTTCTGGCTGTAGTTGAGGCCGGCAGACAGGGTGAAGGGCTTCAACCGGTTTTCGTAGATGGCCTCGCTCAGGAGGGAGTAGGTGCGTCCGTCCACGTCGTAACGGTAGGGCGAACCCTCGTCGTAGCTGTCCGAGGAGCGGGTGCCGATGTAGGTGCCCACGGCGTTGAGGGTGAGCGACTGCCGGGGCGTGAACTGCTGGAAGTAGTAGAGGTCGAGCACCGGACTCCCGCTCCGGCTCTGCTGCTGTTCGAGGGCCGTGTAGGTCTGTTCTCCGTCCACAATCTGCTTCTGATTGAAATTGTTGGGTATGTGACTGAAGTCGCCGCTCAGCGAAGCTTGGAACACATAGCGGGTGGAGTCGGCCAGGTTGTAGGTCAGCTTCAGCTGGTTGTTCAGGCTCTGGTTGCGCGAGTCGAGGTCGTTGCGCTGGATGGTATAAATGGAGCCGTCGTTCAGGTGGTAGTGCGCGGTTTCCTCCGTTCGTATTCCTTTAAAATCCCGGTAGCCGAAGCTGTAGTTCAACGACAGCTCACTCTTTCCCGTGTTCCATTTGCCATACACCGTGTAGTCGCCCTGGCGGGTCGTCAGCGCCTGGGTGAACGAGGTGCCCAGCGTGTATCCGTTGTCCGCCCGTCGGGTAGTGATTTCGATGACGTAGGCAATGCCGTCGCCGTAGCGCACGCCGGGGTTGTCGATGAAATGGATGGTACGGATGCTCTTCGGGTCGAGCGAAAGCATCTCCGCCTTGTCCACGATGATGCCGTTGATGCGGATTTGTACGCTTCCCCGCTGGTCGATGGCCGAGATGGTGTGTCCTACCTCGTCCACACGGATATTCGGGAGGGTGAGTTGTTGGAGCAGACTGTAGCCCGAGCGGGAAGAAGCTTTCTGCTGTTCGGAGGGATAGAGCAGCAGGCCGTCGGTCTTGTGGATAATCCGGTCGGCTTTGACTTCCACTTCGCCTAGTTCCACGGTGGAGGCTACTTCTTGTGCGAGAGTGGGGAAGGCCAGCAATAAAAGAAGAAAGATGCTGGCCAGAAATCGGGAGACGGTCAGCAGAAGCCGGTTTTCGGCCTCCTGCTGGAAAAGTAATCTGAGTGCGTTCATTTGTTCCTGTGTGTAAATTTCAGGAACAAAAGTAAGAGGCCGTCACGAAGGCGTCAAAAACCGACGCTGACATTTGCCTGACAATTCGCTGTCAGCTTTTCAATTCGTTGATTTCCAAGGAATAGTTTCGTCCTCTGTCGGCCACGATTTTCAGCCGTGTATGCTCCTCTACAATGGGTTTCAACCGGCGGATAAGGGTGTAGAGCGTATCGTTGGCATCGTCTTTCTTGGGCCAGAGTGCCGCACAGATTTCCTCTTTCGAGATGGAGTGGGAAGGTGACTGCCAGAACAGCCGCATCAGTTGCTGTTGCATGGGGGTGAAGCGGATAGGCGTGTGGTCGGCGCCGTAGAAACGGTCGTCCGCATCCGAATACGTCAGTCCCCCGAAATCTTCGGCAGATTGTGTACCATCTTCAGCCGGTTGTCTGCATCCTCCGACGGGTTGCAGCACCAGATTCTCTTTCTCTCTTTTCCGTAAGTACAGCATCGAACCAATGGCCCAGAAGATAGCCGCTGCCATCAGTCCGGCAGGCAAGCGCTGGTCGGACATGCCGAATACGGCCGCTGCCGACAGACGGGTATAGCCTTTCAGGGCCAGTGTCTCGCCTGCGTGTTCGTTTCTTATCATCAGTGTATCGCTGTAGATGGCCTGTTCATCCGTCGAACCGCCCTGATACTCCTTGTCCACCACATCGAACGTGAGGAAAGAGGTTTCCTTCAGTCGTCGGTTCTTCAGGTGTCGGCAGAACCGTTCATCGGACACGGCAATCAGTACCTGTCCGCCCGAAGTACGCCGGAGCTGCTTGTATGCCCGTATCGTGTCTTGTGTCACAATGGGCTCCTTCTTTTCCAGTAAAGTCAGTGCCAGTGCCTGATTCAGGTCGGCTGTTATTTCGTTTCGTGTCACGTGGTAGTTATGGCGTCCGGCCAGCAGGGAAGTCAGCATCAGTGCCAGAAACACGGTGACGGATAGTAGTCTGCGATTCATAAATATCGGGTTTGGTTTCTGCAAATGTAATGAATTCTGTGCTTCCTCTTTCTTATGGCGGATGAAAAATATTGTATTATTTATACTCCGCTTTGCTCCGGTATTCATTGGGAGTCATTCCGGTGGTTTTCTTGAATACACGAGTGAAGTGCTGCGGGTACTGGAAACCGAGTTGATAGGCTATCTGACTGATGGACTCCGAGGGGAGAAGCAGCTGTTCTTTGGCGATGCTGATAATTTTGTCTTGTATATATTCCAGGGCGGTTCTGCCTGTTTCTTTTTTGATAAGGTCGCCAAAATAGTTGGTTGACAGGCAAAGTTCGCTTGCGCAGTGTTTCACGCTGGGCAATCCCTTTTGTGCGGCATTGTCTCCCGTGAAATATTGGTCCAGGAATGTTTCGAAACGGGTTAGAATGTCGCGGTGGGTATCCTGACGGGTGATGAACTGCCTTTCGTAGAAGCGCAGGCAATAGTTGAGCAGCAATTCGATATGGTTGGCAATCAGCCGTTTGCTCATCCTGTCCACACTGTGTTGCAATTCCTCCTGAATGTTCTGCAGGCAGTCGATGAAGGTGTGTCGTTCCCGTTCCGAGAGGTGCAAGGCTTCGTTCACTTCATACGAGAAGAACGTGTATTCCTTGATAGTGCGTCCGAGGTTGGTGCCGCGAATCAGGTCGGGATGAAAGCACAGCGCATAGCCTTGCGGCTGGAACGTTTCGCCCGTATCTTCTATGCCGATCACTTGTCCGGGTGCCAGACAGACCACCGAGCCTTTCTGGTAATCGTATCGCTGGCGGCCGTAAATCAGGTCGCAGTTCTTTTCGTCTTTCAGAAAAATTGCGTAAAAGCTGAACGTATGCCGCATGTGGTGCATCGGTTTGGCCTGTGAAAGATCAATCACGCTGACCAGCGGATGCAGAGTTTCTACGCCGAGCATGTCGTCGTACTCTGTAACGGTTTCGATGTTTAATAAAGATGTTTTCATCGTTTTTAATGTTTCTGACGGCAAAATTACGAAAGGATTCCGGTTCCTGGTTTTCGTTGTTCCTGAAATCCGTGTTTTCATGCAGGGATTCTGTGTTTTGTATAACAACGGATAAAATGGTACGGATTACTTTTGCAGTGACATGATTAACAGATAAATAGTATAGAACTATGACACAGGAAATGGAGAGCCGTATGGCTTTGAAAGATTTAGTGGACCGTTATGTAGCGGAATCGGATGGGAATATTAAAAGTGTGTGATATGGAAAAAGAAGTAATGTTGCTTACGGGTGCCGGACAAATCGGTATGGCGATAGCCCGGCGGATGGGATATGGAATGAAGATTGTGGTCGGTGACAAGCGGATGGAAAATGCGCAGGCCGTGGCCGATACGATGAACCGTGCCGGATTTGATGTGCTTCCGGTGGAGATGGACTTGTCGTCGCGCGTCTCCATTCTCGGACTGATTGAGATGGCGCAGCAATATGGGGAGATAGCCATGCTGGTCAATGCGGCAGGAGTGTCTCCTTCGCAAGCCTCTGTCGAGACCATTCTGAAAGTCGACTTGTACGGTACGGCGGTATTGCTGGAAGAAGTTGGGAAAGTTATCCGGCAGGGTGGAACTGGCGTTACGATATCCAGTCAATCCGGACATCGCTTGCCGGCCCTTGGTGTCGAGATAGACGCGCAACTGGCTTGCACACCGACGGAAGAATTGCTGAATCTGGAGGTACTGCAACCGTCGCACATTCGCGATACGCTCCATGCCTACCAGCTGGCGAAACGTTGCAATGTGAAGCGTGTCATGTCCGAGGCTATAAGATGGGGTGAACGAGGTGCCCGTCTGAATTCCATTTCTCCGGGAATTATCGTCACTCCACTGGCACTTGATGAGTTCAACGGGGTTCGTGGGGAGTTCTATAAGAAGATGTTTGCCCGGTGTCCGGCGCATCGTTCCGGCACGGCCGACGAGGTGGCGAATGTGGCCGAACTGTTGATGAGCAACCGGGGGGCCTTTATCACCGGCTCTGATTTTCTGGTAGACGGAGGTGCTACGGCTGCCTATTTTTATGGCTCGAATCTGGAATAGAGATAACACATAATCAATGCGTTGCCAGATACCATGAAGTCTGCGAGTAGGAACTTGTCAGGCTGTTTGTGCTGGGTGCAGAGGTGGTGATGCCGGAATAACGCTCTATGGGAAGTGGACCGCGGGCTGCAGTGAAATATTTCTCGGTGTGTGCCTTGTAGGGAACGACTTGTTCCAGCAAAGTCTCAAACTGGGCCAGTTGCTCTGCATCATCGCCGCAAAGGGTACGGACGTAATCGCCGAAGTCATAGAAAATTACGGGAGAATAGCCGTCCATACGCTGAATGGAGGCCGTTTGTGAGTCGTCCAGTGAATGGCGGGAATGAATGTCTTTCATCAGGAGCGCCAGTTCGTCCAGTCGGGAGCAGTCGGTCACCGCAATGGTGCCGTAGGGGTATGTGTAACTGGAATAGAATTGATAGAAAGTCTGGCAGATGGCGCTGTAGTCGGGATTCTCCGCCAGCAGGTATTCTCCGATGTGGGAGTAAGGCATGCCGTAGACCATGATTTCCGTGGGGCAGGCTATCAGGTGACGGGTCACGTGGCGCAGGTCGTAGGCTGCCTCCAGCGAAGACATGTAGCAGTCGTCAAACAGAATGTATTCCATTTTCAATCCGCAGTTGGAGAGACTCTCGGCGAGGGTGGTTACCTCCGTCTGGTATTCCTCCGTCAGTCCCCCGAAAAAGCGGGTCAGGGGAGTGTGTGAGTACTCCCAGTGATAGCGGGGTTTCGTAGTGGCACGTGCCTTGCTTTGGGCGACGGGCAGCCATCCCATGCCGTGGCAGCCCACAATCAGGGAGTAGGTTTGGGCGGGATCAAACGATTTCATGTCGTTCAGAATGCCCGTGAGACCTTCCTCGGTCGTAAATGCGGGACGGGTATATTCTTTCAGTATCTGCCGGGTGCAGGTACCGTTGTTGACCGTGATTTCAAACAGTTCTGCTTCCGTGGAACTGGTAGACAGAAAGACGAGCACCCGTTCCTTGTCCAGCCCTCTGCGGGAGACGGCATCTTCCATATCGTCGATATTCTGGTAGAAATAACTCGTCAGGTTGGTAGACCACGGCAGGTACATGAAGAGTGTCCGCTCGTTGTCGGCAGACGGAATTTCTTCTTTCTGGCAACTCGTCAGGCAGGAGAGTCCGATGAGAAGCAATATGGGAAGCAGGCGGATTAGTTTCATGAAACTTGCACTATTTTTTATAGGTGATTTTGAAAGGCAGAACCTGGAACACCTCGCAGTCGGGCGTAATCAGCTCCAGCTTGTAGGTGAGAGAAGCCCCGTCTGTACCTTCCGTCAGCTGGTCGAGCACTTCTTGCGGAAGAAGGTCCTTGAAACTGATTTTGCCGCTGTTCATGCGCAGATAGCGTGCCTGTCCGTTTGTGTCCACGGCAAGCAGGGCTACGGGAGCATACTGGCTCAGGATACTTCCGGTGTATTCCTTGCGCGGGGTGACTTCCATGCTGCCGAGGTCGTAGGAGATTTCATGGCCATCGGGCGTCAAGAGTTTCTTTTCTTGATTGACGGTGATTTCCGTGTACGTGAAGTCGTAGATGTCCGTGCCTTCGGGTTCCAGTTCCTCGTCGGTAGAGAAGATGACCACCTCACAATGACGCAGACGGTCGTAGCCAGTGAGATACACTCCGTTGCTCAGCAGCTTGACCTTGACGTGATTCCCTTGTGAAGTGATTTCGCAACTGCCTTCTCTGGCTGGTTTGAAAGTGAAAGGACCGTTGCTGCTCAGCACGTCGAATTCCGTTTCTTTTCCGGAGATGATGAGCGGATTTTCCTGTACCGATACGGTCAGTTCGTGGACGTCCGACAAATCTGTGTGATATGTTTTCTGTACCTCTTCCAGTTCCTGATTCGTCATTCGCTGGTAGATGGAATAACCGTAGATTTCGGTTCCGCCTGCCCGTACCCCCAGCTGGTCAAGTATTTCCATTGTGTTGCCGTTCACGGAAAGTACCTGAAACACTGTGTTCTGGTTGCTGAGCAGTCGGTTCTCGTCCGAGAAGGTATAAGCGACAGTCCGGAATCCCCATGCAGGATAGGCGTCAATGTACATGTATTTCTTCAGGGAAGAGTTGCTTTCCACGTAATATTGGGTAGGGCCTGTACCTATCAGGTCTTGGTAATAATCCTGCGTCTGGCAAGTGCCGTCGGGATTGATTTCGTAGGTGTGGACGTGCTTCCAGCCGTATCCCACCACGGCTTCTTCGAAGCGGGCGGAAGAAATGGGGGTGAGAGACGCTGGCTCACATTCTCCGTTTTCATTGAATGTGAAAGTTGGAAAGTTTACGTCGTCGTGGTCGCAGCTGGTGAAGCAGAAGATGCAGAGGAATACCAGCAGAATGTCGGTGAGTCGTTTTGTGTGCATGAGGAATAAAGTGTTAAGTGTTTTCTTTTTTCCAGAATAAGTCAATGAATATACGCTGTAAGAGAATCAGCATGGCCAGTATGCAAACGGTGTATTGCAGAAATGCTTCCTGGCTTTTGAGCCCATAATAAAGGCCAATAATGAAACACAACTGGCAGAGATAACCTAAAATTCTGAGTAACATAGTTCTTTTGATAAAGGTTTGATTCTCAAAGTTAGCATAAAAAACAGAGAATCGGAAATTGAGGCATGAAAAATCCCCTGCCAAGCATGTTTTTTATCTTGCTCTGGCAGGGGAAGGATAATTATGCAAAAATCGGGACTCGTTTATCTCCAGTTGCTTGGAATGGATTCATAGTCAGTCAGGTTCGTGCAGTTGTTGAACGCGCTGGTGTGGCTGGTGATTTCAAGGAATTCATTCGGGTAATCCTTGCGCTCATACAAATGTACCTTTTCCCCGTTTATCAGGGTGTAGGGCGATTCGCCGGTGAGCGAACTGCAATTCTTGAACAAGAGTCGGACTGCTTGCAGGGTGCGCATGGAGTCGAACAGTCCGGCAGGAATGCGTTGCAGACTCTTGCATCCGGCAAAGGCTTCCCACATGGAAATCACCTGTGTATTGTTTGCAAACAGCTTTTCGGGAATCTCGCGGAGGGAGGTACATCCCTTGAATATACCATCTAACTTGGTAACCTTGGTCATGCTGGCGAACAAGTCTTCCGGGATTTCAGTCAATGAGGTGCAATTCGAGAAAAGGCCGTAGGCTTCCATGACGGAGTTGATTTCTGACACACTCTGTATGCCCGGACAGTTGGCAAACAGTCCTTCGGGTAGACTGGTGAGCGAGCTGCATCCTGAGAAGCCACATTGTATGTATCCTAAACGGGTATTGTTACGGAACAGTCCGGCCGGAATCTCTTTCAGGTTTTCACATCCGCTGAACACATCGTTCATGACATAGATGTCTTTGTTGCTTGCAAAGAGGTCTTCGGGCAGATAGAGCAGTCCTGTGCAGCCGGAGAAGGTAGCGTTAAAGTTGCGGGCACTGGAATTCTGGGCGAAGAGATTGAGCGGAAGTGAAGTCAGTCCCGTACAGCCCTGGAAGGCTCTGTCGAACGTTTGGGCACCGGTTGCCATGGCAAACAGGTCTTCGGGGAGGTTGGTCAGTCCCGTACAGTCTTCAAAGCAGGAGGTGAAGTCCGTGATGGCAGACAGTGCTCCCTTGGTATCGGCAGCCAGCTGGGTCAGTGCAGTAACATCCTCCAGTCTCAGTGTTTTCAGTTCGGGCGTTCCCCATTGTGTAATGCCGGTCAGTGAAGCTTTGAGGACTTCGCCTTTGGTGGAATTGTTGGTCGTGAGTGTTTCTATCGTACCCTTAAAGGCTACTTCTACCGTCGATTCAGTACCTTGGGCATAAACGTGTGACAGGTCGGCCGAATATACGTATGACTTGTCGAGCACCTCAGTCACCCCGTCGCCCCAGTCGATGACACCTTTCACCCGTCCTTCAAACGGAAGGTACACCGTGCGGTTGTTCAGGTTGTTCAATACGTATTTCAGAATCAGCGCGTCTTCCTTGCCGCGCATGGCAGTAGTGACGGTGTACAGTGAAACTCCGCACAAGGGCCCCGGTTCTGTACCGCCTTGCAGGTAGATGTAGTATTTGGTTGCTTCCGTCAGCCCGGAGAAAGTACAGGTAGGCTGGCTTTGAAGGTCGAAGAGGTATTCAAAAGGAAGTCCTGAGCCTCCGTTTTTCAAATCCTGAATGACTTCGAACAAGGGGATGCTGTCTGTTGAGATGTAAGTGGAGTAGAGATTGGCGCCGTTCTGTCCTTCCAGTGTCAGCGTGATTTCATTGATGCCTGCATCTGCTTTGGCCACGCTGATATGGGGAGCAGCTGCCTGTTCGATGGGGATGGTAGCCAGCAGACTGTCTTTGTCGGTAGCATAAATCAGCAGGTTGTCGGTCTGTTTCTCGCTGGAATAGTTGGTGTAATATTGCAGGTATTCTTCGCCGTAGAACGAATAATCCGGATTTTCCAGGATGAACGAATAGTCCTCCTGCTCGGTCAGTTCACCTTCACTGAATTTCTTGAATTTCTCCAGCACATAGCGCATGCTTATGATGTTGGTCTGGCATTTCACCTGTATGCCTTCCCCGTCTCTTACGGCAGGCACTTCGATGCGGGTAGTTTCCAGGTTGAAATAGGGAGCCGCTCCGTCGGTAGTACCCACTCCGTTCAGATTGCCCGAGCTGCTTCCGTCTCCGTCGTCATCACCTTCATCATCACCTCCTAAGAGTTCTTCCAGCTTCTCGCACGAGGTGAGAGTGGAGGCCAGAAATACGGGTGTCATGCCCCACACAAAAAGGGCACAGCCTGAAACCAGCAGCGATTTCAGGGCTGTCGTTGCTTTACTTTTGTTCATACTAAAGATAAGAATAATAGGATAATTTACGTTTGTACAAAAGTAAAGCTATCTGAGGAGCTGTACATCACCGGAAACCGTGATTTTCAGCGAACCGTGTGGAAACTATACCAGTGAAATGACGTAGCTTTCCAGAGTTCGCAGGTCGATGTGCCAGAGTTTTCCGCTCAGCACGGCCGGACTGCCCAGAATGACTTTCATGGTCTCGCTGGCTTCCACACAGCCCACTACGCCCGGAGTGACACCCAGCACGGCCTTGGAGGGGTGGGGCATGGCGAGCATTTCTTCTTCGTCGGGGAAGAGGGTGCGGTAGTCGGGACCGCCCTGGTAGTTGAACACGGAGACCTGCCCGTCGAACTCGCGGATGGCACCGTACACGTACACCTTGTCCAGCCGCACGCAGGTGTCGTTAATGAGGTAGCGCGTGCGGAAATTGTCGCAGCCGTCTACCACGATGTCGTAGTTGGCAATGAGGCATTCGGCATTCTGTGGGGTGAGACGCTCGTTCCAGGCTTCCACACGGATGTCGGAGTTGAGGGCCTGCAGGCGCAGTTTAGCTTGTTCGGCCTTGGAGAGTCCGATTTCAGGCTCGCTGTAGAGCACCTGCCGCTGGAGGTTGGTCTCGCTCACGGTATCGTCGTCAATCAGTCCGATGGTGCCCACTCCGGCTCCGGCCAGGTAGAGAGCGATAGGCGACCCCAGTCCGCCCACTCCCACGATGAGTACGCGGGCCTGCTTCAGAAGAAATTGTCCTGTCTCGCCGATTTCGTTGAGCAGAATCTGTCGGTTGTAGCGTGCAGCTTCTTTTTCAGTCAGTTTCATAAGGAATAAGAGATAAGGGGATGGATGAAAAGACAGAAAGGCATCCGGAAGTCGGGATAATGGCCTCAGGATGCCTTCTGAAGGGAATTATATATGCCTTGAAAAAACGCACTTGCGTTTTGGAAAAACGTCCTTGTGTTTCCATCCAAACGTACTGGTGTTTGAAGTAAAACGTACTTGCGTTTCAGGGAAAACGTAAAGGTGTTTTTGCAGAAACTCTCCGGCGTTTTTCAGAGGGTGTTTCGGAGGGCTTTTCAGCGGGCCGCAGCGGCGGTGGCGTGCGACTGTGCCACGTGGTCGAACGAAGCATCCCAGTCCTTCCATACCGGTTCGCGTCCCAATGCCTTGAGGGCCTTCTCGATTTCTACGGCTGTACGTTCGTCGCTCACATGGAACTGCTCCAGTGCCTGCGGGTAGGTGTAATATCCGCCCGGTTCGGTCTTGCTCTCGGCACTCATGGTAGTCACACCCAGTGAAGCCATGTGGTCGCGGATATTGGCCGGTTCGCGGGTTGAGTAGGAGATGTCCACATCGTGGTCGAAGATACGCATGGCGAAAGTCACCTGTGCCAGTTCTTTGTCACTCATGATGACGTTAGGCTGGAAACCTTCGTTCTCGGCTGGCCGCATGCGCGGGAAGTTCACGCTATATTTCGTCTTCCAGTAATGCTTCTGCAAGTAGCGCAGGTGGTAAGCCATCATGGTCACATCCGTACGCCAGTCCTCCAGTCCGATGAGCACACCCATGCCGATGGAGTGTACGCCGGCCTGGCCCATGCGGTCGAACCCGTTGACACGCCATTCGAACTTCGACTTCATGCCGCGCGGGTGGTACACGTTGTAGCGGGCCTTGTTGTACGTTTCCTGGAAACAGATTACACCGTTCAGTCCGTGGTGTACCAGTTCGGCATACTCTTCCGTCTTGAGCGGCATCACCTCGATTTTCAGGTTCGAGAAGTACGGCTTGGCCAGGTCGAGCGCCTTGGCAATGTAGGGCACACCCGCCTTGGCCGGATTCTCACCCGTCACAATCAGCAGGTTTTCGAACGGGCCGAGCTTCTTGATGGCCTTGTATTCGTTTTCAATCTCTTCGGGTGTCAGGATGGTGCGTGCCATGGGGTTGCTGATGTGGAAGCCGCAGTACACACACGAGTTGGTGCACGAGTTGGTGATGTAGAGCGGGATGAACATCGACATGGTGCGTCCGAAACGTTCTTCTGTATATTTCTTGCTGAGGCGTGCCATGGGTTCAAGGAACTTTTCGGCAGCCGGCGAGATGAGAGCCATGAAGTCATCTACGTCGCACCGTGATTTTCCGAGTGCCCGAATCACGTCGGCCTCGGTTTTGGAGTAGATGGCCTTGGTCGTCTCCTCCCAGCTTATTTTTTCTAATTCGTCACTAAACATTTCGATAGTTAATAGTTAAAAATTAAAAGTTAAAGATGCTGGCCTGATGCATTATTCATTATTAATTGTTTTCAGGTCGCGGCTGAGTTTCATCGCACAGAAGTTCGGACCACACATGGTGCAGTACTCGCCGTCGGTGTGACGTCCCTCGTTGAAGTATTCCAGCGCACGGTCGGGGTCGAGACTCAGGTGGAACTGGTCGCGCCAGCGGAACTCGTAGCGGGCCTTGCTCAGGGCATTGTCACGGATCTGTGCACCCGGATGACCTTTGGCCAGGTCGGCTGCATGGGCGGCAATCTTGTAGGTGATAACTCCCGTACGTACATCTTCGCGGTTGGGCAGACCCAGGTGTTCCTTCGGAGTGACGTAGCACAGCATGGCTGTACCCAGCCAGCCGATTTGTGCGGCACCGATGGCCGAAGTGATGTGGTCGTAACCCGGAGCGATGTCAGTTACCAGCGGGCCGAGGGTATAGAACGGCGCGTTGTGGCAGTGGCTGATCTGACGCTCCATGTTCTCACGAATCTTGTGCAAGGGCACGTGTCCCGGACCTTCGATAAAGGCCTGCACGTTCTTTTCCCAGGCACGGAGCACGAGTTCGCCCATTGTGTCGAGTTCGGCAAACTGAGCCTCGTCGTTGGCATCGGCGATACAGCCCGGACGCAATCCGTCGCCCAATGATACGGCCACGTCATATTGAGCCAGGATGTCGCAGATGTCGTCAAAGTGCTCGTAGAGGAAGGATTCCTGGTCGTGGATAAGGCACCACTTGCTCATGATACTTCCGCCACGGCTCACGATGCCGCACAGACGCTTGTCGGCCAGGTGTACGTTGTGACGACGGATACCGGCATGGATGGTGAAGTAGTCCACCCCCTGCTCGCACTGCTCGATGAGGGTGTCGCGGTAAATTTCCCAGGTCAGGTCTTCCACCTTGCCGTTCACCTTCTCCAGTGCCTGATAGATGGGCACGGTACCCACCGGCACCGGACAGTTGCGCACAATCCATTCGCGGGTTTCGTGGATGTTGGCACCCGTGGACAGGTCCATCAGCGTGTCGCCGCCCCATTTGCAGCTCCACACCGCCTTGTCCACTTCCTCGTCGATGCTTGAAGTAGTGGCCGAGTTACCGATGTTGGTATTGATTTTCACCAGGAAGTTGCGGCCGATAATCATCGGTTCCGATTCCGGGTGGTTGATGTTGGCAGGCAGTACGGCACGTCCGGCGGCAATCTCGTCGCGCACGAATTCCGGCGTGATGTAGGTGTCGATGCCCAGTTCCTTGCAGTTCATGTTCTCACGGATGGCTACGTACTCCATTTCCGGTGTCACGATGCCCTGTTTGGCGTAGTACATCTGCGTACAGCAGTGGCCTTCCTTGGCACGGTAAGGCAGAGCGATGTGTTCAAAGCGCAGGTGGTCGAGCGAGTGGTCGTCACGGCGCATCTTGCCATATTCCGAGGTGATGGACGACAACTGTTCCACGTCGCCGCGTGAGGTAATCCAGCTCTCACGCATGCGCGGCAGTCCTTTCTTCAGGTCGATTTCAATGTTCGGGTCGCTGAACGGGCCGCTCGTGTCGTACACGTACACCGGTGCATTAGGTGTCATTACCTTCTTGCCGTCTACTATCGTCACCGTCGGGCTGAGGTTCACTTTCTGCATGCCTACCTTTACAAAGGGGAAAAGGGTGCCCTGCATGTAGGCTTTCTCTGCATGGGCGTATGCTTTTTGGTCTTTTTCTTTTTCCATATAAATCGGGGTTTGTTTGCGGGTAGGGAACAGTCCCTACCGGTTGAGAAAATCAGGATTTATTCATTCAAGAAAGAAGTGAGGGGAGAGGAGGCAGATGCTACGAGGTTATCGGCCTGAATACCCAGTCCGGCTTCGTAGGCACGGCGTCCGGCAATGACAGCTTCTTTGAAGGCTACGGCCATTTCCACCGGATTTCCGGCTACGGCGATGGCGGTATTTACCAGGCAGGCAGCGGCACCCATTTCCATGGCTTCAGCGGCATGGCTCGGTGCACCGATACCGGCATCCACTACCACCGGTACGTTGCTCTGCTCGATGATGATGCGCAGGAAGTCGCGTGTCTGCAATCCCTTGTTCGTACCGATGGGGGCAGCCAGCGGCATTACGGTAGCTGCTCCGGCTTCTTCCAGACGCTTGCACAGGGTCGGGTCGGCCTGGCAGTAAGGCAATACCACGAATCCCAGTTTCACCAGTTCTTCCGTCGCCTTCAGGGTCTCGGTAGAATCCGGCAACAGGTAGCGCGGGTCGGGATGGATTTCCAGTTTCAGCCAGTTGGTGCCGAAGGCTTCGCGGGCCATCTGTGCGGCGAACACGGCTTCTTCTGCGGTGCGCACGCCCGAGGTGTTCGGGAGCAACTGGATATGGGGGTGGATAATATGTTTCAGCATGTCGTCTTCCTTGTTGTCAAGTTCGATACGTTTCATGGCTACGGTCACCATTTCTGTGCCGGAAGCCAGGATGGCTTCTTCCATGAGTTGGTTGGAGTTGAATTTTCCTGTTCCTAAGAATAGGCGGGATTCGAATTCTTTTCCCGCAATGATTAGTTTTTCCATTGTTTTATCTATTTTGTTTATTGTTTGCTCTTGTTCTTACTTTTTCTTTTGGCTTGTTCTTACTTTTTCTTTTTGGCGGCAAAAAGAAAAAGGTAACAAAAAGAAAAACCGCCGTCTGCAGTTTCGAACCGGCTGCGAAGCTTCGCTCGTCGGAAGCGCAGGAACTTGCTTCGCTCAAACAGCCTGCGCTTCTTTTCGCCGTGCTCTGCTTCTCCGCTTTTCGGTCCGAAACTGAGGACGGGATTTTTTGGGGGGCTGTCGCTCTTCGCCTTTGGCGAAATCGCTGTGGGGAGTTTTTGCTTCTTTATTCTTTGATCCGTTTTTTGCTTTGGGGCTTCCTTTGGGGCGAAATCGCTTCGGAGCTTCGTTCTTTTTTTGGTTCCTTTACTCGTTATTCTTTGTGGTAAAGTAGGAATTTCTTTACCGGCAAAGATGAGTTGGAGTTTATGATGAAATTTTGAAAATAGGAGGATTTGAAAAATATGTTTCTTTTGTTCTTTCTGTCTAAAAATGAACACATCCACAAATTCTTCGTTTCCCGTTTTTCATTCTTCATTATTCATTCTTAATTGACTTACGATTTTTTTCGTTTCTTCCACCGGATTCGCTGCCCGCAGGATGGTGCCGCTCAGGGCAATGCCTGTCACACCGGTCTGCATAATGGCAGGGATGTCTTCCAGAGTGATGCCGCCGATGGCTACGATGGGCAGGTGAATGCCTTCCGCCTTCATCTGCTGTACGATGGAACGGTAGCCCTCCAGTCCGAGGATGGGGCTGAGCTTTTCTTTTGTGGTGGTGAAGCGGAACGGTCCGCAACCGATGTAGTCGGCTCCGGCTTCATAGTGTGCTCGTACGTCGTCGAACGTGTTGGCCGTACCTCCGATGAGGAAGTCCTTTCCGAGGATTTTCCGCGCTTCGGCTATCGGCATGTCGTTCTTGCCCAGGTGCACCCCGTCGGCCTTCAGCTTGCGCACTAGTTCCACCCGGTCGTCGATGAGGAAAGTGGCTCCGTACGTGCGGCACAGTTTCTGTACCTCTACGGCCACCGCTTCCGTCTCCTCGTCCGAGGCGTGCTTCATGCGCAACTGTACCCAGCGGCATCCCCCTTCGAGGGCCATCCGGGCCGAGTCGAGATACGAATACGTGTCGGTGAAATGTGTGATGAACTGCAACTTGAAATGATTCATGTCCATGGCCTTATCCTCCACAAGCTGCTTTGATGATGACCAGACTGTCGCCCTCGTTCAGGACGGTGTTTTCCCATTCCGCACGCGGAACCATGCGGTTATGCAGCGCGATGGCCACTCCCTGCTTCGGAAGTTCCAGCTGCTGTGCCAGTGCGGCAATTGTATGACCTTGTGTAAGTTCCGTCTCTTTGTTGTTTACCAATAGTTTCATAAGCATACTGTTTTAGGGTGTAAACCAAAGAGAGCATCCCGCGGACGGGGAAAGGAAATAGATGTCAGAATCAACAATCCCTTCGTCGGTATTAACCGCATCAGGTTCGTAGGGTATAATCTCAGCCCGGACACATCCGTGGGGCACCCCTTTGTTTACTTTCTGGCAAAGGTAACGAAAACTTTGGAACGGCGAACGGCTGCCGTTCCTTTTTTATCTTTTTTTGCAGGCTGTGTCTATTCGTCTCTGAACAGCTGTACTTTCACACCGAACGACAGGCGCAGGATGTCGCGCATGGAGAGACTTTTGTTGGTTACCTTACTGATGAGGTACAGCTCGCAGGTGCTCAACTCATAGAACAGGGAGACGTGGCGCACCAGGTCGTGGCGGGGACTGAACCCGAACCGCTGTCCCACGAAGATATAGGGGCGCATCTTGGTACTGAAGTTATAGTATTTGTTGGGATAGCGTCCCGGTTCCTTTTTCCAGAACTCGTCGCCCGCAATGGTGGTGATGTACAGACCGCAGTAGAAGGGTTCGGCCATCCAGTGCTCTTTGAAGCAGATGCTCCAGGGAATGTAGTTCTGCTTCACGGTAAATGTGAGACGGAATTTCTCGGCATACTTGGCCGGAAGGAAACCTACCAGGAAGTCCGTTTCCCACTGGCAGCGGCGTCCGTAATCCCAGCCCACGCCCACCGAGTTGAGTCCCATTCCTCCGGCGTACTGCCATTTCATATGAGTGGGCTTCAGGCGTTCCCACCGTTCATAACGCAGGTGCTCGCGCTTGTCCCAGCGACGTTCCTTTACGGCCGGAGCGATACTGTCGTTTTGTGCGCAAAGGGGCAGGAACGTCATTCCGGCCATTCCTCCTGCCAGCAGCAGTTTAAAAATTGACCACTTCATAGGTATAGCCGTTTGAGTTGAGGGTGAAAAACAGATAAGAGCGCTTCTTGGCGCAGGTACATTCGTAGTACTTGATACCGTCGTCGAAGAACTCGTCTACACTGATATTGTGCCCGTGACCGTAGACGCAGAACTGCAGGTCGGGCATTTCCCGGAGATAATACTGAAAATACTCGGCGATGTTGTTGTTGAACTGTTCGGAGAAGGGACCTGCATGCATGGCCACCACGGTTTTTTCCACTCCTTCGGGCACGTGGTCACCTTCTTCGCGGATAAACTGGATATTGGGTACCGCCGACGAGTAGTCGAACTCTAGGGCATTGGTGTTCAGGCACAGAAAACGCACGTTACCGGCAGTAAAGGCGAAATCTTCCGTGCCGAATATCTTGCGGAACACATCGAGTCCCGTAGCCAGACAATCATGGTTGCCCAGCAGGCAGACGAAAGGCACTCTCAGTCCGCTGAGAATGTCGCGCTGTTTCTCAAACTCCAGTTTCAGACCGAAGTCGGATATGTCGCCCGTGTGAAGCACGAAATCCAGGTCGTCGCGCCGGTTCAGGGCCTCCACGGCATCCTCCGTTTCGTCGTACCAGCGCTGTGTGTCACTGATTACGGCAAACCGGATTTCCTCTTTTCCGTAAGTAGCCGTTTCAATCCGTTCAATGTTCCGGCGGTTCACGTCCGTTTCCCCGTCAATGTCGAGGTCGTACGGGTGATATTCAATCATGTCGCATCCGCCCAGCAGCAAAACTCCCAGGCAGAAACACACCTGTGCGATGTCGGAGCGGAAACGACGGAAATGCGTAAAAAGAGTGTGCATAAGCAAGTTTTTTTGTTTATGCAAAGGTACGGTACAAATGTCAATCGTACGTTTTTCGGAATGTCGGATTTTCTGTCTTAAAAGTCGGAAAATGAATTATTCCGGATAAATCTCGTGTGGAGAAGGAAGCTGTTTCCACCCTTCGCCGAAGGTGTCGTACGCATCCGTCACCACCACAAACGCCCGCGGGTCGGCCTCCTTGATTTTCAGTTTCACACCCTGCACCTCCTGGTAGCTCACCACGAGGAAAATCATCTCCTTGTCCTTGCCCGTGTAGAGTCCCGAACTCTTGATGCAGGTAGCCGTGCGGTCTAAATCTTTCAGAATATACTGGTGAAGCGGTTGCAACTCATGGTCGCTGATGACGAAAATCAGTTTGTCGTTCTTCGCCCCGTTAATCATGTAGGCAATGACCCGCGAGATGATGAAGATGGAAATGAGCGAGTAGAACGACAGGTGCCACGAAGGCTGTGTAGAGTCGCTCGCCGTACCCAGTCCGAAACCGATAACCACCAGACCGAAGCACACTACGGCCCCGTCCACCAGCAGAATGGCCCGTGAGAAACGGATGTGCGCATATTTCTGTAGCAGCATCCCCACGATGTCACTTCCGCCCGTGGTAGCCTGACTGCGTATCACGATGCCCGTACCCACACCGATGACCACTGCCCCGATGATGCACGTCAGCATCAGGTGGTCCGTCATGTTCATGCTGCCTCCCAGCAGTTGTGCCGGGTCCAGACTCTCCAGTGCTTCGCGGGTAGGGTAGACCAGTCGCGACATGGTGTTCATCAGCAACGGAGTGAGCAGGGCCGCCACAATGGTACGTATCCCTAACTTCGCCCCCAACAGCAGCACCGACAGGATGAGTAGCGGAATGTCGAACATATAGCCGAACGTACCCACCTGAATGGACGGGAACAGGTTGTGGAGCACGATGCTGGCCCCGTACACTCCTCCGGGCACAATGTTATAGGGATTGATAAAGAATACGAATCCGGCCGCCAGGATGGTACATCCCACCACGATGCTGGCCCATGCATAGAGAGTCTGTTTCATACTTGTTTCTTATTTTTATGCGACAAATATACAGAATTCTTTTTTCACCCATTAGAAAGCGGCCGGAAAAATCCCGCAAAATCCCAATTTTTAGGTATTTCAAATCCGCACCGGATGCCGTTTCTTTGCGATGTCAAATCAAACATGTAGAAAATGAAGAAAACTGGTATTTTTTATGGTTCTACCACAGGCACCACCGAGTCTGTGGCCCGCCTGATAGCGGAAAAGCTGGGAGTATCTCCTGAAGACGTACACGATGTGAGCAAGCTGGATGCTGCCCTGGCAGAGAGTTACGAAGCCCTGATTTTAGGTACCTCCACTTGGGGCGACGGAGAGTTGCAGGACGACTGGTACGACGGCATCAAGGTGCTGAAAAACGCCAACCTCTCCGGCAAGACCATCGCCCTCTTTGGCTGCGGCGACTCCGAATCCTATTCCGACACTTTCTGCGACGGTATGGGTATCCTCTTTGAAGACCTGAAAGACAGCGAATGCACCTTCGTAGGAGCCGTGCCCGACAGCGAGTACACCTACGCTTCTTCCGTGGCCGCAGCCGACGGAAAATTCGTGGGACTGGCCCTCGACGACGTGAACGAAAGCGACCGGACCGATGACCGCGTGTCGGCCTGGACAGAGATGCTCAAAGCCGATCTGGCCTGATTCCTTCCGACCTCATTTCTCTATCTTCTAAATCCGTAGCCCATGATGACTCCCGATATCAATCCCGTAGAACTGAAAGTCTTTCTCAACCACATCTATGAGCTGAAGAAAGGCGTGCGTCAGATGGTGTTGTACACCACGAACAAGCGATATGAAGACTTTGCCGTGAAACGTCTGCGAAGCCAGCGCATCAAGTTTGTGATTCAGCCGGTGGACGACGAGCGCATCAATCTCTTCTTCGGCAAGGCGGAATGCATTGAAGCCATCCGCATGATGGTGACACGTCCCCTGAACCTGCTCACTCCGGAAGAAGATTTCATATTGGGAGCCATGCTGGGTTATGACATCTGTGCCCAGTGCAAGCGATATTGCACCCGCAAGGCACGAAAAATGGGAGCTTGAAAAGGCTCCCATTCTTTTTTCAGTTTCCTCTATACGTAGAATATCCGTAAGGCGAAAGCGTGATTGGCACGTGGTAGTGCTTGCCGTCCTTGATTTCGAACACCACTTCGATAAACGGGTAGAACGAATCCTGCTGCAACCGCTCGAAGTAGGGCGCCACGTGATACGTCAGGCGGTAGATGCCCTTGTGGTCGGTCGTGCCTTCTTCCAGGAAATCCTTCACGCGGCCGTTCTCGTCGGTCAGTCTTTCCTCCAGCAGCACCCAGGTCTTGCCGTCGGGCTGAAGTTGCGACAGACTGATTTTCACTCCCGCCGCAGGCTGCCCCTGCTGAATGTCCAGAATGTGGCTGGAAAGTTGGTAACTCTTTTCCTGTGCAAAGCCCGCCAGGCTCCACACCATCACACATAAAGTCCAGATTAGTTTTCTCATGATTCTTTGATAGTTGAATAGTTTAACAAGATTGTAACAATTACAAATATGATGAAAACTTTCTTTTTCTGCAAGCTTTCTCCTTTGCAGCCCCTCCGATTTTGAGGTTATTAACTAAACTCCTGCCTGCGGTGTGCCGTTTACCTTGTATTTTTGCGCCATGAAATACATTTACCTCCCCATCGGATTCCTGTCGCTGGCACTGGGTGTGGCCGGTATTTTCCTGCCCGTGCTGCCCACCACGCCCTTTCTGCTGCTTTCGGCCGCCCTCTTTTTCCGCAGTTCGCCGAGAGCCTACCAGTGGTTGCTGAACCACAAGCTGTTGGGACCTTATATCCGCGATTTCCGTGAGTCGCGTGCCATCCCTCTGCGTGCCAAGATTCTCGCCTTGAGCCTGCTGTGGCTCACCTCCCTGCATTGCATCTTCCTGATGTTCGATGCCCTCTGGCTGAAAGCGATGATGCTTGCCGTAGCCGTGGGAGTGACCCTTTATCTCTGTTCCCTCAAAACCAAACGAAATGACTGATACCCTCCCTTTTTGTGGCCGTGAGGAAGCCATCACCCGCATGAACCGCTTTGGCTGTGAAGGCCGCCCCTTCTTTTTCCTGATAGATTATACTGCCGAGAAATGCCTGGTGGAAGAACCCCACCGTCTGCCTTCTTCGGAACTGCTGTTTGCTTTTCCGGGAGCCACGAACGTGCCGCAAGGAATGTCCGCTACTCCGCGCCCCGTTTCTTTCTGCTGGGAGCCTCATCCGATGAGCTTTGAGGAGTACCGTCGCGGATTCGACATCGTACACCGTCACTTGCATGGCGGCAATTCCTTCCTGGTGAACTACACCTGTGCTACCCCCGTCGATACCGACCTCACCCTGCGGCAGGTGTTCGACCATGCCCGTGCTCCTTACAGACTGTGGGTAAACGATAGCTTTGTGGTGTTCTCGCCCGAAATTTTTGTCCGGATAACCGATGGCTTTATCTATTCCCATCCCATGAAAGGTACGATGGATGCCACGCTGCCCGATGCCCGCGAACGCTTGCTGGCCGACCCGAAAGAAGCGGCCGAACATGCTACCATCACCGACCTTATCCGCAACGACCTGAGCCGCTTCGCTACCGAAGTCACCGTGACCCGCTACCGCTACCTCGATGAGCTGCACACCCACCGTGGCCCGTTGCTCCAGATGAGTTCCGAAATCCGTGGCCGTCTGCCCGAAGGCTATCCTTCACAACTGGGCGACCTGTTTTTCAGTCTCCTGCCGGCTGGCTCCATCACCGGAGCCCCGAAGCCCCGCACCGTGCAGATTATCCGTGAGGCCGAGACGTACGACCGTGGTTTCTACACCGGCGTGACCGGCTACTTTGACGGCCGCAACCTGGACAGCGCCGTGCTTATCCGTTTTCTGGAACAGCAGCCCGACGGCGCGAAGGTGTTCAAGAGCGGGGGAGGCATCACCTTCCGCAGCGAAGCCCGAAATGAATACGAAGAAATGAAACAGAAAGTCTATGTGCCTCTTTATTGAAACCCTCCGCATCGAAGACGGGAAAGTGTGGTATGCCTCGCTGCACGACCGCCGCATGAACGACACGCGCCGTGCCTTCTTTGGTCCCGTGCCCGACCTTCACGTGTGTGACTACCTCCGTCCGGAAGCCTACACCGCACGCACCCGCTGTCGCCTGACTTATGCACGCGACGTGATTCGCGTGGAATACTTTCCTTACCACGTCCGCCCCGTACATAGTCTGCAACTGGTGGTGCAGGACGACATCGACTACCGCTACAAGCAGGCTGACCGCCGTGTGCTCGACGAAGCCTTCGCTCTGCGCGATACGGCCGACGACGTGCTCATCGTGCGCCACGGACTCCTCACCGATACCTCCATCGCTAACATTGCCCTCTGGGACGGATGCGAATGGCACACCCCCGCACAGCCTTTGCTGGCCGGAACCCAGCGCCGATACCTGCTCGACACCGGACAGATAAAAGAAACGGACATCCCGGTCGCCTCCCTTGGAAACTACCGGCATATCCGTCTGTTCAATGCCCTGATACCCTTCGGCGAAGTTGAACTCCCCGTCGGGCAGATACGTATGTACTGATTCGCGTGGCCGCTTATTCCACCAGCTCGTAACTGCTGATTTGAATCGGCATGTCAAGGTTGTGGAGCACCTTCTCCAGCATGATACCCTCCAGGTTGTTGTACTCATAGCCGAATGTGGCCCGTATGCCCTGCAAAATAAACTGCGTGGCGCGGTCGAGCGCAATGGGCAGACTGTCGCCCTGCATCAGTGCTCCCGTAATGACACTCGTAAACGTGTCGCCCGTGCCCGGATAGTGTGCCGGCAGATAGGGGCAGGTTACCTTCCAGTAACGGTCGCCAAAGCGGTTGTAGGCATAGACCGACGTAGAACGCGGGTCACCGCTCACCGGCACGCTCGTGGCAATGACGATGGCCGGACTCCGGTCGGAAAGCGTCTTCAGTGCCTGTTTCAGTTCCGCATCCGTGATGTGCTCCTGATACGGCATGTCCAGCAGGTAATACAGCTCCGTCAGGTTGGGTGTGATGACATCTGCCAGGTGAATCAGTTTCTTCATCTCCGTCACCATCTCCTCGGTGATACCCTTGTAAAGACGGCCGTTGTCGCCCAGCACCGGGTCCACTACCACCATGTCATTTTCCCCACGGAACTTCAGGATAAACTCCTCCACAATCTGTGCCTGTTGCGGCGAACCCAGATAACCCGTGTAGAAAGTATCGAAGTGCACGTTCATCTTCTCCCAGTTCTCGATGATGCGCTTCATCTCATCGGTCAGGTCGAGGAACGAGTACGTGGGGTACTGCGTATGTGCGGACAGTACCGCCGTGGGCAGCGGACACACCTGAAAGCCCATGGACGAAAGCACCGGAATGACCGCCATCAGCGACACGTGGCCCACACCCGACAGGTCGTGCACAGCCACCACCTTCTTCACCTGATTTTGCAGGAAAGCCCCTGAGCGATGGGGAGCTTCGGCCGGAGCCGCCGGCTTTTTCTTTTTGTACTTCCGTTCTTTCTCCCAGGCCGCCTTCCGTGCCTGGTATGCCTCATATTGTCGTTCAATGTAATTGTCAGCCATAGTCTTGTGAATTTACAATTACAAAGGACGCGACTTTTTGCGGAACGAGCAAACTTTTGCAGGGTTTATTCTGATTCATCTTCTAGTTTCATTTGGTTGGGCAAGAGTGCGGCTGAAATAGTACATGTCTTTCAGTACCTTTCCATCCTCTACAATCGGATGGTCATAGTGGAGGGTAAAAAAGTCGGGCACCGTGTGCGAGTAGACAAACCCGCAGCTCTGATAAAAAGAAATGGTCATACGGCTGTCTCCTGTGCCTACCGTTAGCGTGTGACACACATTCTGGTAACGCTGGCAAAGGTATTCCACCATCTGCCGTCCGTATCCTTTCCGTTGCCAGTGTGGAGCTACAGCCAGGTTTTTCAGTTCACGAATTCCTTTCCCCTCATCCGTTACGACGGCTACGGCAACCGGTTCTGTAAGCAGCTTGTCGTACATCACGTATAAGTCGCCCCGTTCCAGGTAGCGGTCTATCATGGATTCCTGTTCATCGGCCAGAAGCAAGAGCGGGAGGAAACGTTTCTTGTCAGTTGAAACAAGTTGTATTTGCATGAGATAAATGTTTATGAATAGATTGTAATATGGATTGTAAAGATATGCTTTTCGGTGGATTTTTGTCTGTTTTTTCCTTTGTTCTTTTTTCTTTTTCTTTTTCTGAAGATGGGTTATGTTAAGGTTCAAACATCATTTGAAAGAAAACTCTTTGATGTTTTGTTTAAAGCTCTTCGGTGCTTGAAGATAATTCCTTTGGAGTTTGAGAGGAAATGTATTTGTGTTTTAAAACGAAACTGGTTTTGACTGATAATTTATTTGTTATTAAGGCAATTTCCTTGATTTTTCGTTATTCATGAATATTCTTTGCCGTGTATTCTCTCATTCTAGTTAGATTTTTCGTATTTTCGTGTACTAAAATTTATTTCATGGAAGAAAAGAGTAAATACATAGCTAGTTTCCAGGTACAAAAAATGTGGCAACGAGTAGATGTACGGTGGGATAATATTCATCAGGATGTGAATATTCTTGTCGGCATTAATGGATGTGGAAAAACAACATTGCTTAATTTGATCTCAGACTATTATTCTGGGCAGAAGATTAAAAAAAATATAGCTGAAGCTGTCAGTGGAACTGCCATTGATAGTCCTGTTACTTATATCCGTTCTTTTGATATTCCGGCTAATGCGAAGAGAAAAACGGAAAGTATGTTGCTTCAGGCTTTGAAAAATATTATTAATCAGAATGGAGAAGGAACTTCATTCTTTGATTATAGAATGAAAATGTTGAATTTTCCGGCAAAAGCGGGAATAATCCGGAAACGGATTGAAAATTTTTTCCAGTTGGTTAACTCATTGTTTGAGGAAACAGGAAAAGAAATTATGATTGACCCTCAGAATAATACGTTGGTCTTTTCAATTAAAAGTACAGGAGGAGCATTGATTACTTCCGATGGGCAAAGAGTTGTGACTGCTAATGGAGATGTTATTCGTGCAGAAGATGAAAAAATACAATTAGACCAGCTCTCCTCCGGTGAAAAACAGATTTTGTTGATTCTTACGACAGTGTTTCTGCAAGAGGAGAAGCCCGCTGTGTTGTTGATGGATGAACCGGAAATCTCTTTGCACATCACTTGGCAAGATCGGCTTATCGAATTGATACGTAAATTGAATCCGAATTGTCAGTTGATATTGACAACCCATTCTCCTAATATTTTTGCCAATGGCTGGGAAGATAAGATTGTATTCATCCAAGATTTAGAGGAAAGATAATTATGGATGCAGACAAGAGGGCCTTTTATGAGGCTGCAGCGAGAGGGATGGCAGCGTCGACGCTTATGTACGGCGTCGATTCCATTGTACATGTGGAGGATAAAGATGACATTTGGTTTTGGCAACAATTGCTTGCTAAATACCGTGCGGGACGTTATAAGTTTAAGCCTGCTACTACAAATGAAAAAGGGAATCGCAATACTGGATGTACTCAGTGCTTGAAGTATAGAGGTTTTCTTTCGCAGAAATTTTTTGTTTGTATAGATAGTGACTTGCGCTATCTGTTGGAAGAAGGTATTTCCGCGGAAGATGGCATTCTACAGACTTATACTTATTCATGGGAAAATCATTGTGCATTTGCTTCCCAATTGCAACAGACGTTTGATAAATATACGCATAAAGGGGCGGAGTTTGATTTCAGCGTTTTCTTGTCGGGATATTCTGAAGTTGTTTATGAGCCTTTTTTGTTGATGCTTTATCAGTTGAAGAATGAATTGACTGAGTTCGATCGGGATAAATTTAGAACTATTATTTCTTTACAATATAGGCGGGGCGATGAAAAGAATAATGGAAAACAGTTTTTAGATCGTTTGTCTTTGGATTTGCAGACTGCTACTAAAAATATAAAGGATACATGCGGCTTTAATATGGCGGATGAATCTGTTTATTATGAGACTAAGGGACTGCGTAAGGAGAATGTGTATTTATATGTAAGAGGGCATTGCTTGTATAATTCATTGGTTTCTATTGGTAAGAAATTATGTGAAGGGACGGGAATGGACTTTGAACAAAATATATTGAAAAATGCCTTGGCCTTTGAACAATATGATGCCATTTCTCGTATAAAGGCAGATATTGGAATATTAAAGACGATTAGACGCAGTTATTAAAAATAATCGGCAATTCCTTTTGCTAACTAACCCACAAAAAAACAAGAATTATGGACATACAAACAATACTATCAAACCTGAAGATTGACCAGTTGAACGCCATGCAGGAGGCTTCCATCGATGCCTGGAAAGAAGGTAGCGATTTGATACTGCTCTCGCCCACGGGTTCCGGAAAGACGCTGGCCTATCTGCTGCCGCTGGTGAGCTCGCTGAAAAAGGGAGTGGAAGGCGTGCAGGCTGTGGTACTGGTACCTTCGCGCGAGCTGGCTTTGCAGATTGAGCAGGTGTTCAAGGCCATGGCGACCGGCTTTCCGGTGATGAGCTGTTACGGCGGACGTCCGGCCATGGAGGAACACCGCACCATGAAGGGCATTTCGCCGGCGGTAATTATCGGTACGCCGGGACGTATGAACGACCACCTGAACAAGCAGAATTTCGAGGCGGGCACCGTGCGTACGCTGGTCATCGATGAGTTCGACAAGTGTCTGGAGTTTGGTTTCCAGGATGAGATGGCCGAGGTCATCGGAAAGTTGCCGGCATTGCGTCGCCGCTTCCTGCTGTCGGCTACCGATGCGGAGGAGATTCCGCGTTTTACGGGCATGAACCGCACGCTGAAACTGGATTTCCTGAATCCGGAAGAAACGGTGTCACAACGCTTGTCGGTATATCGGGTCACTTCGCCGGTGAAGGATAAGCTGGAAACGCTCTACAAGTTGCTGTGTACGCTGGGCAACGAATCGACGCTAGTGTTCTGCAACCATCGCGAGAGTGTGGACCGGGTAGGGAAGTACCTGCACTCCATGAAGGTGTATTGCGAGACGTTCCACGGCGGAATGGAACAGGATGACCGTGAACGGGCGCTGTATAAGTTCCGTAACGGAAGTTGCCACATTTTTATTTCGACCGACCTGGCAGCCCGTGGACTGGATATTCCAGACATCCGCCACGTGGTGCATTATCACTTGCCGGTGGCCGAGGACGGGTTCATTCACCGCAACGGACGTACGGCGCGCTGGGAGGCCGAGGGTAATGCCTTTCTGATTCTGCACGATGAGGAACGTATCCCCGACTATGTGCCCCGTCCGCTGGAAGAGTTTGAACTGCCGGAGCCGACGCCGCAGCCTGCCTTGCCGGAGTTTGTTACCTTATATATAGGGAAGGGCAAGAAAGACAAGATCAACAAGATTGACATCGTGGGCTTTTTGTCGAAGAAAGGCGGACTGGGCCGGGACGATGTGGGACGTGTGGACGTGAAAGACCACTATGCGTTTGCGGCAATTTCTCGGAAAAAGGCAAAACAAACGTTAAAACTTATACAAAATGAAAAGATAAAGGGGGTAAAAACTTTGATAGAACTGGCAAAATAATAACTTTGTGTCATGACAGCCTTCCGGCGGTGAAGGCTGTTTCGCATTTTGCTATGACTCGTGAGCATCCCCATGCCATAGCTAACTATTCTCGTGTCAATATGTCACTAAAACAGCGTTTGTGTATATAATTTGAAAGATAAAATTCAATAAGGCTGTAAAATTATCACGAAAACTTTTGGAAGTCTAAAAATAATCACTAAATTCGCAAGTGTTAGCTAAAATGATTGTTTAACCAAAACAAACTTCCAATGAAGAAACATAATTTTAATGCGGGACCGTCTATTTTGCCTCGCGAAGTGATAGAAAAGACAGCTCAGGCTATTCTTGATTATAATGGTTCAGGACTTTCGTTGATGGAAATCAGTCACCGCGCTAAAGACTTCCAGCCGGTGGTAGATGAAGCAGTGGCACTGTTCAAGGAACTGTTGAACATTCCGGAAGGATACTCGGTATTGTTCCTGGGTGGAGGTGCAAGCATGGAGTTCTGTATGGTTCCCTATAATTTCCTGGAAAAGAAGGCGGCTTACCTGAATACGGGTACTTGGGCCAAGAAAGCGCTGAAAGAAGCGAAAGCATTCGGCGAAACAGTAGAGGTGGCTTCTTCTGAAAAAGAAGGCTACACTTATATCCCGAAAGATTATGAAGTGCCGGCCGACGTGGATTATTTCCATATCACGACAAACAATACCATCTACGGTACGGAATTGCATGCCGATCTGGATGTCAATGTGCCGATGGTGGCCGATATGTCTTCGGACATTTTCTCTCGTCCGGTAGACGTTTCCAAATATATCTGTATTTACGGAGGTGCACAGAAGAACCTGGCTCCTGCGGGCGTGACTTTCGTTATCGTGAAGAACGATGCGCTGGGTAAGGTTTCCCGTCACATCCCGACCATGCTGAATTATCAGACACACGTGGAAAAGGGTTCTATGTTCAATACTCCGCCGGTAGTGCCTATTTATGCGGCTCTCCAGACTTTGCGCTGGATTAAGGCACAGGGTGGTGTGGAAGAAATGCAGCGCCGTGCCAAACAGCGTGCCGACATGTTGTATGCCGAAATTGACCGCAACAAGCTGTTCCGTGGCACCGTAACGGCCAAGGAAGACCGTTCGTACATGAACATCTGCTTCGTCATGGCCGATGAATACAAGGACCTGGAAGCCGACTTCCTGAAGTTCGCTACCGAAAAAGGTATGGTGGGCATCAAGGGTCACCGTTCTGTGGGTGGTTTCCGTGCTTCTTGCTACAATGCCATGCCGGTAGAAAGTGTGCAGGCACTGATTGACTGCATGCAGGAATTTGAGAAAATGCATTAATTGTTGTTATACCCGAAGATAAGGGCGTGGAATTTCGATAACACGTCCTTGTTTTCTTTTTAAAATCAAGTATTATGAAAGTATTGGTTGCGACAGAGAAACCGTTTGCTAAAGTAGCTATCGACGGTATTCGGAAAGAGATAGAAGCTGCGGGCTATGAACTGGCTTTGCTGGAGAAATATACAGAAAAACAGCAGTTGCTCGATGCAGTGAAGGATGCGAATGCAGTGATTATCCGAAGTGATATCATTGACAAGGAAGTGCTGGATGCAGCAAAGGAACTGAAAATCGTGGTACGTGCCGGTGCGGGATATGACAATGTGGACCTGGAGGCAGCTACGGCTCACGGGGTTTGCGTGATGAATACACCGGGACAGAACTCGAATGCGGTGGCCGAACTGGCTTTCGGTATGATGATCATGGCGGTTCGTAATTTCTACGACGGCAAATCGGGTACGGAACTGATGGGCAAGAAATTGGGTATCCATGCATACGGTAACGTAGGGCGCAATGTGGCTCGTATCGCAAAGGGCATCGGTATGGACATTTATGCCTACGATGCGTATTGCCCGAAGGAAGCCATGGTGGCCGACGGCGTGAAACCGGTGGATTCTGCAGAAGAATTGTATGCTACTTGCAACGTAGTGTCATTGCACATTCCGGCTACTGCCGAAACCAAGAACTCCATTAACTATGCCCTGGTGAATCGTATGCCGAAAAACGGTTTGCTGGTGAATACTGCCCGTAAGGAGGTGATTAATGAGGCTGAACTAATCAAGTTGTTGGAAGAACGTCCGGACTTGAAGTATGTGACCGACATCATGCCGGCTGCAAATGAAGAATTTGCTGCTAAGTTCCCGGGACGTTATTTCTCTACTCCGAAGAAGATGGGTGCACAGACGGCTGAGGCAAATATCAATGCCGGCATCGCAGCGGCCCGTCAGATTGTGGGCTTCCTGAAAGATGGTTGTGAGAAATTCCGTGTAAACAAGAAATAACTCTTTAATTTGCGCATAAATGAAACTGACTGTATACGAACGGCATTCGCTGATTCCATTGGGAGTCGGATCTTCTTTGCTGCTGGTGAACTCTTTGTGCAGGTCGTTTCTGGATGATTTCTGGAAAGGATTCCTGTGCGGCATGGCACTGATGTGTTTCATTTATGCGCTGTGTACGTTAGTGTTATTTTTCAAACGAAATTTCAAGCATTATGGCAATAGTTAAACCTTTCAAGGGTGTTCGTCCGCCGCAGGACTTGGTGGAGCAGGTGGCTTCCCGCCCTTACGACGTGTTAAACTCGGCTGAGGCTCGCGAAGAGGCGAAAGGCAACGAGAAATCTTTGTATCACATCATCAAGCCGGAGATTGACTTTCCGGAGGGTACGGATGAGCACGATCCGCGTGTGTACGACAAGGCGGTAGCGAATTTCCGGATGTTCCAGGAAAAGGGCTGGCTGGTGCAGGACGACAAACCGTGTTATTATATTTATGCCCAGACCATGAACGGCAAGACGCAGTATGGACTGGTGGTAGGAGCTTACGTGCCCGACTACATGAACGGGGTGATCAAGAAGCATGAGCTGACGCGCCGTGACAAGGAGGAGGACCGCATGAAGCATGTACGGGTGAACAATGCGAACATCGAACCGGTGTTCTTTGCTTATCCGGAAAACAAGACGCTGGATGCCGTGGTGGCGAAATATACGGCTCAGAAGCCGGTGTACGATTTTGTGGCACCGGATGACGGCTTCGGCCATCAGTTCTGGGTGATTGACGACGACAAGGACATTGAGGCAGTGACAGAGGCGTTCAAGGAAATGCCTTCGCTTTACATTGCCGACGGTCATCACCGCAGTGCGGCAGCGGCACTGGTGGGTGCTGAAAAGGCGGCCCAGAATCCGAACCATCGGGGCGACGAGGAATACAATTACTTCATGGCAGTGTGTTTCCCGGCTGAGCAGCTCACTATCATCGACTACAACCGGGTGGTGAAGGATTTGAACGGACTGACTCCGCAGGCGTTCCTGGAAGCGCTGAAGAAGAACTTCGTAGTGGAAGAAAAGGGTACGGACATCTACAAGCCGGCAGCCTTGCACAACTTCTCGCTTTACCTGGAGGGCAAATGGTACAGTCTGACGGCCAAACCGGGCACGTACGACGATAACGACCCGATTGGGGTGCTGGATGTCACGATTTCTTCCAACCTGATTTTGGACGAGATTCTCGGCATCAAGGACCTGCGCTCGGACAAACGTATCGACTTCGTGGGCGGTATCCGCGGACTGGGTGAACTGAAGAAACGGGTGGACAGCGGCGAAATGAAGATGGCGCTGGCGCTCTATCCGGTTTCCATGAAGCAGCTGATGGACATTGCCGATACGGGCAACATCATGCCACCGAAAACCACGTGGTTTGAACCGAAACTGCGTTCGGGACTGGTGATTCACAAGCTGGAATAAGATTTTTCTTCTGAACGATACAGGGCCTTCTCAAAGTTGCATTTGGGAAGGCCTTTTTTGGTGGATATACTTGCGGGACGGACGGCGAGAAGTAAGCTGAAAAGAAAACACACTTACGTATTCTGCTAAACGTAAGTGCGTTTTCTTTAAAACTCTTCGGCGTTTGAGTTGGAACGCAAGTGCGTTTGGTTCGAAACGTAAGTGCGTTTTTCCAGTGAAATATCTTATTTCGGCAAGGTCACGGGGAAGAGGTCGTTCGGGCGGTGTTCGCGCAGAATTACCTGCTTCATCTGGTTCACAAGATCCGGATGCTGGGCAGCCACGTCGTGGTCCTCATGGATGTCTTCTGCCAGGTTGTAGAGGTGAGGAACACCCTTCTTTACCACCATCTTCCAGTCGCCCATGCGGAGACCAATCTGGTCGGTTTCGTGGAACTCCCAGTAGAGGAAGTCGTGTGCCTTCTGAGCTTCGTCATTTCCCAACAGGGTAGGAGCGAAAGAAATGCCGTCGAAACAGTCGCCTTCCAGTTTCTTGTTCAGGTATTTCTTGGGGAAACGCTTGTCGCCCACCAGTTCGCAGAAGGTCGGCATGATGTCGTAGAAAGCCAGCTGATGGTCGTTCACCTCACCGGCTTTCACCTTTCCCGGCCAGCGCACGATGAACGGGATGCGGATACCTCCTTCGTAGCACTGGCGTTTCAGGCCGCGCAGCTTGCCGTCGCGTCCGAAGAATGTCGGGTCGGCACCGCCTTCTTCGTGAGGACCGTTGTCACTGCTGAAGATGACGATGGTATTCTCGTCGAGTCCTTTTTCTTTCAGCTTGGCCAGGATTTCGCCCACGTAGGCATCCAGTCGGCTGATCATGCCGGCAAACTGGGCATGTGTGTGCACGCTCTCGTTGTAACGGGAACCGGCTTGTCCGCCCCAGGTCTTGTCTTCAAAGAACTGTTTCTTATATTTCTTCAGGATGGAGTCGTTGGGCTGTACCAGTTCGGCATGTGGCAGGGTGTACGTCAGGAAGCCGTAGAAAGGCTGTTTGCCGTCCTGCTTGTCGAGCCATTCCAGTGCCTTCTGGTGAATCAGGTCGGCCGAATACTGCGTACGCTTGAAATAGTCGTCGCCGCTCATCGGGTAGCGGATGTTGTCTTCCAGAATCACACGGCTGACGGCCGTATCACCTGCGGCACGGCTGTAGGAGTTCAGGAAGTTCGGGTAGTAGAGGTGCGCCTGAAACTGGCACATGTAGCCGAAGTATTCGTCCACGCCCCGCTTGTCGGGAGTAGAGGTCGAGCCCTCGTAGCCGCCGGCCCATTTGCCGAACATGCCGGTGGTATAGCCGTTTTTCTTCATGATTTCCGGCAGAATGATGTGCTGCGGGTCATACGGCTCCTGTCCGGTCACGGCATATTCCTTGTTCTGTCCGTACCATACCTCGCCGAGCCAGTATTCCTTGTTCCCTCTCACGTGTCCGTGTCCGCTGTGCTGTCCGGTCATGATGGTGGCGCGCGACGGGGCACTGACGGGACTTCCAGCGTATGCCTGCGTAAATCGCATGCCCTCCTGTGCCATCTGGTCGATGCAGGGCGTCTGGATGAAAGGCTGGCCGTAGCATCCCAGGTCGCCGTATCCCATGTCGTCGCAGAGAATGAACAAAATATTGGGTTTTTCAGAATCGGGGGTTGCAGCTTGTGCATGGGGGATGGTCAGGGTAGCCAGTCCCATACAGTAGGTTAGTTTTTGTAATTTTTTCATGCCATTAGTTTCTTAAGGGATTAATGCAGGAGCAAAGATACGCTTTCCGGTTTTAAAAATGCGAGAAAAATCATTAAATTTGCCACCTGAAAGAAGAAAAACGATGCAAGAAGATACCTATAAGACCATTCAGGAAAGCGCGGAAGCCATCTATACCGAGAAGCGCAGCAAGTTCATTGCCATTGCGCTGCCGGTGCGTACGCTCTCCGAAGTGAAGTCCCTTCTGGAGGAGTACCAGAAGAAATATTACGATGCCCGCCACGTGTGTTATGCCTATATGCTGGGTGCGGAACGGAAGGATTTCCGGGCTAACGACAACGGAGAGCCTTCGGGTACGGCCGGAAAGCCCATCCTCGGACAGATTAACTCGCGCGAACTGACCGATGTGCTGGTCATCGTGGTGCGTTATTTCGGCGGTATCAAGCTGGGGACGAGCGGTCTGATTGTGGCCTACCGCATGGCGGCTTCGCTGGCATTGGATGAAGCTCCGGTCATCGAGAAGACGGTGGACGAAGACGTGGCCGTGGCGTTCGAATATCCCTTCATGAACGACATCATGCGCATCGTCAAGGAAGAGTCGCCCGAGATACTGGAACAGTCGTACGACATGGATTGCCTGATGCGTCTGCGCATCCGTAAGTCGATGATGGGAAAGTTGCGTGCGCGACTGGAAAAAGTGGAGACGGCCCGCATCTTGGACGAGTAATCGGAGGAAGTGCCGGAAGTCGTGCTTTCTTCACAGAAAGTCGCTGATTTTTTGCATTTTCCTGCGGTTTTTTAGCAAAAATTATTATCTTTGTTCCAACCTTATAACCCTTCATTATGAAACGACTGACAGGCTTAATATGCTTCTTGTGTCTCCTTTGCGGTTGCCGGGAGGAAGCAGGCCGTGGGGTGGAACAACCGATGTCGCAACCCATCGTGTCGGAGACGGCATCTCCCGACAGCATGGAGGTGGAAGAGATTCTGCCGTTTGAGCGTAAACCGCTGACCGCTGCCGACATCATCTTGGCGAAGGAACTTCTTTTTGACAAATACACCTTGAAGGATGAGTATCCGTATAAGGACACCGTCCGTTCATTCAAATGGGATGCCATACGCAAATGCCTGGCCTTTATCGAGAACCTTCAGTACGATGCCAACCGCTGGGCGATATTCCAGAATTACAAGAATGTGAACCGTGAAGCTCCGCTGGTGCGGAAATACACGCAGAATGTGTACCGGCGCATTGCCGATACGCTGGGAGTGGAGCGTTATCAGTCGGTGCCGCTGTATCTTCCTTCGGATACGCTGGTGCCCGAACGCTACGGACGCGACGGGGCGCTGGTGTCTTTCCTGGGCGAGACGGGCAGTTTCTATCGCGTGTCACCGGTCTCCATCGAGGGAGAATGGTGGGTGCCGCGCCGCTACGTCAAACTCTTGTCCGACAGTACGCAGTTTAACCACGTGGTAGTGGTGGACCGGGGCGACCAGAACATTGCCACGCTGGAACGTCTGGAAGAAGGTACCTGGGCCATCCGCAGCATGAATCCGGCCACTACGGGCATGCACCGTCCGCCGTACGCGCAGGAAACCCCGCTCGGCATGTTTGTGGTGCAGCAGAAAAAGTCGCGCATGGTGTTCCTGAAAGATGGTTCTTCGGCCACCGGAGGCTATGCACCGTATGCCAGCCGCTTCACCAACGGAGCCTACATTCACGGGGTGCCGGTCAACGTGCCTCGCACGGCGATGATTGAATACAGCTGGTCGTTGGGCACCACGCCCCGTTCGCACATGTGTGTGCGGAATGCCACCTCGCATGCCAAGTTTGTGTACGACTGGGCACCGACAGAACGTTCGCTGGTGATTGTAATCGAGTGATTTCTATAAAATTAACTCTCTTTACGGAAGAAGATGGGCAGAAAATCCGTAACTTTGCGGCCGAATATTTTTTCAGGTCGTAAAAAGTCATGCAAAATCATATCATCAAATTTTTTCTTTCTGCCATGTTCCTGTCTTTCCCCTGTGCGTATTTCACGGCGGAAGGAGAGTCTGTTCCTACTGAATCCCCTGTAGCAGCGGTCAAGGCGGCCGATGAGGTCGTGTCGCTCTACCATTCCATGCAGCTGGAGGGAGTGGTCAACTGGCGGGCCTTCAAGCAGGCGGTGACGGGTTACAACCGCATCAAGAACCGCAAGCGCGATGTGCTGACCCTGATCGACTTTTCCAAGCCTTCCACGGAAAAGCGTCTGTATGTGTTCGACATGAAGCACCGACGGATGCTGTATTCCTCAGTAGTGTCGCACGGCAAGAACAGCGGCGGAAACTATGCTACTTCTTTTTCCAACGAATACGGCTCCTACAAGAGTTCATTGGGCTTTTACCTGACGGCTTCCACCTATCAGGGACGAAACGGCTATTCGCTCATTCTCGACGGACTGGAGAAAGGGATTAACGACCGGGCCCGCGAACGTGCCATTGTGGTGCACGGGGCCGCCTATGCAGATCCCTCCGTGGCCAGTCGTGGCGGACGGTTGGGACGGAGCTTCGGATGTCCGGCACTGCCTACTTCCGTGTCGCGCCCCATTATAGATGCAATAAAAGGGGGCAGCGTCATGTATATCTATGCCGAAACCCCCTCTTACTTAGCTCAAAGTTCTATTCTCGATACATCGGATGATGTTATCGTAAATCAATGATTTCCGCTTCCGGATACTTGCTTTTGTCGAAACGGAACACCGCGTCGGGCAGATTCACTCCCGTGCGGTACGACGAAATCTGAAACTCTTGTTTCTCTCCGTTCTGCAGCTGGATGGCAATGTACACGGGCGAGCTGTTTTCCTTCACGTTCAGTGTGATGCTTTTAATGTCCTGCGAGGTCTTCGGGGTCAGGATGATTTCATGTCCCCGCTTTCCCTGACGGGTCTTTTCGCCCACGTAGCGGTAGTTGAAGCCCTTCTTGTAGGCCGTCAGCAGCGCATACGGGTTGACGCTCTGTATTTCCTCCGGGGTGGGGGATGACACGTTCACCTCTTCATTCTGCTCCACGTAGCTCCACTGTGTTTTTCCGTCGAACCAGGTCTTGATACCTCCGCTCTCCAGACAGAACTTGTTGCCTTTCAGCAACAGCTTTCCTTGTTGTGTACCTCCAAAAGTCAGGCTGATGCCACCGGCTTTCCGGTAGCTGTCCGCCATCTTGCTTAATATGCTTTCAGCTTTTGCATCCTGTTGGGCCACAGCCTGACACAAGGCGACTCCCATCAGCAGGACGAGAAGAAAAATCTTTTTCATACCTGTCACAATCATTTTTAGGGGTTAGAGGGCAGCCCGTTTAATCTTTCAGGCTGCTCATTCTCATTTGTAAATCGTTTTCATCCAGACAAAGCACGTCGCGCGCCTTGCTACCGTTGGCCGGGCCTACGATGCCCGCCTTTTCCAGCTGGTCCATGATGCGTCCCGCACGGTTGTAGCCGATGGAGAATTTACGCTGAATCAGCGAAGTGGAACCCTGCTGGTGGTAGATGACCAGACGAGCCGCTTCTTCAAAGAGCGGGTCCAGACGGTTCATGTCCACGTCGGCTGCACTGCTGGGTTCTGCATTCTCATCCACGTATTCCGGCAGCATGAAGGCCGTAGGATAACCCTGCTGCTTGCCGATGAATTCCGCGATACGTTCCACTTCCGGCGTATCGACAAATGCACACTGCACGCGCACAGGGTCGTTTCCTTGCAGGTACAGCATGTCACCCTTACCGATGAGCTGCTGGGCACCCGGACGGTCCAGAATGGTACGTGAGTCCATCATGGAAGCCACACGGAAAGCCACACGCGCCGGGAAGTTGGCCTTGATGGTACCCGTAATGATGTTCGTGGTCGGACGCTGGGTAGCGATGATGGCGTGGATACCCACCGCACGGGCCAGCTGGGCGATACGGCAGATAGGCAGTTCCACCTCCTTGCCGGCTGTCATAATCAGGTCGCCGAACTCATCAATGATGATGACGATGTAAGGCAGGAAGCGGTGACCGTTCTCCGGATTCAGCTGGCGGTTGATAAACTTCGCGTTATATTCCTTGATGTTACGGCATCCCGCGTTCTGCAAGAGCTTGTAACGGTTGTCCATTTCCACACACAGCGAGTTCAGGGTCTGTACTACCTTCGTCACGTCGGTAATGATGGCGTCCTCTCCGTCGGGCAACTTGGCCAGGAAGTGACGCTCAATCGGCGCATAGATGGCAAATTCCACCTTCTTCGGGTCGATGATGACGAACTTCAGCTCACTGGGGTGCTTCTTGTAGAGCAGGGAAGTCACGATGGCATTCAGTCCCACAGACTTACCTTGACCTGTCGCACCGGCCACCAGCATGTGGGGCGCCTTGGCCAGATCCACCATGAACACCTCGTTGGTAATGGTCTTTCCGAGTGCCACCGGCAAGTCGAACGTGGTTTCCTGGAACTTCTTGCTGGTCAGGATGGAACTCATGGGCACGATGTGCGGGTTCGCATTCGGCACCTCGATACCGATGGTACCCTTGCCCGGAATCGGTGCGATGATGCGGATACCCAATGCCGAAAGACTCAGGGCGATGTCGTCCTCCAGGTTACGGATTTTCGAGATACGTACCCCTTCTGCCGGCGTAATTTCATATAAGGTAATGGTCGGACCCACACTGGCCTTGATGGAACTGATTTCAATGCCGAAGCTGCGCAGCACCTTGATGATGCGGTTCTTGTTGGCATTCTGTTCCTCCATGTCAATGTCCGGGTCGTCGTTCTGATACGTATTCAGCAAGTCGAGGGTAGGGAAGCGGTAAAACTCCAGGTCCAGACGCGGGTTGTACGGCTGCGACACGTCTCCACGGTAAGCCTGATCCTCTTCCTTGGTATCGTTGCTGACCTCAAATGCCGGCTCCTCTTCTTCCTTTTCGAAATCTTCCTCCAGGGCCGGCTTCACCTCAAAAGGGTGCTTCTTCTCATCCTCTTCCTCGGTATCAATGGGCAGGTCGATGACGCGCTCCGGTGCCGGTTCCTCTTTCACAACCACCTTCTCCGCTTCCTCCTTTACAGGTTCAGCCGCTTTCTCCGGTTCTTCCTGCGGAGTCTCTTCTTCCTCTTTCTGTTTCGGTTTCCGGTGCGTCCAGCTCTTCCAGAAACTTTCTTTCTTTTCCTTCTTATCCGATTCATTCTCCGCAACGGTCGCTTCCGCTTCGTCCACTACCGGCTTCCGGTAAGTCGGCTCCGGCTGGGGAGTTACTTCCTCTGCCATGGCTGCGTTATTATTACCCTTTTGCGGATGCAGTGCCTTTCTCACCACGCCCATGGTCTGTCGGGTCAGTGCCACGCCGAACAATATAGCCGTAGCCAGCAGCACCAGAATCAATCCCGGCACACCGATTTGCGAGCGAATCCACAGGCTCACGTTATAGCCATGCAGTCCTCCCGGATAAATATAAGAATCTTCCAGCAGTCCCCCGAATGCAAATCCCAGGGTGATAGAGAGCCACACCATCACCGTAGCACAGCCTAAGAACCAGTAACGGATGCGGAACTCGTACGCCTTCATCAGCTTCATGCCGGCCACCACCAGAAAGATGATGATGCAGTAAGCCGAAAACCCGAAGCAGTCGTTAATCAGGAACTGCGCCAGCTGCGCTCCCCGTGCTCCGGCATAGTTCTGTATGCGGTTGCCCGTTTCCAGCAGTTCCGACGGGTTGGGATGCGACAGAATGCTCTGGTCATTTCCTCCCGTAAAGAAGAACGAGCTGAAAGCCAGCAGCAAGTACACGCCAAAGATTACAAAAAGCAGTCCGATAACGAACCCCGTAGTTTCACTTTTAAGAATAGTCCATGTTTTTCCGGCCATGGCAGCCGCTTTTCCACTTTTGCTTGTATCTGTTTTTTTTGTTTGCATGATGATTCGAATTAGCTAAACATACGTGCAAATGTACGAATAAAACTAGAACTGAGAAATTTTTTTTGTACCTTTGCGCTTCAATTAGCATGATTATGGAAGAAAAAAATTCTCAAGTAATATTCGATAAAAATGCGGTCGAGTTCGTGACAGTGGCTGCCGAGTTCTGTGGTTTTTTGGAGCGTGTTTCCGATATGCGCTGTCGGGATTTTGTCGACAAGTGCCTGAAACTCCTTCCCCTTTTATACCTGAAGGCTTCGCTGCTGCCTGCTTGCGAGCGGATGGAAGATACCGACCCGGAAACCTTCGTGACCGAGACCGATTACGAAGTGCTTCGCGGCTCCATTGCTTCTCTTCTGGGCGAATACGATGACTACCTCGAAGTGTTCCTCGATGACATGGCCTATAGTGATACTCCCATTCATCAGAACATTTCCGAAAGCCTGGCCGACATTTACCAGCCTGTCAAGGATTTCATCTGCGTGTTCCAGTTGGGCCTGGAGCACACCATGAACGATTCTCTGGCCATCTGCCGTGAACTCTTCGCTGAGTTCTGGGGCCAGCGCCTGGTCAATGTGATGCGTGCCCTTCACGATGTGAAGTACCGCCAGCTGGCACACGGCAGCCAGGAAGAGGAAGATTCCGCACTCTACGAAGACAACTGCACCGAAGAAGAACTCTACGAAGGCCTTGACATGGGCGACGACGAATAACCCTAAACCCGTAAACTGAATGGTAGAACTACAGAGTAAAATAGATAAGAAAATCGTTGCGGAGTTACCCAAAGTCTCTTTCCCTGGTCGCATATTCGTAATCTACACCGAGGCCGAGGCCTGCAAGGCCATTGATTACCTCAATACCCATGTGCTGGTGGGAGTGGACACTGAAACACGTCCTTCTTTCCGGAAGGGAGCCGTCAACAAGGTGGCTCTCTTGCAGGTCTCTACTTACGACACCTGCTTCCTGTTCCGTCTGAATCACCTCGGACTGCCGGACTTCCTGGAAGAGTTCCTTCAGAACGACGTGCTCAAGATCGGTCTGTCGCTGAAAGACGATTTCGCCATGCTCCGCCGCCGCAACCTGAAAGACCCGCGCATGGGCAACTGGGTGGAACTGCAGGACTACGTAGCCTCTTTCGGCATTGAAGAAAAGAGCCTCCAGAAAATCTATGCCCTCCTTTTTCAGGAAAAGATTTCGAAGAGCCAGCGCCTGTCCAACTGGGAGGCCGACACCCTGACCGAGGCACAGCAGCTCTATGCCGCCACCGATGCCTGGGCCTGCGTACGCATCTACCAGTACCTGGAAGAGCTTCGCCTTTCGGGCAAGTACCGCGTGATACGCACGGAAGCCCCTGAACACATTCTCGAAGATTAATCACTTAAACCATACAAATGAGCTATAAGAAAGTATTTCTCAAACCCGGAAAGGAAGAATCGCTCAAGCGTTTTCATCCCTGGGTCTTTTCCGGCGCCATCGCCCGCGTGGAAGGAGAGCCGGAAGAAGGTGAAGTAGTAGATGTCTACACCTCCAAGAAAGAATTCATTGCCTGCGGACATTTCCAGATTGGCAGCATCGCCGTGCGTGTGCTTTCCTTCCGTCAGGAACCCATCGACCATGCGTTCTGGGTACGCCGCCTGCAGGTGGCCAAAGACCTCCGCTGTGCCTTGGGCGTGCTGGGCAATCCTCAGAACAATACTTACCGCCTGGTACACGGCGAGGGCGATAACCTGCCCGGACTGATTATCGACGTGTACGACCATACTGCCGTGATGCAGGCACACTCTGCCGGTATGCACCTCGACCGTATGGCGGTGGCCGAAGCCCTCGAAGAAGTGATGGGCGACGTCATCCAGCACATCTATTATAAATCAGAAACCACGCTGCCCTTCAAGGCCGACCTGCTGGCTACTGAAAACGGCTTCCTCAAAGGCGGAAGTCCGGAGAACGTGGCCATGGAGAACGGACTGAAGTTCCACGTAGACTGGCTTAAGGGACAGAAGACCGGTTTCTTCGTCGACCAGCGTGAGAACCGTGCCCTGCTGGAACGCTATGCCAAGGGCCGTAACGTGCTCAACATGTTCTGCTACACCGGCGGCTTCTCGTTCTATGCCATGAGGGGAGGAGCCAACCTCGTTCACTCGGTAGACAGCTCAGCCAAAGCCATCGACCTGACCAACGAGAACGTATCCCTCAACTTCCCCGGCGATACCCGTCACCAGGCTTTTGCGGAAGATGCCTTCAAGTTCCTCGACCGCATGGGCGACCAGTACGACCTGATTATCCTCGACCCGCCGGCCTTTGCCAAGCATCGCGATGCCCTGCGCAATGCCCTTCGCGGTTACACCAAACTCAATGCCAAGGCCTTCGAAAAGATACGTCCGGGCGGCATCCTCTTCACCTTCTCCTGTTCACAGGTGGTGAACAAGCAGGACTTCCGTAACGCCGTATTTACCGCCGCTGCACAGAGCGGACGCAGCGTGCGCATCCTTCACCAGCTCACCCAGCCGGGCGACCATCCGGTCAACATCTACCATCCGGAAGGCGAATACCTCAAGGGACTGGTGCTTTACGTAGAATAATCCCTTTCGGAAAAGAGCTAAAATAAAAGAAGCTGTTTCACACCGCCGGAATGTTCCGTGCGTGAAACAGCTTCTTTTTTCTCCTCAGGATATCTTTTATCCAAACAGTCTGCCCAGCAGGCTCTGTTTCTTTTTCTTTTCTTGTTTCCGTTTTTCTACTGCTTCTCCCAGCTTGTCGTCCAAGGTTTCATCTACCAGATCGGCCAATTTGAGACGGTAGTGAATAATACGGTAAATACTGTTCCAATCAAATAAACCGCCCACATTACGGTCGTCGATAAATACATCCGCTTTCAGTTTTCTGGAGAAATACTGATGTCCGGCCTGTTCTTCCGGATAGTTCGTATTTACCGCATAAAATTCCAATCCTCGCTGACGGCAAAACTCCACTGCCTCGTCGAGCAGTTCATTCTCTCTTACAGACCACAGAATCAGTCGGTGTCCTTCTTCTTGCAATTTCTTCAGCGTGTCTATTGCAAAAGGAATTTCCTTTCCGATTGCCGGGTAGCGGTGTTCCACAATCGTTCCGTCAAAATCAACAGCTATAATCATATCTATTCTTATTTAATGTTGTTAGTTAGTACGCATTCTTTTCACCGTGCAGGGCATTGGCCACGGTCTTGTAGATAATGAACAAGTCCAGTCCGAAGCTCCAGTGTTCAATGTACCAGATATCTCCGCGCACGCGGCCCTCCATGTCCTTCAGTTCCTTGGTCTCCCCACGGAAGCCCGTCACCTGGCTCCAGCCTGTAATACCCGGCTTCACGAAATGCCGCACCATGTACTTGTTGATCAGTTTTGAATATTCCTCCGTATGCTTCAGCATGTGCGGGCGTGGTCCTACGATACTCATGTCACCCAGCAGCACGTTGATAAACTGCGGCAGTTCATCGATGTTCGTCTTACGCATGATGTTTCCCCAGCGTGTCTTGCGCGGGTCATCCTTGGTCGCCTGCAGCGTGTCGGCTTGTGCGTTCACCTTCATGCTACGGAACTTGTAACAATAAAACTCCTTGTCGTTCAGTCCGTTTCGTTTCTGCTTGAAGAACACAGGGCCCGGCATGGTTATTTTCGTCACAATGGTCACAATTACCAGAATGATAGGGAAGAACGTACACAAGAACAGCAGTGAGAACACGATGTCGAACGTCCGTTTCAGAATCTTGTTTCCGGTCTTGCTCAGCGGGGCCGGTCGCAGGCTCAGGAAAGGCACATTACCCAGCATGTTGAAGTATGCGCGGTTGTGCAGGTAGTTATAAATATTCGGCACACTATAGAAATGCACCAGATGGTTCTCGCAGTAATCAATCAGCGAACGGATAATCACATGCTCCTTTGAAGGCAGACAGCAGTACAGATAATGCGTATTTCCGTTCTTTTCCAGATAATCTTCCACTTCTTGAGGCTGTCCCAGATACGGACATTCCTGTGGAAATTCCGGATTAGGCTGGAAGTCGAAATATCCCTTCACCTTGAAGCCCATCCAATCCTGGGTTGTCAGTTCATAATACAGTTCCCGGTTGTTTTCCGAACTACCCACCAGCACTACATAACGTACATTTCCTCCTCTGGAACGATATCTTTTTATCGCCCATCTCATGGTGGTACGGAAGATAGCCAGACATACAAAGAGCAGCCCTAGGAATGTAAGGTAGAAGTATGACCAGGCATCCATAAAATCTCCCAGTTCAAGTACTACCCCCGACAGTACCCCAAAGAAAATCGTACTTCTTAATACTCGTCCTATAATCTGGTAAGCATATACTTTTCGGCGGTAAAGTACCACACCAATCTGTATGGCCGAAACAAAATAGCAGAGCATTACGGTCAGAATCACCTGCAGGTGTGGAGCTTTAAGGATTTTGTGCCATGGCGTATCCTCCGTGGCCAAGAACAATGCATAAAACAGTCCCCCTGTGATCAGCGTTTCGCAAGTTACGACAAAAAGGCTGGCCCATCTGTTGTATGTGTCATACTTTGTTTTCATACGATTTGAATAATTTAAGACTACAATTCGTAAATTAATGATATTTCCTCTTTCCTTCCAAATTTTTAGCTAAAATTCTCTCCCTTACTTAGAATTTTGTCAGTTCCAGTCGGGCATAGTCCGATTGTAAGGTTATTTTCTTTCCGTTGCAGTATTCGATATCGAAAACGGTTTCCTGTTGATTCCCGATACCGAAGTGTTTCAGTTTCTCCACCGGGGCATCCTTTCCGGTGTCACTGGTAGATTTTCTCACCTTAAAATCCTTTACCACAAGCTGTGTTTCCCCGTTGCGGTATTCCGTACGTCCTATGTAAGCCCCATATCCTTTTGAGCCGTCTTTCTCGGCCACTTCCGTCACCATGCGGGTAATGCTGTAGTACAGTCTTTCACATTCCACGGTTTCCCCTGTTTCCGCCACGGTGAATCGTTCCAGCACCCAAAGTCCTTCCACGTCACTGTTTATCGGTGCTTTTTTGCATCCGGCTGCACCGGCAAGCAATCCGGCAGCCGCAATGAGCATATATATCCATTTTTTCATTTTCCCAGTCCTCCTGTTTTTCTAAGTGTAATCATGCCTCCCGTGCTGTTTCCCAGGTAATTTCCCCGGTCCACGCCCAGTGTGGCGGTCAGGCTCCATCCTTTGGTCCATTGCGGCATATAAGTCACCTCGGCCATGCTGCTGAACTGCTTCCGCATCTTATCCAGCGGGTGAGCATACGAGCCCCAGTGACGGGCATACGAAGCCATGATTCTCCATTTCCATTCCTCCGTCGGATTTCCGGACAGGCCCACATGCTGCGCCTTCATTCGGTTACTCTTGAAGCGGATTTCTCCATTTTCGTTATAAATCGGTCCTGCCAGCAGCGGATTGCCGATACCCTGCCCGTAGTGCTGCCATGCCTGATAGATATAGTGGTTATAATAATCATCCCCACCGCTCATCTGCAAATCTGAGAAAGAGCCCCAGAAACCGTCATACAGAATCGGTCCTGATGAGTCCTTTGTGCTGATCCCTTCCCATAACACGGCCGATACCCACTTGTTTTTAGGCAGATACAGCTCGATGCCCAGCTGTCCGTCCTTCCAGCGTCCGTATTCCCAGAACATCTGCGAGTGATCTTCGAAATAATGATCCAGCGTAGCCCTAACCTTCCAGTCGCCGAAGTAATAATTCAGTGCGAAGTTCCAGCTTCCCAGCATGTTTCCTTCCACGTTCACCTGTTCTCCTTCCGGAGTATCGTCTCCGCCGGCAGTAGGGAACAAAGCATGCCAGTACGCTTTCAGTCCGTCGGGCATGTCAATGGTCTGTTCAGATTCCCCGTTGGCCAGCTTCTTGTACTGGTCGCCTCCGAACTGTGTGGCCATATACAGGCCGAATTCAAATTCCAGGGGCAGCTTCTCCTTGTTTCCCAGGCGGAACATCAGCGACTTGCTGTGATACATCACTTTCTTGGCGAATAGCTGGTTGGTGGCAGTAAAATCCTCCTGCCAGTTACCGTCTGTAAACATTCCGTAAGCCAGATGCCCTTTGAAAGCCAGCCAGTTCCGTGTGAACGGTATAGCCAGATAATTCTTGATTTCCCCTCTGATTTGCGGAATCGGCCGCATGTTCGGTCCTTCCGCCATCCATCCGCTGGTCAGATCACTGTTCTTTTCCAGCGGGAATCCCATTCTTTCCTTGCTGCCAATGCTGAGTGTCAGCATTTTCCATGAGAAATCCGCATACGCCTGTTGAATCCAGAAGTCCGACGTCTGTTTCACGCCTCCTGCCAAATCCAGTCCGGCATCAATACGCCATCCTCTGTTCAACTTCTTGTTCCATTCTATTCCCGCCCTCAGGTATCCACTGTTCGGCTTTTCACTTTCCATTCCAAACCGGTTCGCCGTCAGCCAGAGTGGGGCATACGTTCCCGTCGATGCAGTGGCAGTAGCTTCTACCCGATAGTGGAATTCTTGTGGATTTTCTTGAGCCGCAGCAGGAATTGCCAGGGCCATAAATAACAATGATTTCAATAAACTCATGTTCGCAAACATTCACTAATAAATATTTATTGCAAAGATAGAAAAGAAAAATTGTAAACTCATACTTCCTTTTTGTAAATATTACTTTTATACCATTACTTTATATTATCTGACATAAAATTTAGGGATAGGTTTGTAAAATTGGCATCTTTTTGTTTTGGGAAATACCTGTGAAACATTCTTATAACTTAAAAATCCGTTTCATCAATTTCCATTTCTCCTGCGAGGTTGCCCCCGGTGCAGCCTTCTGGAACTTCGCCATGTGTGCCTCCCATTCCGCCTGTCGGGGCAGGGTAGCCAGGCGTGCATAGTCCCGTTCCATATCAAACTCATCCGTCGTGTCCATAATCATGAACAGACGGTTCCCGTCGATATAAATCTGCATGTCCGTGATACCTACTTCGCGGATACCCGCTTTCACTTCCTCCCACACGTGTGCATGTTCCGCCACGTATGCTTCAATCAGCTCTTTGTCATCATAGAGCTCCAGTGTCTGACAATATCTTTTCATAATGAATAATGAAAAATGAAAAATTAATAACGGTAGACACCCTCTCGTTTTTAATTTTCACTTTATTAATTATTAATTGTAACTAATCCCTTCTGAAAATATCCCGTGTGTACACCTTGTCCTTCACGTCGTCCAGACACGTGTCGTAACGGTTGGCAATGATGGCATCCGCCTGCTGCTTGAATGCCTCCAGGTCGTTCACCACTCTTGAGCCGAAGAACGTCGTACCGTCTTCCAGTGTCGGTTCGTAAATAATTACCGTAGCCCCTTTCGCCTTGATACGCTTCATTACCCCCTGAATCGAGCTTTGGCGGAAATTGTCGCTGTTCGATTTCATGGTCAGGCGGTACACCCCGATTACACACTGCTTTTCAGCTTCCGGACTGAAATCACCCCGGTTGTAATAATCATAATATCCCGCCTTCTTCAGCACCTGGTCGGCGATGAAGTCCTTGCGCGTACGGTTGCTCTCCACGATGGCATGAATCAGGTTCTCCGGTACGTCCGCATAGTTGGCCAGCAACTGCTTCGTATCCTTCGGCAGACAGTATCCTCCGTATCCGAATGACGGATTGTTATAGTGCGTACCGATGCGCGGGTCCAGACAGATACCCTGAATAATCGCCTGCGTATCCAGTCCCTTCACTTCCGCATACGTATCCAGCTCATTGAAGTAGCTCACGCGCAGAGCCAGGTAAGTATTGGCAAACAGCTTCACCGCTTCCGCCTCCTTCAGTCCCATGAACAGCGTGTCCACGTCCGGCTTCAGCGCCCCTTCCTGCAGCAGTGCCGCAAACTCCTGCGCCTTCTCCTTCAGGTCTGTCCCTGCAATGGCCTTGATAGCCTCATTCTCCTCGTCCCGTCCGTCAATCAGCTTCGGATAGCCCACAATGATGCGGCTGGGGTAGAGGTTGTCATACAGTGCCTTGCTCTCGCGCAGGAACTCCGGCGAAAACAGCAGGTTGAATTTTTTACCCGCCAGGGCAGGAACGCTGCGGAACTTCTCCGCATACTTCACGTACAGGCTGCGGCAATATCCCACCGGGATGGTGCTCTTGATTACCATCACCGCATCCGGATTCACCTCCAGTACCAGGTCGATAACTTCCTCCACGTGCGAAGTATCAAAGTAATTCTTCACCGGATCATAGTTCGTAGGAGCCGCGATGACCACAAAATCCGCGTTTTTATAAGCCGAGGCCCCGTCCAGCGTAGCTATCAGGTTGAGTTCCTTCTCTGTCAGATACTTCTCGATGTATTCATCCTGGATTGGGCTGATACGTTTGTTGATTTTCTCCACCTTTTCAGGAATTACATCCACAGCCGTTACCCGATGATGCTGTGCCAGCAGAGTCGCTATTGATAAACCCACGTACCCTGTTCCGGCTACGGCGATATTTAATTGTTTCATGATGTCAGTTATTTGGTCGTTTACATTATTCTTATCAATTGTTTGTTTTTGCCCCAGTCTGTTAGCATCGGGACTATTCAGGAATATTGTCTATCTGTTGATGAATAAGACCAATTCCCGGATCATTGTCCGATAAAAGAGGTTTTTCTGTGAAAAGAAAATTAATGAAGTCATGCATGTGAGGTGTTCTCATACCCAGTCTGTGCCTATATTCGTTAATTTTCTCATAGGCCTGATTTCTATCAGTAAGATTGTTTATAAGTTCCTTTTCTTTTTTCTTTTCCATTTCATCTGCAATACAAGTCATTGTTCTTAGCATATATCCGGCAAGTGAATGTCCTTGTAGCAATTTCCAATACTCATTTTCAGTATATCCTTTGGTGGCCAATTCTTCTTTTAAACTCTGTATTTCAGTCCCTAAAAGAATAATCAGATCTCCATATTTGTCGTTCATTCTATTTTCCCAGTTTGTGGCTTCGTCAGTAAAATTATTTTTATTGACTTTAAATGTTGCAATGTCGCTCCTGAATTCTTTTATAGTCATCCTGTTTTGTTCTGATTCACTTAAAGCATTCAATGCTCTTTTACGTTCTATGACGATTAATAATAACAGATATGGAGCTATTGCCCTGGAGAAATCGTTCATTCTGTTTTCAAAATCGAAATCCGTTTCTTCTTGCAGTCCGTGAGTAAGGTAATTTTTGACAATATCGGGATAGAGTTTATGATTCTCCATTGCGTAATATATTGTATGTAACACACAAGGATCATTTTCTATGCGTGAGGAATATGAATGATAGCCGTAAATAAGATTATCATAATCCATATCTACAGCCACTACTTTGGACGGTCCCAAATCATGTACATCTTCCATCAGGCACGTTTTTCCTTTTCGGTCTGTCTCATTTCCATTTTGTTCAGCATCTGGTAATTTTAATGTATGTACATCAATATGTGCATATCTTTTATTGGCATATTCCATTACTTTTTTCCAGAAGAACACATCATCATCTCCTTCCACCAGTACAAGCAAATCTTTTTTATCTGTTCGTTTGCGGAAATATCGGCTGAGCCCGATTTCATTCGAAGAGTTAGCTTCACTTAATCTGGTCATTTTAGCAAATCCTCCATATTAACAACCATTTTCTCCCATCCCTCATAGATGATTGAAGGAGAATGGGTCGAGATAATTAACTGTCCGTTGGGGTTTAGCTTACGTATTGTTCTGATAAGCATTCGTTGCCAGTCTATGTGCAGAGAAATTTCCGGTTCATCCCAAAAAGTAATGAACTCCAGTTCTCTTTGTGCCAAAGAAAAAATCATAAGAATAAGCAATTGTTTCTCACCGGATGACAACTCATTTGGAGGAATAACTGTTTCATCATTGAGCTTGAATTGCAATCCATTCTCCGATTCAAAGATTGACTTATGGGTAGACGAGAATAATTCATTCATCAGCTGCAGGAATTCCGTTTTTTTTCTGTAATACTGGGCAAGTGTATCTAGTTTATTCTGTTTGATGGCATTTTCCACCTCCTGCGAAATGCTGTTTATATATTTATAGTAAATATCCATTATCCGTTCTACCATCCAGTCAAGTTCAGAGCGTATTTTGTCACTTCTTGTCACGATGAATTTCTGGTATTCTTCCAGGCTTGGCATGTTTGCATCGAAGGTGGCAATAGCTCCTATTCTGATATTTCTGTGGAAATCGTCGAATTCAATTACAGCATCATCTTTTTTGTACGTAAACTGTTGTTTGCCATTCGTAAGTTCTTTCTCATATTCAATGGAATATCCTTCCGAAAATAACAATTTAGCTCGGCTTATTTTCTTCAGGCAGTTTGCTTCGGTCCAATTTTTCATTAAAGCGTAGATAACATCAAGCAATGTCGTCTTTCCGGCACCATTGATGCCCGATAAGATATTGACCGATTCATTCAGATACCAGTCTAAATTGTATTTATTCCAAAAGCCGATAATGTGAACTTCCTTTAGCAACATATTCTTTTTCTTGTACAATTATAAAAACAAATATACTAATTATTTTAGGAAAGATTGATTGTTCCCCAAAAACTTTAAGCATATTCGATAACCCTTGTGTCAGATACTTCATTTATTACGATAAAAAATGCATTCCGTAATAATGATTACTTATTGTTTCAGCTCCTGCTGATTTCCAGTCCCTTGTTCGACAAGTGCATCTCCACGAAGCGTGCCCGGTCGTTCGCCCGGTATTCCGTCAGAATCCGGCGGATACGCACGGCCGCATCCGGATCTTTGGCCACCATGTACAGGTAACCACCCCCACCGGCGCCCGGCAACTTGTATCCCAGACAGAGGTCGTCAATCCGTTCCGTCAGCGCCTGCACGGCCGGCGGGTTCGTACCCTCATCCAGCCGTTGGTTCTGCACCCATGTCTTCCGTATGAGTCGTCCCGTCTCCTCAAAGTCATTCCGCAGGATGGCGTCGTACATGTCCATGGCATGGCCCTTCATCTGCTCCAGCAAGTGCAGGTGACGGTTCGAGTTCAGGAACATCCCCTTCACAATCTCTGCCAGAATACCCTTGGCCGTGCGCGTGATGCCCGTGTAATACAGCAGGTGACACTTGCGGTACTCGTCGCTCGTGAACAGGTAGTCCGGCAGCCAGCGCACCTTCGGCTCCTGGTGCCATCCCGGCTGCGTCTGTAACAGCTTCACCCCGTGCAGCACACCTCCGTACTGATCCTGCCAGCCGCCCCCTGTGGTGAGCAACTGTTCCAGCACCAGCGTACGGCTGCCGATGCCCTGTTTGTCCCAGTTCAGGCCGCAGAAATCATTCAGCGCCCCTAACACCGTAGCTGCCAGAATGGAGCTGGTACCCAGACCCGAACCCGCCGGAATGGCCGACAGCAACGTCACTTCGATACCCGTGCCGAACGCCTTCAGTTGTGCCTCCAGCGAAGCAAACCGTTCTGTGGAGAAATCCGGATGGAACCCCGCCAGCACCAGTGCCGCTTTCGGAATGGAGAACGGCGAGCCCACCTTGCGGTAATCCTGCAACTCCTCGTAGGTGGAAACCACTTCCATGGCCCCCAGGTCAATCGAGCGCAGCGTGATGCGGTATTCCTTCGACGGCTTCACATACACCTGCAGCGGCGGCTGTCCGTTCAGTTCAATGGCCAGGTTCACCACATTTCCGCCCTCCATCAGGCTGTAGGGTGGGGTATCCGTCCATCCCCCCGCAATGTCAATGCGCACCGGGCTGCGTCCCCACACAATCTGGTCGGCATACACCGACAGCTTCGGCTGCTGACGGTAATCCATCGTACCGGTCAGCCCCTCTCGCATCAGGCCGAACGCCCGTGCCTCCAGTTCCTTCGCCTCCGGCTTGCCCTCCAGTTCGCACACCTTCGCACGGAACATCGCGTCGTTAATCCGCTTCAGCAGGGGAGACCCCTCCGGCAGTTCCTCCGGCAAGGCGATACCCCCTTTGGCATACGCCCCGGCCGCCTCCTGCAAGTCTATCTGATAGAACACGCTCCGTTCCTGGTTCCTGGCCAGCAGGCTCCAGTTCTCCTTGCGGAACACCTCCCGCTGGGCGAACAGCCGTCGCAGGTTGGCATACGCCGAAATCTCGTCGGCCGACACCTTGCGCGCCTTTATCCAGATAGCCCGTCCGGCTTCACCCTGTCCGCCGTCCGTCATCCATTGCAGCACCGTGCCCAATTCTTCTATCGAGTCCGTCACCGGGAAAATCGCTGCCCCCTGCAAGTCCTCACAGCCCCGGATTTCGTCCGCTGTCAGACCTCTTTCCGCCAGCCATTCCGTTACCGGACGGCCCAGGTATGTAGTCAAAGCCTCCTTCAGGCTTCCCTTGAATTTATCGTTAAAACCGTACGGACGTGCGGCAAACTCCCGTTCGCCCATCGGCACCACGTCGATGCACATCCCTTCGGGCACGTTCAGCGCCCAGTCGTTGCGCGGCACCCCCGTGATGATGTTCCGGCTGTGCAGCTTCCAGTTCCTGCCCACGTGGCTGTTTTCCACCCACACCTCCGCGTTGTCGGCCGTCAGCGGGAACTCCATCTCCGCATTCTGCACGAACACCGCCGGATGCGGCTTCACCTTGTGGTGCATAATCGCCCGCTGGTCCGTCACACAGTTCTGCACCGCCAGCGTCGACGAAATCATCTCCCGGCTCGTACCGTAATGGTGGAACTCACCGCCCGGCAGGGGCAGGATAGCCACCTTCAAACCGTTCAGCTCCTTATCCACGATGCGCGGATGCGCCCCCAGTGCCAGTCCGAACTCCGAATACATGTCGTAGAACTTCACGCCCCCGTCCTTGTCGGTCGAGCGTTTCACCATCAGCTCGATGGCGCGGTCGCTCAGCAGCCAGATACCGATGTCCATCAGGAACAGGTAATCCTGCATCAGCCCCGCCATTTCCTCCACGCTCGGCTTCTGCAGCATGAAGTCCAGCTTTTCCGGTTCCTTCCGCGACGACACGAACACCCCGTGGTTCTTCGCCAGTTCCGGGTCCACCCACAAACCGTAGCACACCACATCCACATCCGGAATCTCCTGCAGCGGCTGGGTAGCCCGGATGTACACGTCGCCGCTCGCAATCAGGGTGCGCAGTCCCTCCGGCGCCCGCTCCATGATTTCCTCATACAGCGGCAGCTGCAGCGACAGCAAGTCCTGTGTAAGCTTCTGTCCCCGTGCCCAGCGGAACACCGGAATCGGCGTCAGCACCTTGCCCGACGGCGCATAGCCCGGCAAACGGCGGCTCTGCCCTCCGGCGTGCAGCAGGATACGCTTCTCCCGTGCCAGCCAGTCGCCCAGTGCGGCTTCCTTATCCTCTTCCTCCCGGCAGGCATTCAGCAGCCAGGCCGTACCGCCCCCCGAACCCAGTTTTCGTCCCACCGGGTCCGATGTGCAGAACCATTCCTTGCGGTCCGCGTGCATGATATCGTGAAAACACTCCACCAGATTCGGTGGCAGCGACAACAGTTTTTTCATATAGTTTGTTCTATTCTTCTGATTTCATCCTCCGTCAGGCCGGTAGCCTGTGCAATTTGCGCGGTAGTCAGTCCTAGTGCTTTCAGGTTACGGGCAATAGCGGTTTTTTCTTCCGCACGACCTTCTGCACGACCTTCCGCACGACCTTCCGCACGTTCCGTCATGATGTTGTCACGCAGAATTACGATATTGTCCAGATGCTTGTAATACGCCCTCAGTTCCTCCCGGCTCATGCGGTCCAGTTTCAGTTGCTCCTTCACCGTGTCCAGTCCCGGAGCAGTTGCATTCTCGGGCACATTTCCCGTGTTCAGGTAGTAAATCCACTCCTCCAGCGGCGTTTTGGCCACCCGGTTAAAGTCGTTCACCTTCAGGATATAATACTCCGGATAGAGTTGGCTCACCTTGTCCACCTTGAAAGTCTGTTTTTGAAACGGGCTCAGTTCCAGCACATCCCCATTATGGATTCCCACGAATTCCGTCTTTCCGTGATACACAAAATCCTTCCCGTGGCCTAGCGAGAAATACACGATGTTCACGCTGTACACCTTGCGCACCTTCTCATATCCTTCACCCCGGTTGATGTATTCCGTCACCAGCTTGGATGCACCGAACAGCATGCGCTGGAAATACGCATACTCATTGTTGTTCTGCACCTCGATGAGCACCAGTTCACCCTTCGAGTTTTCAGCCAGCATGTCCACGCGGTTGTACTTGTCAAACTCATCCTCCTGGTTGCTTTCACTTTCCAGCAGTTTGTGAATGGTCACCTTTTCTTCGAGCAGGGTAGTGAGCAGTCCTTCCAGCACCGCGTAGTTAGCCTTGTTGCGCAGCAGACGCTTCATGGCCCAGTCAAAACGAATATAATTTTCCATACGGCAATCAGTTTTCAGTCATTCTTTCTACAAAGAAAATGAATAATTTGCAGAAAAACGTGCTGAGAGAAGAATAAAATTTTCCAAATTTCTTGCCAAACAAGTAGGCGATTTCTTTCTTTTAATGAATATGTCATAAGAAAAATCTCCTGTTTCTGCGGTAGGCTATAGACCGAAGAAGCAGGAGATTACAAATCTATGAATTATATTTTTTATTTGAAATAATTCAGTGCCTTTTCTACGATATGGTGCATGTCATAATACTTATATTCCGCCAGACGACCACCAAATATTACGTTCGTTTCCTTATCTGCCAGTTCCTTGTATTTCAGATATAACGAATTGTTCTTTTCATCGTTTACCGGATAATACGGCTCACTGCCTTCAGTCCATTCCGAACTGTACTCTTTTGAAATGACTGTTTTAGTACAAGCTTCTATTTCCGCTCCGAACATTTCGAAATGCTTGTGTTCAATCACACGTGTGTAGGGCACTTCCTTTTCTGTATAGTTTACTACCGCATTGCCTTGGTAGTTAGGCATATCCAGAACTTCAGTTTCAAAATTTACCGTACGATACTCTAACTTACCAAACTGGTAATTATAAAATTCATCGATAGCTCCCGTAAACACAATTTTGTCGGCCATAGCAGAAAGCTCTTCACGGTTCGCAAAGAAATCGCAGTTCAGGCGAGTTTCCACACCTTCCAGCAGACGCTCAATCAGTACATTATATCCACCGATAGGAATACCCTGATATTTATCGTTGAAGTAATTGTTGTCAAATACCAGACGTACCGGCAGACGCTTGATGATGAAGGCAGGTAGTTCCGTACATTTACGTCCCCACTGTTTTTCTGTATAACCTTTTATCAGCGCGTCGTAAATATCTTTCCCGATAAGCAGCTGTGCCTGTTCCTCCAGGTTGCGCGGCTCAGTCACTCCCTGCTCTTTCATGCGTGCTACCGCTTCTGCTTTTTGTTCTTCAATTTTAGCAGTGGCTTCAGCAGGAGTAGTTACTCCCCACATCTGATAAAACGTGTTCATATTGAAAGGCAGATTATACAATTTACCTTTGTAGTTTGCTACGGGTGAATTCGTATAACGGTTGAACTCTACAATAGAGTTTACAAAATCCCATACCGTCTTGTTTGAAGTATGGAAAATATGTGCCCCGTATTTATGCACATTGATCCCTTCCATCTTTTCACAATAAATATTTCCTCCCAGATGAGGACGGCGGTCAATTACCAAGCATTTTTTGCCTTGTTGTTTGGCTTTGTAAGTAAATACAGCACCGAAAAGTCCTGCGCCTACTATGAGATAATCGTAATGTTGCATAAATATGAGGTTACGATATTAGTAAATAATTTTTTAATTTTATGCTTGCGAAAATTCTTTGATGCGTTGTTCTTCAGTTAGACGACATACCAATAATTGGCCGTTCTTTTCTGCCACAATATAGCCATCCAAGCCTTCCAATACCACTTTACGTTCATCAGCCACGTGTACCACGCAATTTTGGCATCCGAACAATTTTACATTTTCGCCTACCGAAGCATTTCTGTTTTCATCTTGCGGCAGTAACGTGTGCAGAGACCCCCAGCTTCCCAAATCACTCCATCCGAATTCGGCTGGAAGCACATAAATATCCTTTGCTTTCTCCATTACTGCGTAGTCTATGGAAATCTTCTCACAAGTAGGGAAGAGACGTTTTAGTTCCTCTTGCTCCTTGTCGGTAAACAAGGCAGGTTCCAGTTCATCCATCACCCCGGCTATTTGCGGCGCATATGTCCGGATGGCTGTTGTAATAGTCTCAGCATTCCATACGAAAATTCCGGCATTCCAGAAAAAGTTACCTGCTTCCACATATTTCAGAGCGGTTTCCTTGTCCGGTTTTTCCTTGAACGCTTCCACCTTGTATACACCCGCTTTGTCCGCTTCGCCTTGTGCAGCAATGTAGCCATATCCCGTTTCCGGTCGGCTAGGCTTCATCCCCAAGGTTACGATAGCGTGTGAGTTCGCAGTTTTCTCCAGTGCCGTAGCGATGCAGCGTGCAAATTCCGTGGTATTTATCACCAGTGCGTCCGATGGAGTAACCACAATGTTTGCTTGCGGATATTCCTTTTTGATTTTCCAGCAGGCATACGCAATGCAAGGAGCCGTATTGCGTGCTTCCGGTTCTGCCAGGATATGGCTTCCCGGTAAATCTGGTAACTGTTCTTTTACGATGTCTGTATATTTTTCACTGGTAACCACCCAGAAATTCTGTATGGGGCAGAGCGTCAAAAAACGCTCCACCGTAAGCTGAATTAGCGATTTGCCGCATCCCATCACGTCAATAAACTGCTTGGGATATTCCGGCGTACTCATAGGCCAGAATCGGCTTCCAATTCCTCCGGCCATGATAACTACATGATTTGTCATGGTGTTTTATGCTAGATAAATATAAATTGTTACCTTAATCGTCCAATTAAAATATCCCAGCTGAACCTGCTAATATAAGAATGTTCAGAAGTTTCTTTATATTAAAGATTACTTAAATCGTTCTAAGATAAATCGTATAGGGAATAAGAAAGCTGCCTGCAAATAGCGTTTCCGTGTATGTTTTTCTTTATACATTCTATAGATAAACCGTAAGTTTAATTTATCTGCCCAGACGGGATAATATTCTATTTCGTCTTTTGATGTTTGATGAATAAATCCTCCACATGTAAATCCAATACCTTTAAATCCTGCTAATTTTACTTTAAGTAGGAACTGTTCTTGCATTAAAGCTCCCATACCAACTATAAGAAAGTCAGGATTAATTTCTGTAATGTATTTTGCTTCTTTATCCATTTCGGAATCTGAAGTAAAATAACCATTTCTATATCCGGATATTTGTAAGTTGGGGTATCTCTCTTTAAAGATGCCTACAGCTTTTTCTACTTGTTCTTGCTTTGAAGCTACAATATAAATTGTTTTTTTGTTTTGTTCTGCATAACTTAGTAGTTGTGGAGCGAGTGAAGTCATATCAAAACTCCTTCTAGTTATTGATTTTCCATATAATAACTTAATAGCTGCTACAAGGATAGAACCATCTGCAAAAATACCATCAAATTGCTCAAATAATTTTTTATTGTCTAATGCCGTTAGGTATGATACTGGATTTAAAAAAGTGTATATTTTTCCTTGCTTTGATAGAAACTGATCGATGGTTTGTTTTTCTGTTGAAATAATATTTTTGACAAGAGTGGAAGCCATAATTTATTGATATATTTATTTAGCAATAGAATCGTAACATTCAAATTGTATTCTTTTTGTATTTTGTTTTTCCCATTGAGTTGTAGATTCTAGAATTTTTTGTCTAAAGTTTTCATCTTCTACTCCTTTTTTTATTAATTCTGCTAAATCTTCTTCGTCTTGATGAATTGTAGCTGAGAAGTCTTTTTCTAATGTACTACTTTTAAAGATACATTGTTCCCATATTTTTTTTTGATCAAACATTTCTTCGGGAATGGCCTTTTGTGTTCCTAGAAATGGAATTCTCAAGGATGAAACTTCTGCAAGAACAATAGGGAATCCTTCATAGATACTTGATAAGACAAATAGATGGGCATGTCTCATATACTTATAAGGATTGACATTAAAGGGAAGAAATGTAGTATATTTTTCTATTTGTAGTTTTTTGGCCAATTCTTGTAAATCCGTTGTATATTCTCCATGTCCCATTAAAACTAGTCCCACATTCTCATTTGTATTTTTAAGGTATAATGCAAATGCTTTCAATAGTTTCCATTGCGCTTTTTGGTCGGAAAATCGACCAATGTTCATAATATATTTTCTTTTAGGTAGGAATGTGAAGTTTTCAATCGTTTCTTGGGCTTTAATTTGTATGTTTTCTCTGTCTACATAGTTGTTTATAATATGAATATTATCCGCTTGTACTCCAAAAGTAGTTATTAAGTCATCTTTTACTTGTTTAGAGACAGCGATAACATTAGGACATTTATTGTACATCCATTTAATAATGTTATATACAATCTTTTTTACTTGAGGATTTTTTAGTTTCGTATATTGAATAGATAATACATTATGGACAGATACAATCTTTATGGCTTTTGAAGGAGCTATAATAGTTAATAGATTACTTTTTTCTAAAAAAGAAAATATAACATCTGGTTTAACCTCATGAATAAGTTTTTTAAGTTTGAAATACAGACTTAACTGCTGTATTCCTTTTTTTATTAGATTGTCTTCGTCTCCCTTAGAACCGTATGTTATGTAATCAATATCTTCAGTCCATTTGCTTTGTCCATCATATCCTGATAGTACAAAGATGTGAGGTTGATGTCCTTTGTCTTTCAGATAATGATAATAATCAATCAGAATTCGTTCTGCTCCTCCTGTAGCTATATGATCTATAACAAGTATGTATTTCATTATTCTTTTAACTTATAATATTTTATCCAATCAACTTTCATTTCACATGGGAATATGGATTCATCTATCCCACATGTTCCTCCCCATCCTCCATAGGCTACATTTAGAATTAAATAGTAAGGCTTGTCGAATGGCCATGGTTTTCCTTCTTCTTTATGGAATGTATAATATATTTTATTGTCAAGTAAAAATCTCAGTTCGTCTTTATACCATTCTAATGTATATATGTGATACTTATTAACATTGGCATTCACCATTTTGGGATACATTTTTCTAACTTTTTTCCCATTTTCTCTTGTTTCAACATGGACATTTATCTGATACTTTTGTGAATTCCAACAATCAATATACTCCATTATATCTATTTCTCCAAAAGGTAAAGACCATTTTTCTGGTATCATCCAGATAGCCGGCCATATTCCTTTTCCTGTGGGGCATTTAGCTTTTATTTCCAGTTTCCCATATAAAAATGAAATCTTTCCTTGTGTGTGTATTCTGCCCGAAGTACATATTGCTTTTCCTTTTTTTTCATTTAGTGTGCGAAGAATAAGCTTCCCGGATTTGCAATAAACATTTTGTCTTTTATTTGTATAATATTCAAGCTCTTTTCCTTGTAAGCCAATTGTGTAACTCCAGTATGTTGTATCAAGAGTTTGATTTGTTTGAAATTCTTCAATCCAAAATGGTTTGGATTCAAAATGAGCTTGTGCATACAATTTTAAATGTAAAGAGCAAAATAATGATAAGATGATAAAAAATCTAGGGAAATAAATATACATAGATTATAACTGATATTTACTTTTTATCTTATCTAAGAAACTCTTGTATATATTGCCTATTTGCAGGTTGTGCTTTTCAATCTGCAATTTTATTAGCTTTGTTTCTACATTATGTTTCTTATTGAACATTTCTATGAATAAATTACAATCTTGTTGATTTTTAATAATAAAATGAAAATCGCTTAATTGGTAATCATTAAGCAGATTAAATGTTTTGGAGAATCCATTTTGATTGAATCTGCTATTATCCCAATCAATGGCAAAGACGAGTTTATTATTTCTTAGAGTAAAAACAGAATCATGGAATCGGTCTGTTATTGTGATATCTATATAATAGAAAAGTGCTCCCCATTCAAAAGGAGAGAGGGTCATAATATTCCAATCAGCATCAGGATTGAAATGTGTAGAAACAATGTAATAGCCTTTCTCTTTAATAGCTTGACTTATAATTTTTTTATAAGGGCATTCACCTGTAAAATTTACCAGAGCTATTTTTCTCTTTTTTCTTATTTTTTCTAGTTTACGTTTATAGATAGATGTTATTTCTAATAATGAATTAGGTATAAGATAGGTAGGATCTGGCTGTAATTGTATCTTATTTTCTTTTATGCCTAGTTGTGTAACTAACATATTTTGAGTAACAGCATCTCGCACTCCTAAATGAATAGATTCCTCAAAAGTTTTAATTAAACTATATTTGTATTTATCAGGTATGGTAAAATTAGCAGGAGCTGCACTAGCTGCAAAAAATACTTTTTTTGTATTTATTTTATTTAACCACATAAGTCCAATGTGATTATTCCTTTCTATATTAATTAGAATTGTATCACTTCCCACACATATTAAATCGTATTTTTCGGCAAATTTTTTAAATATATTCTCATCATAATCGAAAAAGTTAAAACTTTCTTTGCTGAAACGAAATAACTTTCTATATAAAAGTTCATATTTGATTCTTCTAGGAATCGCTAGTATCTTTGATTTAATGAATGTAAAATCCTTCTTTTTTGCTGTTATACTCCCTTTTTCTTTCCCAGTTAAAGAGTATAGTCTTTCGTGATTAATGTACTCAATAGATGCTTCTGGAAAAATTTGTTTTAATCCATATTGAACTCCATAAGCTTGTAGAAATGTACCTGGATTTACTTCTCTCGTGTATGTGATAATTAATATTTTCATAGTTTTTTAATGAAAGGTCGTAAATGAGTCGATTGAAAAACGTTCAGATTGTGAGACAATTACTTCGTCTGGGTAGTTTCCTATAGCAATTAATATAACAGGTATCTCATTTTGTGGAATTTTCATTCCTTGTATTTGTTTTAGAACAGAGAGCTTTCTTCCCATTGTTAGTGGTATACTTGCGATACCTAAATAAGTTAAGGCGTACATTAAACTCATTGCAAATAATGATGCATCAATATAAGGAAGATGCATTTCTGTGCTATAATATCTATTTAAATCGCCCGTAATGAGAATAGCTTTATTCGCTTCCTTGTAAAAACTATTGGCACCTCCTTGTGTGGATAAAATTATATCTTTTTGTTTATCTGAAAATATGTGTACTCGATAGGATTGACGATTGCAAGCTGATGGAGATTTTTGTGCGATTTTTATTGCCTCTTTAAGAATTTCTTCAGAAATATCCCCTTTCCCAAAATGGCGTATGGAATATCTATTTCTTGCTAGTGTTTTAAAGTTTGCATCGTTTAGATGTAACATTGTTTCTTTAGAAAAAGATATTTTACCAGCTTTATTGAATTTAGCTTTAGGTTGATTTATATCTGATAAAATTTTTTGGATCTTGATTTCTACCTCATCAAGCTTTTTATCTGAATATTTAGTTTCCTTTTGGTAATTTAGATATGTGATGATAAGTGAAATCGGAACATCTAACTTGGAATTGTATCCATATTTAGATATATATTTTTCAATATTGTTCGTAAGTTGCATGGATTTGGTAACTCCAAAACCTTTTTTCGGATTATTAAGTGAAAATGCTTTTTCCAGTGCGTGGGTAGTCATTAATATGTCTGTCAACAATTTTTCTGGATAGCAGGACATCTTGCATCTAGCCATATGTTTCGTAAATATCCAATATTCACGAAACATATATGGAATAAGTTTCAAAAATAATAAAATATGAATTTCACTTAGTTTTTCTTTTATCTTTTTCATTATTTTATGCAATTAAACATGTTTATGTATTTATTGATAATTACTTTTTCTGAAATATTATCATTAATGTATTTCTCTTGTTTACTTTTTATGATATCATATATTTGTGGATTTTCGATAACTTTTTGCATAAGTGTAGCAAGGCTTGTTATATCATTTGCTTTAAAAAGTAATCCAGTAGTGTTATTAATAATACTTTCTTTGAACCCTTCTAAATCAGATGCTATTACAGGAATATTATACCCATATGCTATTCGCAAAGGGCCACTCTGCGTTACAGATTTGTAGGGAAGTACAAGATAGTGAGCTGTTGCGAACAAATCAGGTATATCGGAATCTGGAATACTTTTGATTTGCAAATCAAATATATCTGGATGTTTAATTAATTGTTGGTACGGTTCCCAATTCCTACAATGTCCTACAATTTTTACTTTAAAAGGTAAGTTACAATATTTTTTTACTTCTTCAGCGGCTTGAATAAGTAACCCTATATTTTTTGTTTCAATAATATGCCCAAAGGATAAGAAAGTAATAACATCCTTAGAAGGAACTTTATCACTATGTCCAAAATCGTTTAATGCTAGTGGAATAACGTGGCATTTTTCTTTTTCTCCATTAAAATATTTGGCTTGTGATTTAGAAAAATATTGAAAATTGAAATCTTGTTTACCTAGATATCTCAGATAATATTTATACAAATATCTTAATTGCATTCCTTTATGTATTTTACCATGATGCATTGTCATAATAATTTTATTATGAGGTATGTATTTTTTTATAGCAAATAGTAAATAAGGGAACCCGATGATATTAAAATAATAAATGTCACTGTTGTATTCTTTTAATATTTGCATTTGTTTGCAATATTGAGAATAGGATAAAGGAGAATACCTATGTCCTCTGATGTGGAAAAAATTAATGTCTATATTGTGTTTTTGTGCATACTCTTTGGCTGTTTTTTCCTTATCAGAATTTGGTTGCGCATATACAATCCATTTTATTTGATAGTATTTCTTTAGCTGAAAAAGTATAGGTAAGTCTACTTGTAAAAAGTAATCAGGAGTTATCCAAGTTATAGTTTTCATTATTTGAAATATGGTTTTCTAAAATTTCTATAATAAGCAAATTTAGTACAGTTATATTGTATATTTTTATTTCTTGTAGATATTTTTTTTGCTGGTATGCCAGCATATACTCCATAAGGCTCTGTTTCTTTTGTAACAATAGAACCTGCAGCAATAATGCAGCCTTCTCGTATTGTTACTCCTTGTAGAATTGTGGCATTTAAACCAATCCACACATTATCTTCTATAATTATAGGAGCGGAAATATAATCGAATGTTGGAGATTGGAAATCATGGCTTGCAGAACAAAGTGTTACTTGATGTGAGATAGAAACATTGTTACCTATTTTTATATAACCTCTGGCATCTAGCATACATTTTCTATTGATATGTGTGTATTTCCCAATTGTTAATTTATGAGGCGCAATAAAATAACATCCCATATCTAGAATGCTACGAGTATCGAGGTGTATTCCTACAATCTTATAAAAAAATTTGCGTACTCCCCAAAATGGAATATATGAAATAAAATAGTTAAGAAGATATGAAGTGAAGAAAGGTTTAATATATTGATATAGTTTCATTGACTTTATTGATTAATTTGTAATAAATATATAATTCCCATTTGATATTTCTTATAACGTGCATACAAGCTTTATATTCTTTCTCTTTAAAAAGTTTCTTTAATTTATCTATTAATAATCCTGTTGTATGAATTATTAAATCTTTTTTTTGAGGGTACTTATATGAATACCATTTCTCATAGGGGAAATAGGTGATAGCTTTGGCACTACTAGAATTATTTTCAGTACCAACATTGTAATAGATAAGTGGAATATTTAAATATCCTATGCTATTGATACAAAATGCTCTTAAAATGAAATCTGCATCTTCGCCTCTTTTTATTCCTTCTTTGAATAAACCTATTTTTTTTATTAATTCTGATTTTATACTGAAACTACTTGTTCTACAATATTCAAAATTAGGGAATATATTATCTATTATAAAAGTGCGGCGTTTGTCCTGAGGCTGAATTAACTTCTTCTTCCCATTTGAATATACATCCCACCTTGCTGTAAAAGTAGCTCCGATATTAGGCATATTTTGATAGAGTGAGTATATTGATTCTAAATATGAAGGAAGCCATTCATCATCTGCATCTAAGAAACAGATAACACTACCTTGGGCGTGATTTATTCCATTATTTCGAGCGCTTGAAACACCGTGGTTTTCTTGATTTATTATTTTTATGCAAGGATTGTTTAGTGATAGTTGTTTGCATATATCAATGGACTTATCTGGGCTTCCGTCGTTAATTAAGATAATCTCATAGTCACTAAATGTTTGCTGTAAAACCGATGTTATTGCTTTTCTTATATATTTTTCGGCTTTATACATTGGAATAATGATACTAAAAAACATATGGTTGAAGACTAAAAATAGAAATTATAAGGATTATATGTGGTATTGATTAGTAATGTATAATATAAGCTATATACATAATATAGAAGTATTGCTAAACTGAGATAATAAGTAGTCTTATTTTTTTTAAATTCAAACCAATTCTGAACTAAATAAATAAACATAAGAAAACTGTAATTTAATGCAAGTCTTCCAATAACGGGCATAAAACTAGCTGTGATGATATAGATATATAATCCAAAAATTCCACAATAAAAATACCCGTTTCTTCTTCCTCTAGAAATTAAAATAAGAAATAAAGTATTTAAGAATTGACCTGCATATCCAATACTTCTATCATAAAGTCCATATTTAATAAATGAGCTAATATAGTCGTCCGCTCTACTACCAAAAACCCCGAGAAAGATATCTAATTTACTTTCTAAGAAGCTCTTACCAAGAATCGAAATTCCAGTAGCTAGAAATAAAAAAATGATTAATATTTTAGTTGATAAGAAAGATTGGATTTTTTTTTGGTCAAAAAGTGGAAAGATACATAACATAAACATACTTTTGTGTAGTAGGATGGCTACAGCACATATTAAAAACTCATATAAAATTAAATTATGTTTTTCTTTCCATGCTATAACTAGGATTAGGAAACAAATATTTAATGCTAAATATTGCCTCATTATATTTAAGCTTGCCCCATAATGGAATGTAATATAGCATAATGCAAAGTAAATACCGTAATTAAGTTTTAATCTTTTGATGAAAATAATGGGGAATAAATAAGTTATAAAGAATACAGTAGAATAAAATGCTGTATAACTAGAAGAAATATATTCTTTGAAAAAAGCTATAAAATAATTAAATCCAGGTTCAAAAGGAGTGTAATGATTCCAACTAGTTGGTTTAAATGTGGTAAAAAACCAATTATGAAAGTACCATTCTGTGTCAGTTCCAATTGTTATATCTCTGAATCCACCTATTAGGAGAAGAAGAAAAATAAATATTATACTTCCAATAGACGAGTATTTATTGGGCTTTTTTAATAGAATGAGCAAAGAGATAAATAAAAGTATGAAATAAATCATATTTATGAAAATGATTATTCTTTATAAATTTTGTTTGAGAAAGTTTAGAGATTCTATTTTAAGTTTGTCTAACTTCTTCTGTATTCCATTCCAATCGAATTGGTAGTTAAAGTTTGTTAGAGTTGGCTTAGTGATTAATTTATCTTCTATTGAAAATAGTTTTAATAATGAAACAAATCGAGATGTTCCTCTTTTAGCATTTCCATAAACAACAAAAGGTTTATGAAATAATATAGCAAACACACATGCGTGAAAAGAATCTGTTATGATAAATTTAGCATCATAAAATCCCCTTAACCATTGTTCTACAGAAGGCTGTATTCGTTTTTCTAATGGGGCATTGGGGTTTTCTGTCTGTGAGTTTACGCGAAATGGTATTAATTGTTTTTCTTTTGCGATTTGGTTAATTAATTCTGTTTTTTCGGGAGTTTCATCTAGTATATAAACCAACATATTTCCAGGACTTTGAGGGGTTGATGTACCCTCAAATAATTGAATATAATCATCTTTGTCTAGTAACATGGTTGGATCTAGTACGTGTTGAGCTTTTATGTTAAAATATTGTTGGCATAACTTAACAGCAGATGATTCACGTACAGAAATAGCATCAAATTTTTGCACCAACCATTTACATTTGTCAGTTTGCGATGATGTATATTCCCAGTTATCTGTACCAAAAGAGGCTGCATAAGCAATTCGTTTGATTTTCCATTTTTTTGCAAAAGCAAGATAGGCATTTTCTATATTTCGATAATATATAGGTCGCCATATTTGGTCACTTCCTACTATAATTGCATCAAATTCATTTTGATCAAGGGAAGAAAAATTATTAAGTGCTACATAGTGAATATGTTGATTTATGAAGGGTTGAGTGTATTGGCTAATGATGGGATAAATCTTATTTTGATAGTCTTCTTCGAAGATTCTACATTTTTGATTTAAGATATATTTTTTGATTATTCGTTTACAATAACAAAATGGCCTTTTGGGTAATGGAAGTTTTTGTTGCTTTGATTTGTCTAGTACTATGGTTTTATGATTCATACGTTCTAGGACGGTTTGTAATGCATAAGTTTGTAATATACCTCCATAATTAGTATGTAAGGGGAGAGTAAGTATTCCTATTTTCATTTTGAATCTTTTTATTTTATTTTAATTGGCCCTTTAAATCTTTTATTAACTCAACACCTTTGTTCCCAAGTATTTTTTTTGCTGAATTTTTTATTGTTTGTTTTATTACATACTTTGAATCTATTGCTATATTTAGGATTTGTTGAAGAGCATTACTTTCGTTTTCTGTATCAGTAAAGATTTCCATTAATATTGGTTTTTCTGTGATTTGAGGTGTTAGGAATCTATTGATAACAGATAGAAATTCTTGTTTATTGCTAGCTGTTAAATATTCGTAACCTAGGTTTGTTGCATAATTTTTTATCAGTTGTGGTGATTTATTTCCATAGTGGCCAGCTGCTGCAACAAATAAATCTGCTTCTTTTCCTAAAAAGAAGCATGGATGATTATAGTTGCGAAATTCATTTCCTTTTCCATTATTTATGAGAAGGATTCTTATATTATTTCCGACGTGGCGATTACCTATTACATTCATATCGTAGAAGAATGCTAAGTCGCCGAATACTCCTATATAAATTTTTTGGGGGTCTGTAAATGAAGCTCCTATCATAGAGGAAACGCCACCATCAATACCAAACCCTCCAACATTACATTTGGCTTGTATACCTTGGGGAAGTTTAAAGAAACTCCAAGAACGCAGGCTATGATAAATACCTAAATGTAATTCACATTTAGCTGGTAATTTATCTACCATGTGTTGAGCTATCCATATATTACTAAATGGAAGTTCTGGTATTTGAGCTTTTATTTTCTCAAATTCTTTCGTCATTGCATCAAATAGTTCTGTATGTCGAGCATTTTCTTCTGCATATTTCTCAAAGAACACTTCTTCTGGCATCATAAATACGCGACGTAAATTCCCGAATGTGTCACGTAATGCACCATCTGGACTTACACGCCATGTATGCGCTGCTTTGACATTAAATTGGCTACCCGATATCTCTCCTATATGAATACATAAATTAGCAGTAGCTAATGGAGAGCGCCATTGTTTTTGGCCGCAAACAATCTGGTAATGTAACTCATATTTTCCACGATAACCGCTAGTATGATCACAAAGAACCACAGCATCATGAGTGGCACAAAATTTATCAATAGCAGTGGTTAATCTTTCTGAAAAATTAGCATGTGATCCAACGAAGATAACTACTCGTCCGTCTTGAGGTAGTTTTGGAAGTTCTTTGTCATAAATGGTATGTCTAAATATTGCATTTACATGTGGAATTTCACTTACTGTAAAATCCTGGCTATATTTAGTATACATATTAATGTGTGCTGGACCACCTCCGTTTAATTTAAGGGCTAAAATGGCCTTATTCGCTTCTATTTCACAAAAACGTTCATCTTCTTTATCTTTTACCATTGGAATAGTTACACTTTCCATAGCAATATCATTAGGAAGGCTTCTTCGATCAATTTGTTGGTCTATTAAATGTCCGATTTTGTGATTGCCACGTGTTGAAGTTATAGCAAGTACAGGTAACTTTCTATAAAATGCTTCCGTAAGCCCAGGCATGTAATTACGAGAAGCTGTAGCCCCTGTACAACTTAGGACAACAGGTTCACCTGTTTCTGCAGCCATACCACAAGCTAAATAGGCCGCACTTCTTTCATCTACTGATGACCATATCTGAAACCATGGGTCATTTTCGATACTTACAACAAATGTCATATTGGTTGTGCCTGGGGAGGCAATTACACGATGTATGCCATGAGCCTTAAGTAATGCAATGACAATTTGAACGTTGCGTTCATTTGTATATTTAAATCCAGATTTCATTTTAAAACTTTTTATTTTATTAATTAGTAGAATTTTTGTAGAAAGTGTAGTTATCGTGAGAAACTATTATTATGCTTTCCACTCAATGTTTTCACGAACAATTTTTGCTGGTCTTCCCATTGCAAGGCTATGCGGTGGAATATCCTTGGTTACTAATGAACCTGCAGCGATAATGGCACCGTTACCGATAGTGACCCCTTTTAATATCATTACATTTTCACCAATCCAAACATGATTGCCTATTGTTATCGGTTTGGCATTTATATAGTTTGCATCAAGTATTTGATGTTTTCCGCCATCATTATCTCTTATTACTGTACCCATGGCAATGATACAATTATTTCCAATGTTTATTTCTTTATTACATATGATTTTTCAGGGACCCTGTAAATTGTTCTTTTAAAGTTCTTTTGCGGCTAAAATAACCGGATAACATGACGAACAATGGCATATGAAATGCGTAAATGCCTTTCATTGTATGTTGTGTTAGCGTATCATAACTTTCTGGTAAGCCTAGATTGAGAGAAAGCCACTTAATAAGGGAACATGACCTAATACGACAAAAATTATTAAGGCCATTTTAATGGCATCTAGTTTAGTATTCCTTGTTTTCATTACTTTTTATGTAGATGTCAATGTTTACTATTATAAATTATTTCCATCTTGCATTAATAGTCTTTCCATTGTTGCAAACTATTATTTGTCCTGATATGCAACCAGAACAATCAGATAACAAAAAACAAGCTGTTTCTGCTACTTCTTCTGGTAAATATACACGTTCTGCTGCCTTGTCATTTATAAAAAGGTTATTATTTGCGTTAAACCCAGTCATGTCTGAGGCTGTAATACCTGGTGCTACAGCATTCACACGTATACCTTTAGAAATAAATAAACTAGCTAAGCCTTGCACCATACTATTTACAGCGGCTTTTGTAAAGCCATAAGGTCGGACATCTACAGTTTCACCTGTTTCAGAAGAGACAAATAAAACATTTCCTTTTCTATTTTCCTGTATTAGTAAATTTGTAAAACTTTGTGTCAAAAAAAAACCTCCACGTAAGTTAGTAGCTATTTGAGAATCGAAAGATTCTGGTGTGACATCGAAAAAAGTGGGTTCGTGAAGTGAAATTCCAGCATTGTTTACAAGGCAATTCACACCGCCCAATATATCGTTTGCATTATTTATAAAGGTATTGAATGTTGTTGTATCTTGTACATTTAGTGCCATATATTTGCAACCAATGTTATTTGCAGCTTCCTTTAAAGTGGTTTCGTTTCGACCGGAAATTAATACATCGGCACCTTCTTCTGTAAATCTTTTGGCCATTGCAAGTCCTAGTCCTCTTCCTCCTCCTGTGATTATAATTTTTTTCCTTTAAGTCGTTCATTAGGTGAGGAATAGGTGATTTGTGCTATGACATTTTTTTGAGGATTTCCTTTCATGACATAAATTGCTCCTCTTTTAAGGTATGTTTTTATTGACATTTTGTGTAAGTTTTAGTTCTGTGTATTAATTTTTTTAGTTTTGAAAGGGCTATATATCTTTCGTCAGAGTTTAATCCTATAATTAAGATTGAAAATATAGATGAAATTGTAGCACAAAGAATTGTAAGTACTAGTCGTTCTAAACTAGCAGGAATATAATAGTTGATAGCTGTTGGTATAATAAAAGCTGTAATAGATACAATTGAGATTTTTATTAAGACTTGTTTGATGAAAAAAGCAACTGGAAAATCTAGTTGTCTCTTGACAAAGTAAAGTCGTACAAAAATTAGTATAAAATAAATAGTTGCATAGAGAATATAAGCGGTTTCAACTGGGCATCCTAGTTTATAAGCAATCCATGTAAGAGGGAATACAAGACAACCAATAATTGTTACCCAAATCTGATAGTATTTTATGTTTCCAGTTGCTGAAACTGCTGTTAGCATAGTATTACCTAAAACCATTGCCATTGATCCAAACATGGTTAATCTTATGAAAATAGGAGCGTATTCGGGAACTGTTTTTAGCCATAGCTTTAGTATAGTATTTGCTTCTAAAATAAAAGGAATGGCAAAAAATAGCAAAAGGTAATAAGAATACTTAGCGCCTTGGCATATTAACGTGAACATATATTTTTTATCTCCAGAGGCATATGATTTGGTTATCTGTGGATTAATTGCTACCGTGAAATTGTTGACAAACTGCATGATGGAGGCTTCTACTTGAGTGGCTATGCCTCGTGCAGCATTAAAGGTAACTCCAAAAAAAAGATTTATCAATATGTTTACTCCTTGTGTATTAAACATATAAGCACTATTCCCCAAAAAACTCCAACCTGCAAAAGAAAGCATTTCTTTTGACAGTTGTTTGTCGTAAATTAACTGGTATTTACATTCGCCGAAATGCCGTTTGCAATAAAATCCATATGTACTTCGTATGATTAAAGCAACTATAAGTAATAATATGGCATAAGTAATTAACTTGTCTAAAGGAGAAAAGATTATTAAATATACGATAATAAGTTTCAGCGTAACTTCTAGAATGCTGATATAGGCAAATGCGCTCATTTTTTCGTGAGCAATGATACAAGCGTTATATGGAATACTTATTAGATTAATTATGAAAGTAAATAATGAACATTGAAAAACCCAGTTGGCAGCAACTAATCTTTCAGGTGGTATCTGCATTTGAAAGTTGATAAACCATACTCCTACAATTTCGCCTATTAAAATGATAATAGTTGCAATTATAAGTTGGGTGTTGAGGCTAGTCGAGAATATTTTTTGTAATCGATTAAAATTTCCACTTCCTAATTCGTAAGTAATAAATCTGCTAATGGAGGAGGAGAAAGTGCCTGATATGACGGAGAACATAGCAACTACCCCTCCTACAACATTGTAAATACCATAATCCGAAACTCCAAGTTCATTTAAGATGACACGGCTTGTATATAGGGAAATAGCCATCGTTAAGAAAGTTCGAAAGTATAATAGAAGGGTATTCTTAGCTATTCTTTTGTTATTTTCGGAGATATTACTCATTGTTTATTCTCAAATAATTATGCTTATATTAAGCTTTTAACCCCACATGGCTCTAGAATGTAGAAAACTCATGTGGGTTATTTGTAAATGTCATTTTATCTCTTCCCTTTTTGCTCGGCCTCATAGCCATAACCATAGCCATAACCATAGCCATAACCATAGCCATAACCTTTGCCATAGCCGTATTTCTTGCCATAGCCATAGCCATAGCTATTTTTACGTTTGCTCATGTCAATGCCATTGATAACGGTAGTCAGTTTGGAAAACTTATGTTCGTTCTTTAATACATTGATGTATTCATAACCGGCTTTGGGAGTCACATCCGCGCGGCAGACGTACACACACATGTCGGCTACACGACCAATAATGGCGGTATCGGTCACCATACCGATAGGAGCTGTATCCAGAATCACGTAATCGTAACGGGATTTCAGCTGGTTGATGGCGTTATCTAATACATCGCGGGCTACCAGTTCGGTAGGGTTAGGAGGTACGGGACCACCGGGCAGGATATCCAGGTTCGGGCTGATGTCAGAATGCTGAATCATATCGAACAGGTTCACATTGTCGGGGTCGCTCAAATAGTTGGTGATACCTTCGGCACGGCGGCTCAAATTGAACACCTTGTTCAAACCGGGTTTACGTATATCCATACCGACTACAATGACTTTCTTACCCAAAAACGCAAGGCTGACCGCAGTGTTACCGGCTACGAAGGACTTACCTTCACCCGGCTGGGTGGAGGAGAAGAGAACCACCTTGTCGTCTTTGCCCAGCATAAAGAGCAGGTTAGTACGAAGCCCGCGGAAAGTCTCTTCCATAATATCGTTCTTGTTTTCGCGGATGACGATGGCACCTTTTTCAGGTTTGGCACATTTCGGTAATTCAGCCAAAATGCCCACATTGGTAATGCGTTCCACATCTTCGCGGTTCTCAATCTTATATTTCAGTAAATCGCGCAAGTACACAAAACCTACCGGAATAGCTAACCCAAAAACTAGGGCAGCCAAAGCTACCATTTTCTTTTTGGGAGATACAGGGTCTTTATCTGGCAGAGCTTCTTCAATGATGCGACCATTGGTAGCAGTGGCTGCCAGGGTGATAGCGTTTTCTTCGCGCTTCTGTAACAGCATGATGTAGAGTTGTGCCTTGATTTCCTGCTGGCGGGCGATGCTCAGAAATTCCTTTTCCTGCTGCGGAGCATTGCTGATACGGCCTTCAAATTTCCGCGCTTGGCGTTCCAAATCTGACTTGGTAATCTGAAGTCCCTTTAATACGCTGGTGACGGTGGTTTGTACGTTATGGCGGGTAGCTTCAATGCCAGTATTCATGTTGACCACGGCGGGGTTGGTCTCGGAAGAAGTCAGCAACAAACGTTTGCGTTCAATCAGCATAGAGTTATATTTGTCAATCAGCAGGCTTAAATCTTGATCTTTGAGTCCTACATTAGCCGGAATAACTTCGTGTGTATTCGCCGGATTGTTGATATAGTCGCGTAAAAATTCCACTAAACGGATTTGTGTCTGGTTCTCAATGCGCATCTGTTCGTATTTGGAATTTTCTTCTAGTGCTAATTTTGCATCGCTAGTTAAATCGGTCAAGCCTGATTTTTGTTTAAAGTCGGCCAATTGGGTTTCGGTAGTACCTAGTTCCTGGTTGATAATTTGAATACGGTCTTCAATAAATTCAGCCGATTTCATGGCCACTTCGTTCTTTTCGTCATTGGCATCCTGATTATAGAATGCCACCAGACAATTAATGAAATCAATGGCGCGTTGGCGACTTGTATTTTGTAGGGCCATCTTTGCAATGGTGGTTGTCTTGGAAGTTGCTTCCACATTCAAGTTTTCCCCGTATGCCTTGGATACGGCTGTAGGCGAACTGATATAAGTTATCAATACTAGGTCTTCCTTGTTCTCTTTCCGCCATTCGGTCAGTAAAGAATCTTTAGTGGTTACGCTGATTACACCTACTGGAGTAGGGAAGACTGCCGGCAGCTTGTCAAAAGACTTTTCAATCTCGAACTCTTCTTCGTTTAATACGTATTTTGCTTTGGCCTTCAGATGGTTGTCTGGAGTATAGGTGAGGTGTAACTTGATGTTACCTTCCAGCTTTTCTGCTTCTTCAGGGGACATGTATACCTCCAATGGAGAAGTTTTGTAAAGTGTGGTATTATAGCCAAAGAAACGTTTTTCTCCAGTAGAAATATATAACCCCAAATTGGTAATGACCTTTTTAATGAGGGTACGTGATTTGAGTATTTCCACTTCATTATCGAAGTTGTTACTCATGGAGAAGCCACCCATGCTTTGCAAGGCTTCCAAGGCACCACCGGCAGCTCCCATGGAGCGGTTGCGTGAATCGTCTTCCTTGATCAACACGCTGGCAGTCACGTTATATACCGGTGCCTGATAGCGCAGGTACACAAAGGCCAGTACCAGACACACCAATACGCTGGCCACGAACCAGGGCCAGTACACCAAATACTTGAAAATGATTTCGTAAAGATTGAACGTACTTTCTTCCGGATTTTCCGGCGTCATATTGTTGATGTTTTGTTCAGTCATAACAGCTATATGCGAAAAGTTAGTGAATGGATTAGCGAAGGATGTTGACAATCAAGCTGGCAATGGATACCAGGATGGAAGTGGCCGAGATAACGGTGGTAGTGGTGTTACCGATATCAGAGTTCTTGGCCTTGGTCTTGTTCGGAGTGACATAGAGGATGTCGTTCTGACGCAGGTAGAAGTAGGGCGACAGCACCAGGTCGCTCTTGGTCAGGTCGAGTTCCTTGATTTCGCGCTTGCCGTCAGCGTCTTCACGAATCAGCTTCACGTTGGTACGCACGCCATACACGGTCATATCGCCCGCCATGGCCAGGGCTTCCAGCACGTTTACTTTTTCGTTGCTCACGGTGAAGGTACCCGGACGGGTTACTTCGCCCAGCACGGAAATCTTATAGTTGGCCATGCGCACGGTCACGATGGGCGCTTCTTTCAGGTAAGGAGTCAGTTTTTCGCGAATCAGGTCTTCTGCCTGGTTCTTGGTAAGTCCGCCCACCTGCAAACGACCCAGTACAGGGAAGTCGATTTCGCCCTTGTTGTTCACCAGATACTGCTGGAGGGTAGGCTGGGTGGTGGTGTTGATGTTGGTGAGTGCGGCATTCAGCGGAGTCTGCACCGTCAGGTTGAACGGAGCGGATGCCTGCGGGTCGGTGGTGTTGATGGTGATGCTCAGCAGGTCTTTCGGCATGATCTTGGCATCGTAGAGCGGAATCTCTTTTCTGTAGTTGTTTACCACTTCAGGGTCTTGCAGATAAGGTACTTTCTTGTAAGAAGTACATCCGGCTGTCAGCGTCAGTGCGACCGCCAGGCAGGCAATTTTGTGTAATCTCATATCTCTTTACGTCTTTGAATTTCCAGTTTCGCTTGTCCGGCGGGGCACAATCCATGCGTCCAGGGCGTGCTTCGCCGTTACCGCTCCCATGCGCAAGGCCGGGAAGGTAAACTCTTGTTTTTTGTAATAGCGTTGCAAAAGTAATATTTATTTTGTTGGAAAGCAACGTTTTTTGGCGGTTTTATGCCTTTTAGGATACGGATATGTATGTTTGGACAAAAAAATTAAGCGCGTTTGTGTCAAAATGCTTCGGCGTTTGAGGGAAAACGTGCTTGCGTTTCGGGTGAAATGCACTTGCGCCTGAAGGGAAGCGTGCTGGCGTTTCCGAAAAAGGCAGCGCGGAAAAGTGTGAAAAAAGATGGGAAATCGTTTGAAAAACGGGTGAAAAACTTGTATATCTCACTGAAAATGAGTAAATTTATAACAATAAATTAAAGAAATAGAATATGAACTACATGCAACAGAAAACGAGATTCGGAACGGCAGCGGAGGTGGAAGACGCGCCGTTCCGTCCCAGGGTGTACCGAAAAACGGAGCTGGCCCAGCTGTATTTTCCGCAGGCGGGCAAGAAAACGGCCTTGCAGGGGCTGGCCCGGTGGATCAAACGGTGCACCGAACTGGAGAAGGCGCTCGAAGCGGCGGGCTATGATAAAAACCGGCGGTTTTACCTGAAGCCGGAGGTGGAGCTGATCGTAAAATTTTTAGGGGAACCGTGAGCGGAAACTTTGCCGGCTTCAGCCGGATTTTCTGAAAAATCTTCGCCCTTTAAGAGGGGGATTTAATTAATAAAATAAAGGTGGGCGCGCGGGCCTGGTTCAGAAGTCTGACTTAAAATCTGTTAATTGGTTTTTAACCTGCTGGAAGTGTGTGTTTTGCGCGGAAAGGGGTGTGAAGAATACCCTGCGGAGTTTTGGCAGGTGGGTGGAAACGCCCTGGCATACAGGGCGGAAGCCTGCGGAGGGTCGGAAAAAAATTTTCTGCAAAAAACTTCCGAAATATTTTTGTATTAGAAAATTTTTGCCAACCTTTGTTGCGAAAAATGAAACAAAATGGTTTCGAATGAAAGAAAAATGTTTGAAAAAACAGTTTTATAATTTCTAATTGAAAGTCTAAAAATCTTTTCTGCCGTTCGTCATTGTGTTTATTTCTGTGACCTGTGAAAGTATGGTTTTTTCACGGGCTGGGAGAGATATGCTTATATTTAAATAAAATAACATGAAAAGTATTAAAAATTTGAGTGATGATTTCAAGGGTATGGGAACTGGCGGTTACCTGGTGGTGCCGCGGAATTTACTGGGGCGCGTGCTCGGTACGGGCACGCCCTTTACCCCGGCACAGGCGTATATGTACCTGTATGTCCGTTGTGAGTTTTGTAACCGGAAGGGAAAGGAGGCGCTGAAGCGGGGGCAGATGACTTGCACCTCGGGCGAACTGGCCGACCGCTTCATGTGGTCGAAGCATGCGGTGAGGGACTTCCTGCGTACGCTGCGCGACCTGGGCGTGCTCGAGATGGAGGTGGTGCCGGGCGTGAAGTCGAAGCTGACAATGTGTTTCTATGAGGCGTTGACGGGCGGACAGGGCAGGCCGGTGGAACCGAAGGAGAAGGTGGCTTTCTTCGATTTCTGGAAACGCTACTATGCGTTGTTGGAGCGCGACGGCACGGATTTCTATCCGGCGCTGTCGGAGTGGAACCGCATGACGGGAAGGGAGCGAAGGCTGGCCATGAAGCATATAGAGCGTTATTTCCGCTCGCTGAGTGACATGCGCTTTGTGAAAACGGCCATGAATTATTTGCGTTATAAGGCATATCTGATGCCGGAAGATATTGAACAAAATACAATCTTAAAATAAAAAACCATGAAAGAGACTTTGATGAATGATGAGAGAAACTGTTTTGGGTTGAATTTGCTGCATGCGGAAGAACTGGAGGATGCAGTGGTGGGAGCTGCCATGCTGGAAACGAATTCACTGAACGAGATTATCGGATTTGTACGGCCGGAGATGTTCTACAAGAAGGACAACCGCTATATCTGGGAGGCCATTGAGGCGCTGGTGAAGGCGGGCTTGCAGCCTGACTTGCTGATGGTGGCGCATAAGCTGGCCGAGATGGGACGGCTGGAGGAGGCGGGTGGCCCGTACGGGGTGACCAGGAAGACGAGTAACCTGGCCAGCTCGGCGCACCTCTGGGAGCATGTGCACGTGGTGTATGAGTTTTACCTGCGCCGCTCGGTGGTGGAGAGCCTGGCAAAGCGGCTGGGGGCTGCTGCCGACCGGACGCAGGATATCTATGAGGTGCTGGACGGGATGATGCACGACCTGATGGCGCTGCGCGAGGGTTCGCCGCTGGAGGATCACCTGACGAACATGAAGGGGATGATGGAGAAGACGTGTGCCCGCATCGTGGACCGGGTGAGCCGTAGCGTGAACGGGGTGACGGGCATCCCGACGGGGATTCCGGAACTGGACCGCATGACGGGCGGATGGCAGCCGGGCAACCTGATCTTTACGGCGGGACGGCCGGGACTGGGCAAGACGTAGCTGGGGCTGAAGTTTGCGATGCATGCCGCGGAGAAGGGCTACCGGGTGCTGCTGTACACGCTGGAGATGATGACCGAGGAAGTGGGCGAGCGTGTGTTGATGATGCGTGTGCCCGACTTGTATAAGAAGGTGAAGAGCGGTTACGTGACGAGTCAGGAGGTGGAGAGCCTGGTGGATGTGGCCAAGGGGATGGAGGATTGCCGCCTGATGGTGGACGACACGCCGTATGTGAGCATCGACCAGCTGTGTGCCGGAGCCCGGACGGTGAAGTCGCGCTGGGGACTGGATATGGTGATTGTGGACTACCTGCAACTGGTGGGAACGAACGTGAGGGCCGGACGGAACCGGGAACAGGAGGTGGCGGAGTGTTCGCGACGGCTGAAGGCGCTGGCCCGTGCGCTGGTGTGTCCGGTTATCGTGGCCTGCCAGCTGAACCGTCAGGTGGAGCAGACTTTCGATCACCGGCCGGAGCTGAAGCACTTGCGTGAGAGTGGTTCGATTGAGCAGGATGCCGACCTGGTGCTCATGCTGCACCGTACCGACCGCAACGGGGATGCAAAGCGCTGCGGACTGATTGTGGCGAAAAACCGGCACGGCGAGGTGAGCAAGCCGAATTCCTGCATGGAAGTGGAGCTGTTCTGACGGTCTTGAAATTTTTATTTCTTCTTATCTCTTCGCATGTCTTCATAAGTCTACACGGCGGGAACGGCGCGGCGTATCTTTGCCTTTGTAAACGAAAAACAAATCATCAGTCTTCGTTTTTAACTTTTAATTATTAACTATTAATTGATTGACTTATGAAAAAGACAGTGACTTATTCAGTAGTAGGACGTGTGAACCCGGCAGACCGTGAAAGCGGTGAAGTGAAGTATTATGCACAGTCGCAGGCTCGCGGCGAGATGGGCATCCGTGAAATTGCGGAACGTATCCACCAGATGTGTACCGTGACCCGTGCCGACGTGATGGCGGTGCTGACGGCGCTGGAAGACATCGTGTCGGAAGGCTTGCAGGGCGGTGAAATCGTGCGACTGGGCGAACTGGGCTCGTTGCAGCTGAGCTTGAGCGGAAGCGGTTCGGACACGGAAGAGACTTACACGGACGCGCTGATTGACAAGGTGCGTGTGTTGTTCCGCCCGGGCACGGTGATGCAGGAAGCCATCGGTAACCTGGCTTTCGAAAAGGTGCCGGTGAAGTATAAGAAGGAAGAAGAAACCGACGAAGGTCTGGGGGCTTAATCTTAATGAGGTGCAGTGAGAAATGACGAGGGTAAAATGGATTGTGGTCAGGGTACTGAAGTGTATTCTCTGCCTCCTGACCGGGAGAAAACCGGATTGTGATGAGAAAGATTGACATGATTGTGATTCATTGTACAGCAACGAGGGCGGATAGTCCGCTCTCGCCTGCTGAACTGACCAGGATGCACCGGAAACGGGGCTTCAAGTGCTGCGGTTATCATTACTATGTGCGCACGGACGGAGAAATCTGCACCATGCGTCCGGTGGAACGGGCCGGGGCGCATGCACGGGGCTACAACGAGCGGAGCATCGGCATCGCGTACGAAGGGGGGCTGGATGAGCAGGGCCGCCCGGCGGATACGCGCACGGAGCTGCAGAAGCGTTCGCTGCGGATTCTGGTGAGGGTACTGAAGGCGGATTTTCCGGGCATCACGCAGGTGGTGGGGCACCGCGACCTGAGTCCGGACCTGGACGGCGACGGGGTGGTGGAACCGGATGAGTGGACCAAGGCGTGTCCTTGCTTTGAAGTGAAACGGGAGCTTTGACTCCCGTTTTTTTATGTACGCCGGGAAGCGATGCTGTTGCAGATATGAAATAAAAATGTAACTTTGCAATAATATTCAATATTCAACCAAGATTATTTATGGAGAATCTGTATATCGTTATCCTGGCCTTTGTCTCGGCGGTGACGTTGGGCCGTATCATTATTCCGAACGTGTTGATTATTTCCATGCGGAAGCGTCTGTTCGACGTGCCCGATGAGCGGAAGGTACACAAGCGTCCGGTGCCCCGTCTGGGTGGGGTGACGTTTTTTCCGGTGATTCTTTTTTCGCTCTGTGTGTTTACGGCCTTGCGGCTGGTGCTAGGGCTCGGACCGCAGGAGGGGGAGGCGGAAACGCTGATGTCTGAATTCCTTTTCCTGATGGGCGGACTTACCTTGCTATATATAATAGGTGTAGGCGACGACCTGGTGGGCGTGCGCTACCGGCGGAAGTTTCTGGTGCAGATTGTTTCGGCGGCCATGTTTCCGCTGGCGGGCCTGTACATCAACAATTTCTACGGGCTTTTCGGCATTTGCCTTATTCCGGAGGCGGTGGGCATTCCGCTGACCATGCTGCTGGTGGTGTTCATCACCAATGCCATCAACCTGATTGACGGTATCGACGGACTGGCGTCGGGACTGAGCATGGTGGCGCTGCTGGTGTTCGGGGTGCTGTTCGTGCATTTCCAGATGTGGAGCTATGCCATGCTGGCGTTCGTGACGGTGGGGGTGATCATCCCGTTCTTCTCGTACAACGTGTTCGGGAATGCCGACATGAGGCGCAAGATTTTTATGGGGGATACGGGCAGCTTGACGCTGGGATTTATTCTGAGCTTTTTTGTCATCAAATACTGCATGTACGAGCCGGATATGCTGCTGAGGGTGAAGAGCAGTCCGGTGCTGGTATCGTTCAGCGTGCTGATGGTGCCGTGTCTGGACGTGGTGCGTGTGGTGCTGCGCCGTGCGCGCAACAGACGGCCGCTGTTCATGCCCGACAAGACGCATATTCATCACAAGTTCCTGGAGATGGGTTTCTCGCCCCGCAAGGCGATGGTGACTATCCAGCTGATGTCGGCCTGCTTCTGTGCGTTTACCATCACGGCCATACAGTATATGAACAACACGCTGGTGTTCGTGATTGACGTGGTGGCGTGGACGCTGCTTCACCAGTGGTTTAACCAGGTGATAAAGAAAAGAAGAATGAAATAATTGATAATGAAAAATGAAGAATGAATAGGGAAAAGTGAAGGGCGGTGACTGTACCGCTTTTACTTTTTAACTGTTCGCTTTTAACTCTATACACTCTAAATATTCTTTGATATTAAATAAAAGTTATATTTTGAAATAAATCTGATTTTTATTCCTTTTTTTATAACTTAAAAACGCTATCTTTGCAGAAGAATCTTTTAATTGATAAAATATGGGACTTGATCAAGTTATAGGGAAAAATATTAAGGCTTTTCGTGAGCATTTGAACTATACTCAGCAGGAAATCAGCGATTATTTGGGTATCAGTCAGCCGGCATACGTCAAATATGAGAAGGGGGAAACTGTCGTTCCTCTGGAGGCGATGGAGAAACTTGCCTCGCTGTATAATGTGGAGGAATATGACCTGATGGAAGAGAATGACCAGCTTTTCCAGACTTCTGTGGCATGTGCATACCGTAAGACGGGTAACGTGGGAGACCTTAGTCAAATCTCGCAGTTCCAGAAGATTGTAAAAAATTATATTCAGATGTGTGATGAGCTTGAAAAGTAAAGTTGAATTAGAATGTCTTGCCACTAGACTGCGGGAGGAAATGCATGTGACAACAAAAGACCCTGTGCGTATCCATCAAATATTAAAGGAGAAGCACATTCTTACGTGGTTTAAGAAGCTGGATAAAAATTTTTCGGGTATGGCTATCCGGATTAATGGAAACGGGACCTCCGTAGATAAGTATTTCATGTTGATAAATACGGCTTTGCCTTATGCCAAGCAACGTTTTACTGCATGCCACGAGTTGTATCACTTGTTGTATCAGAAGGATTTCAAGGTATCGCAAAACAATGCGGGACTGTTTGATAAGAAAGAGGAGGAAGAGTATAATGCCGATGTGTTTGCGGCTTATCTTCTGCTTCCGGAAATGGGATTGAAAGAACTGGTTCCTGCTGTGGAACAACAAGTGGATAAAATAACTTTAGCTACTCTCCTGAAGGTGGAGCAGAATTTCCTTTGCTCAAGGGCTGCACTTCTGACGCGGTTGAAGGAGTTGAAATGGATCACTAAAAAAACATTCGACCTGTATAAGAATAATGTGGTTAATTCTGCCATTGAATACGGCTATAACACACAGTTATACTATCCGACCTATCAGACAGAACTGGTGGGTGATTATAATCTGAAAGCTCGTGAATTGTATGACATGGGGCGTATTTCCCAGGCGAAGTATTACTCTTTGTTGATGGATATGGAAATCAATGTTTCGCAAGAAGTATATGGGGAGGAATAAAGTAATATTAGTGGATGCCGATGTCATCTCTCATTTCATGGCTACCGGCTATATTGACAAGTTGACTGAAATTCTTCAGCCTCATGCAGTCATGATTGTGGAGAATGTGTACAAGGAAGCCGGTTATCATCCTACGCAGCCGGACAGGAAGCGGAAAATAGATGAGTGGATGGCACGATGCAGGGTGTGTAAAATCTCTTTTCCTTATGCCAATGAAAATATCCGACGGGAGTTTTTCCGGTTGAAAAAAGAGAGTCCGATGCTTGGGGAGGGTGAACGGGCTTGTATGTCGATGGCTCGTTTTGGACAGGAGGCCATTGCCAGTAGTAACTTCCGGGATGTGGCTCCTTATTGTAGTGAGAATGGTATAGAGTATATCGGAACGTTGGATATTCTGACCATTGCGATGAATAAGGGGATTTTTACAAGTAAGGAATGTAATCAGTTTATAATGGATGCGAAAGCAAAAAACAAGGCCAGATTCCCGGTTGAGGATATTACTGATTATGAAGCTCCGGAATTTATCAGAACATTTTGATGGGGCGTTTTTGGAACATAAAAAAAGGGAATCTTCCCAGACTCCCAATCTTCATTAACCTTAAATCTAATACCATGAAAAACACAGTGCAAAGATAAGGGTTTTGTGTTATGTAACATATAAAATGCACAGAAAAATGCACCTTGTTAACTTTATTTATATTTTGAAGCCCGAATGTTTCCTGTAAATTGACCGCGGGAACAGTCTGATTTTACTATTTTTTCGGTTCCCATGCCGTAATTCCTTTCTCTGGGGGCTTGGTGGTTATTTTTTTTCATGTATCTTTGTCATTAAAACCAAAAACGTAGACAATAAAATGAGAAAACAGTTCGCTAGAGTTGTGCTGTGGTTGTTTCTGCTGGGAGGGCCGGCTGTGTATGCCCAAAGCGGAATGACCGACAGCCAGGTGATAGAATATGTACAGCAAGCACTTCAGCAGGGGAAGGACCAGCAGACCATTGCCATGGAACTGCTTTCAAAGGGGGCTACTCAGGAACAGTTGTTGCGCTTGAAGTCTCAGTATTCGGGCACTTCCACTTCGGGCTCTTCTTCGCTGACGGGGGACGCTTCGGGACTGGACACCGGTACGAGGGCGCGGAAGACGACGGTGGCCAATGCGACTGACGGAGAGGCGGCCCTTGAAGGTGCGAATACGGACGAGATGAAGGAGACCATGAAGAAACGTCAGGAGCTGAAGGTGTCGACAGCCAGCGAGAATGGCGTGTTCGGTCGCAATATTTTCAACATTGACAAACTTACTTTCCAGCCGAACCTGAACATGGCTACTCCGGAGAACTACCGGCTGGGACCGGGCGACGAGGTGATTGTCGACGTGTGGGGGGCCAGCCAGAATACCATGCGGCTGGAGGTTTCGCCCGACGGCTACGTGAACATCGCGAATCTGGGTCCGGTATACCTGAACAACATGACCATTAAGGATGCCCGCCAGCTGCTGAAGCAGGAACTGGGCAAGATTTATGCGGATTCGGCCAATAACATCCAGGTGACGCTGGGGAACATCCGCACCATCCAGGTGAACGTGATGGGAGAGGTGAGAGCGCCGGGTACGTATGCCCTGTCGTCGCTCTCGACGGTGTTTCATGCCTTGTATGCGTCGGGCGGGGTGAGCGACATCGGTAGCTTGCGTAACGTGCAGGTGGCCCGTGGCGGAAAGACGATTGCCCGGCTGGATGTGTACGAGTACATCATGAAGGGGCAGATTCAGGACGACATCCGCCTGCAGGACGGCGATGTGGTGATTGTGCCTACCTACGACGAACTGGTGAAGATTACGGGTAAGGTGAAACGCCCGATGTTCTATGAAATGAAGAACGGGGAGTCGGCCGCGACGTTGCTGAAGTATGCCGGCGGATTTTCTTCGGATGCTTACAAGAAGAGTATCAGGGTGTTACGAAAAGATGGAAAAGAATTTTCCGTAAAAACGGTGAACGATATAGACTATTCTGCGTTTAAATTAATAGACGGGGATGTGGTGACGGTGGATTCTATCCTGAACCGCTTCAACAACCGTCTGGAGGTGAAGGGCGCGGTGTATCATCCGGGTGTGTTCGAACTGAGCGGTTCGCTCAACACGGTGCGCCAGCTGGTGGAAAAGGCCGACGGACTGCTGGGGGATGCGTTTACGGGACGCGCGGTGCTGTATCGTGAACGGGAAAACCTGACGAAGGAGGTGCTGCCGGTGGACATCGAAGGGATTCTGAAGGGAACTTCGCCCGACATCGCCTTGCAGAAGAATGACATTTTGTATATTCCGAGTATCCACGACTTGCAGGACATGGGCAAGGTGACCATCAGCGGGGAGGTGAACAAGCCGGGAAGCTATACGTATGCCGACCACATGAGCCTGGAGGACCTGGTGATTACGGCGGGCGGACTGAAGGAGTCGGCTTCGCTGGTGCGCGTGGACGTGTCGCGGCGCATCCGTGACCCGAAAGGGACGACGGAACCGGACATGATCGGACAGAATTTCTCGTTCGGCCTGAAGGACGGCTTCGTGGTGGACGGCGAGGCGGGATTTGAACTGCAACCTTACGACCAGGTGTTCGTGCGCCGCAGCCCGAGCTACACCGAGCAGGTGAACGTGACGGTGGACGGCGAGGTGCTGTACCGGGGTGAGTATACGCTGAGTACGAAGAGCGAACGCCTGAGCAGCCTGATTCAGCGGGCCGGAGGGGTGAGCCGCTATGCGTATGTGCGGGGAGCCAAGTTGCGCCGTGTGGCCAACGAGGAGGAACTGCGCCGCATGGAAGATGTGGTGAAGATGGTGCGCCGGGAAATCGGTGAGACCCTGGCTACTTCGCTGGGACTGAAGGTGGACAGCACGTTCACGGTGGGTATTGACCTGGAAGCGGCGCTGGCCAACCCGGGCGGTGATGCCGACCTGGTGCTGCGCGAGGGCGATGTGCTGACGGTGCCGGAATACAACAATACGGTGAAGGTGAACGGAGCGGTGATGATGCCGAACACGGTGTCGTATGCCAAGGGCAAGAGCGTGAAGTATTACCTGAGCCAGGCGGGAGGCTACTCTGCCAACGCCAAGAAGAGCCAGAAGTTCATTATTTACATGAACGGACAGGTGGCCGAGGTGAAGGGCAGCGGAAAGAAACAGATTGAGCCGGGCTGCGAAATCGTGGTGCCGAACAAGACGAAGAAGTTCAATTTTGCCACTGTGGTATCGAATGCGACTTCGTTTGCTTCGCTGGCTACGATGCTGGCTTCACTGGCTACGATGATGAAATAACCTTTAATAAATCTATGAGTATATGAACATGAAACTGAGACTGATTGTCATGAACTTCCTGCAGTTTGCTGTGTGGGGGGCCTATCTTACTTCGATGGGTACGTACCTGGCAGGCGTGGGACTGGGTGGACATATCGGAATTTTTTACGCCATGCAGGGGATTGTGTCCCTGTTTATGCCGGCTGTGCTGGGTATCATTGCCGACCGCTGGGTTCCGGCGCAACGGTTGTTGGGGCTGAGCCATTTGCTGGCAGCCTTGTTTATGGGAGGAGCGGGCTACTATGCCATGACTACGGGACCGCAGGTGGAATTTGCACCGTTGTTCTCGTTCTACTCCGTGAGCGTGGCGTTCTACATGCCTACGCTGGCTTTGTCGAATTCGGTGGCCTATACGGCGCTGGATAAGGCGGGACTGGACACCATCAAGGCTTTTCCGCCGATACGTACGTTCGGCACCATCGGTTTCATCTGTTCCATGTGGCTGGTAGATTTGCTGGGATTCCAGTCGAACTATATGCAGTTCTTTACGTGTGCGGTGTGGGGCGTGGTGCTGGCTGTATATGCCCAGACGCTGCCGGAATGTCCGGTGAGCCGTGCGCAGGGAGGACGCAAGTCGCTGGTGGAGGCACTGGGACTGAAGGCGTTTCTGCTGTTCAAGAACCGCAAGATGGCGGTGTTCTTCATCTTCTCGATGCTGCTGGGTGTGTCGCTGCAGATTACGAACGGGTTTGCCAATCCGTTTATCACCAGCTTCAGCGCCATTCCGGAATATGCCGATACGTTTGGCGTGCAGCATGCCAACCTGCTGATTTCGCTCTCGCAAATCAGTGAAACGTGCTGTATCCTGCTGATTCCGTTCTTCCTGGGACGTTTCGGCATCAAGCGGGTGATGTTGATTGCCATGGTGGCATGGGTGCTCCGCTTCGGACTGTTCGGCCTGGGTGACCCGGGCAGCGGGGTGTGGATGTTCGTGCTGTCCATGCTGGTGTATGGTGTGGCATTCGACTTCTTCAACGTGTCGGGTTCGCTGTTTGTCGACAAGGAGACGGATCTGTCTATCCGCTCGAGCGCGCAGGGACTGTTCATTATCATGACCAACGGTATCGGTGCTACGGTGGGCACGCTGTGTGCGCAGGCGGTGGTGAACTGCTTTGTGGACTTCAACTCGCAGGCGCCGCAGGTGGAAGGCTGGAGCTACGCATGGTTCGTGTTTGCGGCTTATGCGCTGGTGGTGGCCGTAGTCTTTTCAGTGGTATTTAAATATAAACATAATAGTAATAACAATTAAATGAGATTTCACTATGGAATTCAAAGGAAACGAAGGACTGACAGAATTGAAAGTCAGCTACATTACAGAGATGATAAACCCGGTAGAACTGGTAAAGGACCTGACATTCGATGAGGTGCTGACGGATGCGGACAAAATGGATATGCTGATGGCAAACGGCTACAATTACAAGATGATGCTGGAAGAGAAGGAAGAGCCGCACCGCAAGTTCATGGCTATCATCAATGCCGACGAAGCAGACTTGCTGGACGTGTCGCTGGATGCGCCGGAGGCGGTGGACCTTTCGGTGCACTACCAGATGCTGAAGATGCTGAAGGAGCATTATGGGGCTACGGTGGAAAAGGCAGTGCTGTGGGGAAAGGAAGACCAGGTACCGCAGACCAGTGTCTATATGCGCAAGGCGGACGGCACGGTGGTGGAACTGACCGTGAAACTGGCCGATGCGCTGGTGCTCGCTACCCTGGGAGAGGCACCGTTCTATATCAGAACGGAGATGCTGGAAAACCGGGTGCCGGATTTTGCCAAGAAGTCTGTATCGCACTTGCAGGCGGCGCTGTTGCGCGGATTGCCGATGTTTTACCTGGAGAAGGAGATGAAAAAGGCCATCCGTGAGGAAAACTACGAGTATGCAGAGCTGATTAAGCGCGAAATGCAGGCTCGTAAGGAGAGAGGGGAAACAGACGACAGTCTGGAAGAAGAAGCTAACGAAAAGGAATAAGTCTATGCACGTGTTTTATGCACCGGATATTGCGCAGACCATGGAGCTGCCGGAGGAAGAGGCCGGACACTGTCTGCGGGTGTTGCGCCTGGGAGTGGGCGAGGAGATTACCCTGACCGACGGGAAAGGCTGCTTCTATCGGGCGGTCATTTCGGCTGCCACGCAGAAACGCTGTGTGGTGAAGGTGGTGGAGAAAACGGAGCAGGAGCCTTTCTGGAAAGGGCATCTGCACCTGGCACTGGCACCTACCAAGAACATGGACCGCATGGAATGGCTGGCGGAAAAGGCCACGGAAATCGGTTTCGACGAGCTGACTTTCCTGAACTGCCGTTTTTCGGAACGGAAGGTCATCAAGACGGAACGGGTGGAGAAAATCGTGGTGTCGGCCGTAAAGCAGTCGCTCAAGGCGCGCAAGCCGGTGGTAAACGAGATGACGGATTTCCGCCGCTTCATGGAGCGGGAATTTACGGGGCAGAAGTTCATTGCGCACTGTTATGAGGGGGAAAAGCCCCTTCTGCGCGATGTGCTCCGCACGGATGAGGATGCCGTGGTGCTGATTGGTCCGGAGGGGGACTTTAGTCCGGAGGAAGTGGCACTGGCGGCTGAAAAAGGTTTTCAGGCCGTGAGCCTGGGCAAGTCGCGTCTGCGTACGGAGACGGCGGCGCTGGTGGCCGTACACCTGATGAACCTGACACACGCGGAATGAAGGTGATGTGTAACTTTTAAATAAATGATTATGAAAAAGACATGGAAATGGATGGGAAGCCTGGCACTGGGTATGGCTTTCCTGTTGTCTGCCTGCGGGGAGAGTAATCCTTATACAAATGCATTGCCGAAAGATGCGGCTGCTGTATTCTCGTTCGACCTGATGGAAATGGCACAGAAGTGTGACCTGAACGATCAGGCAAAGCAGTCGATGGGGCAGATGATGAAATCGAGCCTGAAGGGCAATGCGGATGCCCTGGTGGACAAACTGATGGAGAATCCGGAGGAAAGCGGACTGAAACTGACCGACCGGGTGTATTTCTTTGGGGCTTCTCAGATGGAGATGGGCGGTGTGCTGGTGCGCATGGCCGACAAGGGAAAACTGGAAGATTTGATGGCCATGCTTCAGGAGCAGAAGGCGTGTGAGGCTCCTGCCGACGGCGACGGCTGCCGCTGGACCGTGGGTGGCGGCGGACTGATGGCCTGGACGGACGATGCGTTCATGATGCTGGCGGGCAACGGCAACCCGAAGGACTTGCAGCATCAGGCTTCGATGTGGCTGCGCCAGAAGAAAGGGGAGGGCTATTCGGGCACTCCGGAATTCAAGAAATTAGAGGATGCCGACGAGGATGTGGCAATGGTGACTGCACTGGATGTCATGCCGAAGAGTTATTGGGGACCGATGACCATGGGACTGCCGGCTGACTTGAACCTGAATGATTTGAAACTGTTTACTACGCTCGACTTTGAAGAAGGAAAAGCCGTGGTGGAAGTGGAAGCGCTGCTGGGTGGCAAGTTCAAGGACTTGCTGAAGAAGCAGGCGGAGGTGAGCGGGGAACTGGATGGTACGTACCTGAAGACGTTCCCGGCCAATACGGTGTGCTGGATGGCTGCCAACGTGAACGGAGAAAAGGCGTACGAACTGCTGCGCGAGAACCCGACGGTGCGTCAGGAGCTGGACAACTCGATGATGCCGCTCGACTTTGAGGCTATCTTCAAGGCGGTGAAGGGTGACGTGGCAGTGGCCATGCCGGAAATGTCGATGAAGCCGGGCTTCATCCTGTATGCCGACGTGACGAACAGTGACTTTATGCGCACGTTTGAGGACTTGAAACCGATGCTGGCCATGACAAACGGACAGATGCGCCTGGTAAACAAGGGCGAGAATGCTTATCAGTTTGTGGCTGCCAACGGTGCCATGCTGGGCATGGGCCGCGGACCGGTGTCTTTCTGGCTGGGCGTGAAAGATGACCGCTTCTACCTGACGAATCAGGAAGACCTGATTGGTCGTGAGGTGAAGGGACTGTCGCTGAAAGACTGTGACTGGGCCAAGGAGGTGAAGGACAAGCATTTCTACCTGAACGTAAACTTCCAGGCACTGGCTGCCGTGCTTCCGCAGGTGCCATACGTGAGCATGCTGGACTACCTGAGCGTGGAATCGGATGAACCGACCAAGGCGCGCATGGTGTTGCAGCTGAAGAACCGCAAGGAGAATGCGCTGAAGCAGCTGGTACAGATAGTTAATAATTAATAGTGAATAATGAATAATGAATAACGAAGAGCATTCACTCGTTTTTCATTGTCCATTATTAATTATTCATTGAATGAAATGAACACAATAGAATTACAGCAAACCCTGCCGGAGGTATTCGCCGGACGCGACGGAATCGTGTCCGACGTGTGGCACCGGCAGGTGACTTTCCAGAAGGGAAAGATGTATCTGATTGAAGCGGCGTCGGGCACAGGCAAGTCGTCGCTTTGCAGTTTTATTTACGGGTACCGTACGGACTACCAGGGGATTATCACCTTCGACGGGGAGAATGTGCGGAAACTCACGGTGAAGCAGTGGACCGACATCCGCAAGCGTTCGCTGAGCATGCTGTTTCAGGAGCTCCGCCTGTTCGGGGAACTGACGGCATGGGAGAACGTGCAGCTGAAGAACGGGCTGACGGGCTTCTGCCGCAAGCAGCAGGTGAAGGACTGGTTTGAGCAGCTGGGCATCGCCGACAAATGGGACGTGAAGGTGGGCAAGATGTCGTACGGACAGCAGCAGCGCGTGGCTTTCGTGCGGATGCTGTGTCAGCCGGCCGACTTTTTCTTCCTGGATGAGCCGGTGAGCCACCTGGACGACGGCAACGGGCAGATTATGGCGCGTATCCTGAAGGAGGAAGCGGCCCGCCAGGGAGCAGGAGTGATTGTGACGTCCATCGGCAAGCACCTGCCGCTGGAGTATGACAGGGTGCTGAGTTTGTAAGGGATTAAAACGAAGACGGATATGATCTGGAAATTATTGAGACAGCACATCAGTGTGGCGCAGCTGGCGGGATTCTTCCTGGCCAACCTGTGCGGTATGGTCATCGTGCTGCTGAGTATACAGTTTTATAAGGACGTGTTGCCGGTGTTTACGCAGGGCGACAGTTTCATGAAGAAGGACTACGTGATTGTGAGCAAGCAGGTGAGCACGCTGGGCAGCCTGGTGGGCAAGGGAGGCACGTTCTCGCGTGCCGACATAGCCGACATGGAGGCACAGCCGTTTGCCAAGCGGACGGGGGCGTTCACTCCGGCGCAGTTTCAGGTGTCGGCCGGCATGGGCATGGCGGGCATGCAGCTCTCTACGGCCATGTTCTTTGAGTCGGTGCCCGATGAGTTTGTCGACGTGCGGCTGGAAGGCTGGACGTATCGCGAGGGGCAGACCGAAATCCCTATTATCATTCCGCGCAACTACCTGAACCTGTATAATTTCGGCTTTGCACAGAGCCGCAACCTGCCGCAGCTCTCGGAGGGCGTGATGGGGATGATGACGCTGGACGTGCGGCTGAGCGGACGGGGACGGACGGAGCGCATGAAGGGACGTATCGTGGGTTTCTCCAACCGGCTGAACACGATTCTGGTGCCGCAGGCGTTCATGGAATGGGCCAACGCGACGCTGGGTGACGGCGGTGAGACGGCTCCCTCACGACTGATTGTGGAAGTGGACAATCCGGCGGACGACCGCATTGCGAAGTATTTCAAGCAGAAAGGCTATGAGACGGAAGGCGACAAGCTGGATGCGGGAAAGACGACGTGGTTCCTGAAGATGGTGGTGGGCATCGTGCTCACGGTGGGCCTGATTATCAGTGTGCTGTCGTTCTACCTGCTGATGCTGAGCATCTACCTGCTGTTGCAGAAAAACACGAAGAAGCTGGAGAACCTGCTGATGATAGGCTTCAGTCCGGCAGCGGTGGCGCGTCCGTATCAGGTGCTCACGGTGGCGCTGAACGCGGCAGTGGCAGCCATGGGCGTGCTGCTGGTGTGCGTGGCCCGGGGAGCGTATCTGGACATGCTGCAGCGGATGGTGCCCGATTTTCAGGGAGGCAGCCTGCTGCCGGCTTTGCTGACGGCCGGGGGACTTTTCCTGCTGGTATCGGTACTGAATGTGCTGGCCGTGCGGCGGAAGGTGGATTCCATTCGGGTGAAAAAATAGCATAGGCGCATATTATTTTTTATATTATCTGTAAAACCAAATGAAAATGAAGAAACTAAAGAATGTATGGCTCTTTTTGAGCTTTATCCTGATGGTGGCTGGAATGGCCAGCTGTAGCACGGAAGACCCGACGGGTGTGGAAGTGTCGAGAGAAGACATTATCGGTACATGGAAAGTGACGGCGAATGACTGGACTAACTCGGAAGAAGAGTCGAACCGGAATGACCATGTGGGACAGACGCTCTCGGTAAGAAGTGACGGTACGGCTTCGTTCCGTGGCGAGTCGTTCAACTGGACGCTGAGCAAGGGAGTG
>ERZ791899.148-NODE-148-length-102613-cov-18.495183_pt1 | contig 102613 bp, 113 predicted proteins | sample MGYA00510151_ERZ791899 | MGnify/ENA primary metagenome ERZ791899 (study PRJEB30046, sample SAMN00792118) | human gut metagenome | study: EMG produced TPA metagenomics assembly of the A metagenome-wide association study of gut microbiota in type 2...
AGTATACAGGTAAATCCACGTTGCTACAAATGTGGGGTCACTTCATATTGTCCTAAAAAGTATCCAAGACCTTTGCGGTAGGTAATCTCCTGGGTTTCATTTCCGATCCCTTTGAAGCTTGCGACGGCAACCAGTGCACGTTCAGGATCATCCATCGGGAAGAATTGTCCCATAAAACAGGACAGGGCATTTTTTTTCCTGATGCCTACATAGGAAGACGCTTCCTGAAGAATCTCTTTCGGAGAAAGACCTGTTACCTCCATTTTTTTATAACAGGAATTAATCAGTTCATTGATGCCCGGGATAAGTTCCTCCAGGGATGTTTCCGAGCGGTGCTTCTGCTTTAAAACACCGGTATAGATCAGGGCATCCTCTTTTCTCCATGCGTTGATGAAGGTCAGAGATTCCCGTCCCACACAGGAATCACGGATAACCAGTTCCTGTTTCCATCCATTTTTTTCTCTTGGAAGGGCAATCTCCACCTGGAAACGGATATCGTTATAAAAAAAGTCTGCGACCTCTGCTCCTTCTTCCAGATAATGCTCTGCAACCTGGTACAGATCCCCGGAAATGGCATCCAGTGCTGTCTTATGGATGGCTGAGACTACCTTGTACTTATCCTTCATGGTATAAAGGATATATGCATAATCTCTTTCCTTAAACAGCTGAGCCAGATGGAAATCTCTCCAGATGGAAGGCTCTGATGCATTCCTTGTCCATCCAAACAGATCATTGAGGGAACGGAATGTCAGTTCGTCTACCAGGTACAGCTTTTTCTCTATACGGAATGCAAATCCGGTAATGGAAAGCATCCGGATAGCCCATCCCGGAAGATCAGACAGTTTCCACGTCTTTTCCTCCTCATATGGATATCCTCTTAAGAGCATGGGCGAGATCTCATACAGATAGACGACCCCGTCATTGATCTTTTTTACAGACAGGATACTTACCTGATCCATAAGGACTTTTTTCTTATAGGATGATTTATTGTAGTCATCCCATGCAGTTTTAAACTTGTTCATCTTAAATTCTCCTTTCGTTTTTTTATGAGTAAAATATGAGAAAAGAGATGTAAGATGAAAAGACTACTCGATCTTGTCTACATCACAGTCGCGCAGATACTCCGTATCATGGGACAGGACATCGATGGTCCTGCCTGGAACATCAAATTCTTCCCCGCATTCCTTACACTTATAGGTTTCTTTATATTTTCGTGTACGTAGGGTTCCATCCACAAACACAGAAGACCCTGTATGCAGCACCTTATAATCATCAACCGCCTGCTGCCCGAAGGAATACACCCAGGGATAATCTGTCCTTTCCGTTACTTCCTGCAGTCCTTTTGGACAATACTTCCTGTTGATTGCCAGCTGATAACGTGTATATGGTTTTTTCTCAACGTACCATTGAATAGGCTCACAGGTGAGGTTGCCTAACAGGAATACGGTATTGGAGATCTCTGCCCGGTTCAGGACACAGGAATGTGCTTCTCCCTGTTCCTCAAACGAACGCACCTTTTCTGCAAAGATCGGTGAGAAATAGATCATATTCCCACCTGACCGGACGCTCTCAGCCTGACAAGCCTCACGTCTCAGGTTTACCGCTCCGCAGTGTGGACAGATCGCTTTCTTCTCCACTTCCTTCGTTGCAAGGAATCCTTTTGCATAGATCACGTCATTTTCCTTCCATTCGGAAATCCCATCGATCAGATCTTCATCCTGGGTAAATAAGATCGGGCTGCTGTATTTTAAGGAAGTGCGCAGTAGCATGGTGTCTTCCTTTCTGTCACCTCTGACCACTGTCACAGCAACCATTGCCGTCCTTCCATACATTCCTGTTTTTATCTGAGGTGCAGTCCTGACTACCCCGAAAAGGCTCACGTAATTATGAATTGCCATATTCTTTCACTCTCCTTTCTCCAAAATAAAAAAAGTGGCAAAGCATCGCTGCCTTGCCGCTAATATGGAAAAATTTTAGTAAAAAAATCAGATTTTGGGGATCATACGCACCCCCTGGACGTCAGCGATCCGGGATGAATAAAAACAGCCCGTATTGACCAGCCTTCCGGACGGTTCCATCAGAAACAGCTGACATCCGCACCTTCTTCTGAATGGATAAAAAACCGCCTCTTCATATACTTTTGCAGAAATATAATATACATCATCAGAAACAGGATAGGCTTCCTTTACAGAAAAAGTATTCCCGTATCTGTCCTGGACGTACTCCCCATAAAGCCTGAGTTCCGCATCCGCCTTTAAAAGACCTGCATACTTTTCATATGCCTTTGCAAAAAACATGGCATAAACTTCTCCGGAAGAGGTGCCCATCCTTACGGATGCGATCATGCTTCCATCTTTCGATATCTTTTCCTCTGTCTTAAGCACAACCCCTTCCATAGGTATCAGGTCCTTATCCGGCTCCTCCGGGGGTTCCTCTACAACCGGAACACTTCTGTCAGAGACCGGTCCGCCTATATTCTGGAATACCCCTGCATCATTTAAACATTCTGCTTCCCTGTCCGACAGCTTTACCCTGTTCATTAGATCATCCGCGGATAAAAAGAACCCTTCCCTGCGTTCCTGCAAGATGTTTTCGACAGTCTTTCCTGATACCCCTGTAGATTTCAGTCCAAGCCTGATACTGCCCCTTTCCACAAAGCAGTCTGCTTCTGATACGTTGATATCCGGATCCAGACAAACGAGATCCTTACAGACAGCATCATATTTGATACTCCTCATCTTGTCCGGAAAATGACTGATATATGCAGATATATAGTTTAAGGGAAAGCGGTATTTTAAATAGGCAGACCGGTATACAAACAAAGCCCGGTAAAATGCCTCTGCTTTTTCACAAGTACTGCTGAAAAAAGAAACCAGCTCCCTCATACTTCCAGGATGAGACTGCCTGATCTGTTTCTGTATTTCCATACCCTCGCATCCGCAGATAAAATTCAGATGTCCCTTTGCGATCACGTTCTTAAAAACCTCCGGATCAATGGGGATACCGGGATCTTGTATGGAAGAGATACACTCCTTGAAGATACTCAGATACTCCTGTTCTTCAAGATCCATGCAGAATAAACCCATTTTTTCTGCCTCATCCCTGTCACACTGGATGCGGTCCCTGCATACCGGCACATAATCCCTGATGTCCGGGTATCCGATCACAATGGTATCCTTTGATATCCTGGAAACTGCATACTTTTCCCTGATCTTTTTATATAAGGAATCGGACAGTTCAGGGCGTATCATAAACCGCGGATGATGGATCCCGGCTACAAATGTCTCTTCTGAAAGTTTTGTCAGTATGTCATTACAGACAGGATCGATATCCGTGATACCAAGTACATAGCTTACCAGCAGACCGGGATAAAACGGATCTGACGGATAATACTCTTCAGCAAGCCTTAGGATATCACAGACTGTCAGGAAATATCCTTCCGTATCTGTTTTCCGTAGCATTTCTATTTCGGCTTCAAGCCGGGTGTCATACAGGCTTGTCCATGCACATCCACCTGCTTTTAAACGCGCAATCCCGGTTTTGATCTCCTCCTCTGCGCTACGCCCCACAGTCCAGTCCTCCGGCTCATGCCGGAAGCTGCACTGGTCTATGATATCCAGTACATCCGCAGCTGTTCCGGGTATATATTTTATCCCATCTGTTTCCCGGATTTCACGGATACAGGGAAGGCTGTCACTTTCTGCAATCTGGCATAACGCTCTTCCTTTTTCATCAGTTTCAATATAAATATTCCCATAGACGGACAGTGCATCATATGCCTCACGGAACAATACCGTTACGTCCTCTTCCAGCAGGGAGTTTTTTGTTTCAAGGAGGACTGTCAGTTTTTCCCTCTCCTTAATTCCGTTTTCGATTCCAGAAAGGATATCCTTTGCTTTTCTTTTCCTGCTCTCAATCTCTTTGGCCTTTTTATTTAAAAAATCCAGCTGATAAGAATCAGAAGCCGGGACCTGTTTTAATGACATTCTGACAACGGCATCCTCTTCCTGCAGACGGTTGTATTCTCCAACAGCATCCTTCCAGGATTCCCCTCCCGCACTTGGAAGCCCCTTCATTTTTCTCTTAAGTTCCCTGATCTCCTTTTTAATCTCCTTATTCCGCATTAATATTTTATCAAAAAGGCCGTTTTTTTCATGGACGATGATCACATGTCCCTGGCCAATCATCTCCATTGTGACAACAGGATCGTCTTTTGCGAGCGTATCGGAAAGCAGATGGCAGATCTCCCTATAGCCGGCCCGGTCTTTTACAAGAAATAAAAGCTCTCCCCTGACACCGGCAGCCTCTACCATCATTCTCACGCCGGCAGCCGGTTTGATCCCGGCGGCTTCACAGGATTCCATAAATGCAGGGACACATGCCATGGATGATCTTTCTGCAAAAACTGCCGCCACACACCCTTTCCCCGACGCCCGCATGATACGTGTCTTTAAATTCTTTTTATCCATAACTTTCCTCCTTTTCATCATATTAATACCGGACTTGAAAGTGTGTATTTTGTAACGAAAAAAAGGGAGGCCTGTCTAAGCCTCCCCAAAAAATATTAGTCTTCGCTCAGTTCCTCATATTGTTCTTTAATAAAATCGTCGTTGTCAAGCACAGGAGCAGATTCTCCCACCATGGATTCATCATACATTTTGATAACGTTCGGATACTTACGGAGCAGTTCCTTATTGTTTTTAAGTTTCATGGTTGCCCTGGAAATGCAGTCCTTTACATACGGAACGTTGGTATGTGTTTTCTGTGCGATTTCTCTGTAGCTGGCTTTCAGCTTGGCCGGGTTATCTGGCTGCAGAAGAAGGATCATGATCTCCAGTTCTTCCTCTGTCAGGGATTCTTCCAGAATGTGGTTAAAGCTTTCTGTCTCTTCGTTTTTTAAGAAAATGTTTTCCGGGGAGTAGAGGGAAGATGACTGTTCAAATCCATTTTCGCTCAGTACCTCATAAGAAACCACATCTTTTTTGGGAAGCAGGTCGATACATTTTTTAATGGTAGGGATTCTGAGTCCTGTCAGTTTCTGCAGGGTTTCGATGCTGGAAGGGATATTCTTTTCCTGGCAGTAGTTCATTGCTGCGGAAACTTTCCTGATGCCGCCTGCAAAATATGAGGTTGTCTTATGAAAATTTCGGGAACAGTATTCCGTAACCACGTGTCTGATCCATGGAAGAACAAATGTTGTAAGAGATGATTTACTGCAGTCATAGTTGTCAATCTGCTCAAAGATCACACACCAGATCTCATCGATCACATCATCACGGTGTAATGGATTTCTCATGATTGTCGGGTAAGTCTCCCACATAACACTGTATACATAGGAACGTCCAAAATAATACAGTTTTTCAAGCATGTCCTTCTTAAGCACATCATTCCCGTAGGTGCAGGCTATCTTATATGAGTTCATAATCTGCGCCAGCACCTCCTGACTGTAATTCTCATTTTTTTTGTACTCTTTTCTTTCTTCCATCTTGTAATCCTCTTTTTTCATGTTGAGTCTCCTTTCTGATTCAAAATATACAGGCGAAAGTCACCGGTCATTCAATGAACAGACTTTTTGTTACTATCGTCCGCTATAAAAAACCGAGGGATCATATATCCCATAATTCTGGTTTTTTTCAACCCTAATCACTTCTTTTAATGTTCCCTTATCGATCAGTACAAGTTCCCTGATCACTGCCAGCAGGGTAGGCATGGCTCCCTGAGGAATATTTATCCCCGTATTGATCCAGGAGTTCCATACCTCTATATAATCCGTGCTGGCCTGGGTTACAACAAATTCTGCAAGCCTTAACATCAATCTATCCATATTTTTTACCATGAAAAATTTGAATTCGAATTCACTTTTTTTCATCTCCGCTAGGTGGCGGTACTGCTGTTACTCAACGATCTGGGCATCTGAAAGATCTATCCCTCCGTCTTCATCTGCAGCAGATTCCTCCTTTTCCACAATATCGATCGTCTTATAGAGGAAGTTTACCACATCCTCTTCACATTCTAAATACTGCAGTCTCTGCTTTTCATATTCTGAATATTCTGCATTAGATGATTCTATCACATCTTTGGCTCTTTTTTCCATCTCCGCGGCAGATACCAGCTTATATTTCTCGTTGACCGCCTCGATCAGGAAGACTTTTTTCAGGCTCTGTTCTGCTTCTTTGAAAGTATGTTTTTCCCCATCCTTATCTAATACTTTAAGTTCTTCTTCGATAAGGGAATCTGGGATGGAAACAAAAGTTGTTTTTTCCAAAACCCTGTCAAGCAGTTCGCCCATGGTCTTCTCTCTCCGCTGCGTACGGTTCTGCTGCTTATCTTTATTGATCGTGCCGCGTACCATATCGTCAAGAGAACTGTATTCCGTGTTTTTCTGCATATAGTCATCCGTGATTGGGTACTCTATGTTGTAAACGGCATTGACCTTGACATAAACCTCTTTATTCTTGTATTTTAAAAATTCTTCCACTTTTCCAAGGTCTGCAGAGTCCCCCGGCTTCATTCCGATCAGTTTTTCTTCTATATCGGGATCCAGGGTGCGGTTACCAATCCCTACAAGGTAATTCTTTTTTCTCTCAACGAATTTTCCTTTCTGGGATATTGTAAAATCCATGGAAACTGTACACTCTTCGCTGACCTTTTTTAACTCCCCTGCATTTTTCAGGAGTGTGTCGACGATCTCTTTCTCTGTATCGTCATAGTTTTTTTCTTCTACGACTTCCTCTACCTGCATCCCTTCTAGTACAGGCAGTGACACGTAACTTGAAATGTCACTTACCTGTGAAAAAAGGACCGGACTGGATGCGCTTGACATCTGAGGGGAGATTACCCTGTCCTGATAGGCACTAAACCCTGCCACACCAAGACAGCCTACTCCGAGCAGAAGAAATAATCCTGCAAAGAAATTCCTCATTGTATGCCCCTCCTCTTACTGGTTATTCTGGCGTTCCAGTTTTTTTGCGTTTTTCTCTGCTTTTTCAGTATCCTTGATCGTAACATATCTGCTTCCACTGTCCTGCTGGATCTCAAACAGCCTTCCACTCTTGCCTTTTAATTTCAAGGTCTTTCCGGAAGTGACTGCATTTGAAAGCAGGTTGGCACAATCTTCCGTATTTGTATTGATGGATAATTCACCATACAGATTGGAACATCCTGAATAACAGGAATCGCAATTGATCACGGATGCCGGTATGGAAGCTGCTTTTTCCAGACTGATACAATCTGCATAAGCAGAAGAGATATCTTCTACGCTCTCCGGGAACGCAGATGCCGTATAGATATTGCTGTCACCCAAAAAGGCTTCAGACATGTCCAGTACGGAATCCGGGATAACCGGTGCATCTACCAGGCTCGTACAGCCTTTAAAGATCGCATTGATGGAAGAAAGGGCATTTGTTTTTGTCATATCCGGGGCTTTTGTAAGTTTGATACAGTCCTCAAAAGCTCCATCAGCTTCCATGACACTTACCGGAAGCGGATCGGATTGTTCAAGACTTGTACAACCTGAAAAGCAGTCCGTAATGATCTTAAGTGATGAACACTGAAAAAAAGACGGTGTTTTTTTCAGGTTTTCACATCCCTGGAATGTCCCCCTTGCGCTTTCAATGCTTTTAGGAAGGGTTTCGCATCCTGTCAGGGCTGTGTTTCCTTCAAACCAGTAGTCGACATTCGTTGGTGTTATCTCATCTTTAAAGATCACATAAGTGTAATCCTCGTCAGCCCATGGCGTATCGCCATTAGCAAAGTTCATAGTGTTTCCGGAACCTGTGAATTCCAGGTCCCCATTGTTATAGATAGTTGCAAGAACATTTTCCTTTGTCGGATAACCCACCTTGTATTGTACTACTTTTGAGCGGGTTATCGGAACAGTAACTGTAGTTGTGCTTCCATGATATTCAATCTTTGTGTCAAAACTGTCTCCATGGGCCGGTGCTTTTTTTTCATCAATATCAAACGACCTTGCGGAATAAACAGAACCGGTCTCTGTATAGACGGTCACATCAAACATGGACATCGACAGTTCCTGGGACGGGGCAGTTTCCCCGACAAACTCTGCCTGTATGCTTGAAACTCTTTCCTTGGAAACCTTGGTGTACCTGTAATAGTCTACCCCTTTCAGTACCCCTATGATAAGAGCCAGGACTGCAAATACCACGATAAGAAGCCTGTTGTTTTTCTTCATAAAAATCTCCTTTCCGCTTCCTGTAATACCAGGAAACCGGGCATCAGCCCGGTAACCCCTTCTTCTTTGATACTGCCATACAGATGATATCTTTATGAACCTTATCGACTGTTTCATCATGGTTGACATTGATCATGTCAAGCGCAGTCTCGTAATCCCCATAATCACCATCCAGATAAGTGATCGCTTTTCCAAGGAGACCGGACATGAGCGGATTATAGTCTTCATAGGAATCCTGCATCTGTACCAGTGTTTCCTTGACATCTCCTGTCCTTAAATAAACCTCGTTGATATTCACAGCATAGTTTTCATCAAATTCCTTATCCACTTTCTTATCGTCTTTTTTCCCTTTGCCCATAAACAGGATAACGATGGCGATAACGAACAGGAACAATGCACCTGCCAGAAAAATATAGGAAGTACTCATGTTATTTACCTCCGCTTCTTGTCATCGTCAAAATACCCGATCAGTTCGGAAAGAACAGAACGGAGTTCCTCTTCTGTTATCCTTCTGTTGATGTACTTACGGGCATAAACACCGTCTTCTTTTGTAAAGAATTTTACATCAGCCACTTCATCGTTTAATTTTGACAGGGACTTTGTATCCACTCTCTTTAATTTTTTGCATACATCCGCAAACGGAATGGGACCAAACACAACCTTGACAGCGAAATTTTCAGAATAAGAGCAGGAAACGATGTCATTGCGGGCTCCGTGGAGAATAGAGACATCCCCGTAAACCCCGTCTTCATTTAACATCTTTTCACACCGCTCAGGAGACATTTCTTCTCCTGCAATATCGGCGATCTTCTGAAGCTCTTCGATCTTCTTTAAATACTCTGCTTTTTCAGAGTCAAACAGATGGACTGCCTGGTCATGAACATCTTCCTTGAGCTTGTCGGTTTCCTGTGTCTTTTCAAGGAGCAGGTCTGACAGTTCCTTATTCTTTCTTCTGAGTTCGTTGTTCTCATTGTTCAGTGTTTTTTCCATGGAAGCCCTTGCTTTAGTCATTGAGTTTAATCTTGACTTAAGCTTCGCAACTTCCCCGGAATCTTCCTTTGTTGCAGAACCCTGTCCGAGCCTTGCCTGGAGCCTTGCGATCTCACCGGTAAGGTTCTTCATGCTGAGTGCATACTTGGCTTTTTCTTCATCATTGATGGATTCCTGTTCGGCGATCGCGTTTTCACGTTCTTCCAGTTCTGCCTCCTTCTCCTGAAGTTTTGTCCGCTCCTCTTCCAGTTCTGCCTCCATCTGGTTCTTTTCGTTAAGAAAGGCTTCCTTTTCCTTTTCAAAGGCTCCCCTCTCCTCTTCGATCTGTGTCCTGGAAGATTCCAGTTCCTCTGTCTTTAACCGGATCTCTTCCAGCTGCTCATTCATGAGTGCCTGCATATTGGCAGAAACCTGTTCGCCGGAAACTGTTGATTTTTTCGCTGTCTCAAGGGAATTATGGATTGCTTCCTTTAACAGTTCGATTCCCTCTTTTGGTTCATCCGGAAGGTATTTATCCGGAGTCACATAAGAATACACATGGAGCATGCGTTTTTTTTCATTGTAAAAAGCTTCCAGTTCTTTATAAGTACTTGTGATGTTTGCAATCGCAATGTATGCAAGCTCCTGGTCTTCGACTACATAGGCATAGTCCAGTTTAAGGTCTTCCGGGGCATTTTTGTCCATGGTCACCTTAAGACTGCCATCTCCCTCATTTCTTATAAAAGAAACGTCATTACCTTTGGTAACGGGTTCTGTTCCCTCTGCCAGCTCATAAAAAGTTTTTTTACAATACTCCTGCTGGTCTTTTACAAAGGAATCTACGTAATCGGCGTTTTTTTCGTTCGATGATTCTTCTTCCAGAGGAGTAAATGTCTGCGTGGGATCATAAGTCTCTTCCTCCCTGGTCTTTACAAGGAAGTTCACGCAGCTGCCCTCGAACTGGGGGATCACCGCCTTACATACGGAATTGAATTCCCGGATATTGGTGACCAGCTCATCTACAGAATCAAACAACAGCCTTCTTCCTACGGAAATGTTCCCATTTCCCCCATAGATTTGGAATAGTGGATATCTTGTTTGTACTTCATTGTTGAACTGCTCACAGCTCTTTTCTTTGATTTGGTAGATATAAGTACGCTTTCCGGTAATGGCCACCGCACGTCCATTCGTAATGACGACGGATGTCTCGAAGTCCTTATCGTTGATCTGCATCTTATAGGAAATATAATTCTTATTTCCTTCTTCTCTGGTCTCAAAATCAGGGATCAGCTCTCTGAGTTTTCCATACAGCTCTTCCAGTATCTGTTTTTCCATCTTGCTTTTTTGCAGAAATAATATTCTGCCCTCCTTTCCAGTTTTCTATCCGCACCCTGACGGGTGCTGTCTGCTTTCTTAATATGGAAAAAAGGAAAAATTTTGTTTTTTCCCGAAATCGTTACGCCCCCTTCCTTTTTTTCTCATAATACCCTGTACCGGGGGATCACGATTTTGACACGAAAAAAAAGGACTCCTCGTGGGAATCCTTTGAAAAATATTAATTTTTTCTGCGTTTTTTTCCAAGCATCCTGTAAAGGACAGCTCCGATACCTGCAGCTCCGGCTGTCAGTCCGGCAATGATCCATCCTGTCACATTTGTGTTGTCTCCGGTCTTTACGGTTTCCTGTTCGATCGGTTCCACGTTTCCGGTTTCCGGAGTAGTCTCTTCTGTCGGGGCAGGTGTTTCCACTATCTCTTCCGGAGCCTGTGTGGTCTCTGCGGTCTCAAGTACCTTTGCAAGCCGGTCTGCTTCCTCCATGCTGCCATCTGTACCGAGTACCGTATAAGTGATGTTGTAAGTGCCGGGGGTGTCAATGTCTACCTCGGAATCATCCCTGGTGACACTGGAAACATACTCCTCGTCAAAAGTAGTTTCATCTTTTGGGAGTTCCTTTCCGCAATCTGTTTCAATATCATCCATTCCATATACATGGTCTAAAAGATTGGCTTCCACCTTGCACTGGACGGTCTTGCTCCTCTCATTTCCATGGATGTCTTTAAAAGAATAAACAACATCATAGGTACCCGGTACAGTGATGTCCACATTCTGGATGTCAACCTTTAAGGTATCCGGCTCGATCATACTGGTATCTTCAATGTTATTTTTCAGATCCGGGAGGGATTCCCCCTCCTTTACCGTGATATCCGGCAGCTTGTCAAGCATTTCCGATATCTGCACATTTTCCTGTTTCACTTTTTTTTCATTTTGCATTGCCACGTAACCGCCTCCGCAGCAGACAACTGCTGCAGCGATCACGATCCCGGAGATCAGCTTCTTGTTCATATTAGCCTCCTTTTGTTATCTTATGTCAAGGGAAGAAACAAGGACTTCCGCATCCCTGTCATCTGACAGACTGCGTATCGTGCATTTGTTGCCATTAACGGATAGCACCATGCATACCCCATAGGTTTTGTGCCGTACCATGTCGTTTTTTTTGACCGTTTTAGCCCGTCCGCTTTCCTTGAGCTGAAGCTCCCTGACGAAACGGGATACCGGTTTGCCTTTTTTGTTCCCTGCATAAGTGATAAATAATCTTTCCTTTGCCCTTGTGACTGCAACATAGAACAGCCGCCTTTCCTCTTCCACCTCTTCCTGTGATATAGGGGTATCCGGGGAACCCGGCGGGATATATCCCTCGTTGCAGTCTATGATGTAAACGTTTTTCCATTCCAGTCCCTTGGAACGGTGCATGGTGCTCAGGCACACACCCTGGTCATTATTATTGTTTAAGTTCATGGATCGTTTCTTTATGTAGAGCAGCCATTCTTTCATGGTGTGGAACTTCTGTGAATCCCTCTGGTATATGGAAAGCATGTGCTTCATCTCGTCAAAGTCCTGCTGCAGGCTCTCTGCATACTCCCTGAGATATTTTTCATATCCAACGTCTTTTAACAGGTAGTCAAGAAACTGCCTTGGGCTTTTCTTCCCCATTTCCCGGATATCATAAAAGTATTTCCGAATTATTTTCCTTGCGTTGTCCCTTCTCCAGTCCGTATATTTCCGGCTGGCTGCTTCTAAAAGATCTGCTTCCTGTTCCCCTCCTGCTTCATGCAGGATCAGGCGCATATACCGGTTTGGGCGGTCCGCGATCCTTTTAAAATCTCCGGGTGCTGCAATCCCCCTTGACAACCGGTAATATGCTAAAATATCATACCAGATCCAGTGTTCATAAGAATCCGGGATAGCCTCTGTACAATAATACGGGATACCCTCTTCACTGAATTTTTCAGCAACCTGTTCTGCCTGACGATTGTTCCGGTAGAGAACAGCACTTTCATTAAAGGCATATCCGCAGCTTTTTACATCCCCGGCAACGTCCTTCATCTGATGAGCAGGGCTCTCCTCTCCGATCACGCGTATCTTCGCATCCCCGGTCTGACCGCTTAAAAACTGTTTTTCATAACGGTTCTTGTTGAATCCGATCAGCTTTCCTGCACATCCGATAATAGCCGGATAACTGCGGTAATTCGTACTGATACAAAATACATGAGCCTGCGGGAAATCTTTTGGGAAATTAAGCATGATCTCCGGTCTTGCTCCGCGGAAACGGTATATGCTCTGGTCATCATCACCGGCCACGCAGAGGTTCTTTTTCTCTCCTGCCAGCAGGTATACAAGGTCACGCTGCAGGTAATTGACATCCTGGTACTCATCTACCTGAATGTAATCCCATCGCTCTCTTAACTGCCTGAGCACTTGCGGGTTCCCGGTCATCAGTTCATATGCCTTTACCAGCATGTCATCAAAATCAATGTACCCGGTCCTTTCCTTCATCCTGCGGTATTCTTCTGACATAAAAAGGAAGTCTTTTCTGGAGATCCCTTTTATATCCTTTGGATTTACTTCTGAAGGGGACATACGGTTGTTCATGGCCGCACTGTAGAGCATCTGGAAGTTTCCGGCTGCCTTTGCCGGGTCACATACACTCTGGCATTTCCTTGCCGTTTCCAGTAAAAACTTCCACTGGTCTGAGGTCTTGATGATATTCTCCGCGGACAGGCCGCCATAAGTCATCAGGATCTTAAGGCACAGGGCATGTATGGTGGAAAATGTGATCCCGTTGGGTTCACCAAACTTCTTTTTAAATTTTACGGACATCTCCTGTGCGGCAGCTTTTGTAAATGTGATCATTAAGATCTTTTCCGGCGGGATACCCACCTCAAGCATGTGGTTGATCCTCCGCAGCAGCGTGGTCGTCTTTCCACTTCCCGGACAGCTGATCAAAATGACCGGTCCCTCCAGCTGTGCGATGGCTTTTTCCTGTTCTATGTTTTTCTTCATTTTTCTCTCCTTTTTTTTGTAACTTAACAGGATTATGGAAAATTTTTCCCTGACACGAAAAAAGCCGAAGGCAGATCGACCTTCGGCGGATTTCTGCCAGCCTGTCCAAAGGAGCCCGACTCCCTGCCCCCGCAGGGCAGGAAAGCTTACTTCTTCTTGAAGAATTTCATGTAGATCAGGGCACCTACCGCACCGATACCAACGATCAGGGCTGCAACACTGGCAATGATATTGAATCCATTCTCATCACCTGTTTTTACGGAACTTGTCGGGGTGTCGTCACCCTTCTTGGATGCACTCTGTACATCGGTTCCTGATGCTGTGGAGCTTGTGGATGTTCCATTGTTCTGGTCAGTGGAAGATGTGATGCCTGCGGCTGCATTCAGCTTGTCTAACAGTCCTTTTGCATCAGACAGATACTGCTTAACCTGGTCTTCAGAGGTGGCACTCTGGATCTTGTTTGTATAAGCGGAAATAACCTTCTGTACACTCTCTGTGTTCAGGGTAGTGTAGTTCTTCAGCTCGTTGATGGCATCCTCTTTTACTTTGTCAAGGGAAGATGAGTTCTCCTTTAACAGGGAAACGGATTTCTCTGCCTGGTCATAGATCTGTTTCATCGCATCCTCACTTGAAGTCTTATCGATGTTTTCTTTTGCCTTTGTGATGGTGTCGTTGATCTTTGTCTTTGTGGTATCATCCAGTGTAGAGGAGGCATCCGGTGCCAGGGCATCCAGTTTCTCCTTATAGGAGGTATGGAGGTCATTGACATAAGTTTCCTTAAAGCTTGCTACCGCAGTGTTGTAAATGGAAACCGCATCCTCGGATGTGGATGCATCCATGATGTCAGTCTTGGCCTGGCTGATGATATTAAGGGCTTCGGAACTTAAGGACTTTCCGTCTGCCAGTGAAGTCAGTTTTTCGATCAGCTGTGCCTTCTTTGTGGCAAGGGCCTTGTTTTTGCTGTATTCCACGGTTGTATTCTTGATATCATTCTTTGCCTTTGTAAGGATCTCATTCATCTGTTCTTCTGACGTGGCATTGGAGATATCTGCCTTTGCAGAATCAACGATCTTGGATAAGGTAGTCTTTAACTCGGAATCAGTAACGTTCTTGACCAGGTTATCCAGTTTTGCCTGATAGGTTTTCTTTTTCTTCTCAAGCTTTTCTGCATCGCTGGCTTCTTTCTTGACTTTCTCCACCTTACCGGCGGCATCTTCAACGATCTTATTGACCTCCTCAACAGTCTTGGCATCTTTGAGGCTTTCTTTTGCTTTTGCTACGATCTCCTCTGCTTTTGCTTTGACGGTCTTATCCGTGATCCCTTCCACCAGTTTGTCAAGGCTTGCTTCTGCTTCTTTCTTTGCTGCGGAAACTTCATCTGTTGCTTTCAGTTTGCCAAGTTCTGTCATGGCATTCTCATATACCTTATATGTGTTCAGACGGGAAACATCTTTCATGGATGACACCGCTTCATCAAAGATCTTCTGGGCATCCTCTGTCTTATCTTCTTTTGCGTCGGCAAGGACATCCTTCATATCATCCACCAGCACATCCTTAAAGTCTGCATCACTTAAGGATACATACTCCACAGCGGCCTCCATAAGGGTGCATGCATCGGCATATTCTGCTGCGGAGGCTTTTTCTGCCATATATGCTAACAGATCCGGATCATCCTTGTTAAGGGAGATCCCCCTCAAGCTGCTGATGGTATCCGAAACGGAAGATTTTGACTTTTCGTCAAGGGCGGACTTCATGTTTGCAAGGATCTCCTTGGAAACCGTCTTTATGGACTGGATGATCTTAGCAGAATCAGCTGCATCGATCTGCTCCTTTGCCATGGCTACGACCTCATCCGGGAGCTGGCTTTCCGTTTGGATCGCATCCCTTGCTTCGTCAATGTTTTTCTTTGCATTTTCTTTTAAGGTATCAAGAACCCCGTCTTTCTGGTCGATCACGTTCTGGATGTCCTCTTTTGCGGAATCCAGTTCGTCATTGATCTTTTCAATACTGTCAGCCTGGCCGATGGCTTCCATAGCAGAATCATAGATCTCCTGTGCTACTGCCTTTAATTCATCGGTCTCAAATTTCGCACCATCAAAGAATTCCTTTAATGCTTCTTTTGCAGCTGTCCTCTGGCTTTCTATGGTTTCCTGTGCGAGAAGGCTTTCCAGTGTGGCAGAAGCTTCCGCGGAAAGGACCTCGATATCCTCGGCAGAGGAAGCGTTTGTGATCTTTTCCTTTACTTCTGCAAGGTATTTTTCTGCAGCTTCTTTTCTTTCACCGGTCAGGGAACTGATGTCGATAGATTCGATTTCTTTGATGGCATCTTCAGTGGCTTCCTTCAGTGCCTCGTCTGTATCTCCGCTGTTATCTCCACTATTATCACCGGAATTGCCTCCATTGTTATCCCCGTTGTTGTCTCCGCTGTTGTCTCCGCTGTTGTCCCCGCTGTTATCTCCATCACTGTTGTCCCCATCGGAGCCGTTATTATCTCCGCTGTTGTTGCCATCGGAACCATCGCCGTCTCCCTCTGCTTTCTGGAGATAATCTTTAGCCGCATCGAAAATGGAATCAATACTGTCAAGATCAGTGATCTTTTTGATCTCCTCCTCGGATAAGGACAGGTCTCCCAGCTTATCCTGGACATATCCTTTGACACCGGCGATCACATCAGTTTCCCCGTATACGGAAACAAAAGCACCGGTGATCTCCTTTACCTTATCCAAGGATGGTTTGATCACATGGGAGTCATCCCCGTCAATCCCCTGGTCACTGTAAGAGGACAGTACAAAGGAAAGGAAATCCGAAACAGTGGCAAAATTATCTTCCGGGGAAATACTCTCAAAGAAGCTCTTTAAGATGGAAACATCCTCTTTGGACATGGCACTGCCTCCAGCGGATACCTTCTGTTCCAGGGTTTCTACCACTTCGGTCAGTTTTGCCGCATACTTTGTCTCTTCTGTGGCTGATCCATCAGAACCGGATTCCTCTGTCCCGTCCGCTCCTGCAGCCGCAGCTTCTGCCTCCCTCATGATTGCTTCGAGTTCTGCGTCGCTGGTGTCCTCTACGGCACTCTCCTGGGCCGGTATTTCTGATGCACTGACTGCTGTACCGGGAGCGGCTACACAGAGACTCATGCCGAGAAGAAGAGCATTTACATATCTTTTCTTCATAACCATTATGCAGGATTTTGTTTGCATCCGCACAAACAGACATTATCCTGCCCTCCTTTTTTTTATATTTTTATTGCGGATCCTCTGCGCTGGTCATGCGCAAAGCTAAAATGACAAAAAAAGAAAAAAAAGAAAAGGCCAGTGTAAAAACACTGGCCAAAGCCATCATGCCGCCTGGCAGTACGCCTGACGGTATGCTTTTATCAGGTTTTCAGAAAAAACCACACCGGAGCCGGTATATTTATCCCAAAAACCTTTTAGGGAATAACGGATACCGTTTACCTTTCTTTCCAGGATAGAGTTGTAAAATTCCTGTATCACATCCTCGATCTGCCACTGGTCAAGGAGATTCCTTGCCGGCTTATATCCAAGCCCTGCTTCTCCTCCCGGAAGATAACCCTCCGCGGTAAGGGATACCATTACCTGCTCAAAGAACGGATCTTTTGCATATTCCTGATCCATCCTTTCCACGAGCCGCATCCACTTTTCATAGTTTTCATCATCCGCGGACATATGCCTTACAGGGTTCATATACCCCTTAACGATACCCTGTAAGATTGTTGCTGCCTGAATTCTGCTTTTTTCATCCATGATGACCTTTCTCCTTTCGTATTATAAGTTTCAAAAAGAAATATGAATATCAAAATGGAAAATAAAAAAAGCAGGACAAAAGTCCTGCATGTTTGCAGAAGTCCTGCCTCTCAAAGGAGGATGGCGAACAATACATAGATCGCCAGAAAACCTCCTCCAATGACTGCTGAACAAGCCACGGTTTTTGCAAGCTCCGGCAGCAAGGCTTCTCCTTCCGGTACATCTAAGATATCCCTGAGTTCTTCTTTCATTTCTTCAAACATAATTTTTCTCCTTTCGCGTTTCAAATTACAAAGAAAGTGAAAAAAAACAGGAGGAAATGAAAAATCATGGTTCGACCTTGACTGCCTGTACCACATATCTGGTTGCTTCGTTGCCCGTACAGGTACTTAAGGTGATGACCTTGTCCTTTACATCAAATTCCCGTCTTGTAAGCCCCAGGGTGTCCTTTGCCTGCATCTTTTCGGCATATTCGACCAGTCCCTTGCCGGGCCCTTTGATCAGGGTATACGTATCGGAACCCACTTCTGCCGTATAACAGGAAAAGATCTCATACTTGCATACCTCATCCGGAGTCAGTATCCAGATGTATTTGCTTTTCTGGATGGTCTCCGGCTGCTTGAACTGTTTCAGCTGTCCGAACATGGAACCATTTTTCATGTTATGTCCATAAATGATGGTATTGCTGTCTCCCAGGTTCCTTTTGTTCTGACAGTCAGTAAAAATAGTCCCTGCAAAATTATCCTGCTTCTCAAAAGTCCGGTGCAGATAGAAATCATTATCCTTGTAATGCACCATCGGGTAGCTGATATCCGGAAGTGCTTCCACATACAGCCAGCCGACAAAATCCGGATTGATCTGCGCCAGTTTTTTACAGTCGACCTCTATAGGAGCAGTCCAGACCTTTTTCTTTGTTTCTTTGTCTACCCATGTTTCGTCTTTCACATCTGCCTTTTTTTCCGTCACTACCATGTCGGATATCTTTGCATACTCATCCGTTCCAGCCTTATATTCACTGAATATCTTATACAGGTTCCCCCCTGCATAGGCACATACTCCGATCGCCACCACAAGAATCAGGATAGTGATGAAGTTTCCCAGAAAGGCAAAGTGGTTTTTCTTCTCTTTGATTTTCAGCTGTGACATATAATCTCCTTTCTCCCGCCGGAGTTTGGATCCCCGTCAGGGTTGTCGGGGATAATGTGAGAAAAAAGTGAATTCGAATTCACTTTTTTTCAAAAAAAAGAGAAGCTTACGCTCCTCTTTTTCTTATTTGATAAACAGGCTCACTCCACATTTTCCCAAAAAGTCTGAGAACGAGATCAGGGAACCTGCCGCAACGGATACCAAAAGCACCATTCCGGTCGTCTTTAATCCCTTCAGCGGTTTTGGCCATATGACTTTCTTAAAATTTGTCTTAAATTCATTCAGTTCATTTTTCAATTCTCTCACCTGATGATCCCTTCAAATTTATATGCGCTTGTGTCTGCGTCGATCTGTCTTGCGTTCTCAATGATAACTCCGACGATAATGACTAATGATGTTCCCATAAGCGAGATGTTGGAGATATGGAATACTCCGGATAAGACCATCGGTACTGTTGCCACGATAGAGATCCCGATCCCGCCAAGGAGTGTTGTATGTTTGACTTTCTTTCTGAGATACTCCGCAGTATCTGCCCCCGGTCTTATTCCCGGAATCTGGCTTCCTGCCTTTTTCATGTTGTCTGAGATCTCCAAAACATTAAAGATAATGTTGTTATAGAATACCTCAAAAAACAGGATCAGGGCCACATACACGATCCATCCCGCTGTGTAGTAAAACTCAGACGGGCGAAACCAGTCAGATGTATTGGTCAGGTTCACGATATGCGCCCAGACACTTCCCGATTTCGGCGTCACGACCATGGCGATCATGGACGGAACGGAGAAGATACAGGATGCAAAGATGACCGGTATGACATTGCTCGGGTTTACCGGGATCGGAAGCGTGGACTTCATGGCTGCCGGATTTACCCTTCCATTAAACTTTCTGGCATTTGTTACCGGGATCTCCCTCTTTCCGGTCTGTAAATAGACCACGAAGAATGTCATGAGGAAAATAAATACCACAAGCAGGGAAATATAAAGGGTACCCTGCGCTGTTTTATGACCGGTAAAGGCAGTCTCCCATAAGGAGAATAAGTCATCCAGTACACCGGATAAGATATTGCATGCAAGGATAAGGGATACCCCGTTGCAGAGCTTCTTTTCCGTCATATAATTTCCCACAAAAGCCAGTGCACCTGCGGAAGCTGTCCAGATAAGCGTGATGATCAGTACCCAGTACCAGGTAAAATGTGTCAGCATTCCTTTTCGTCCAAAACCGACAGACATGGCAAGCGCCTGTATGAAGGATAATCCGATCGCAGAATACAGTGTGATCTTTTTCAGTTCTTCCTGTCCGTGCTTTCCATCCCGCTTCATTTCATCCAGCTGCTTGAACACGATACTTAACAGCTCGATCACGATGGAAGCAGTGATATACGGTGAAATATTTAACGCCAGGATGGACAGGCTGCTTAAGCTTCCGCCTGTCATCAGGTCCATAAATCCCATTGCCCCGCTGCCGCCAAGTATCTGTTTTAGATAATCATGGTTGACTCCCGGTGTGGGGATCTGGTTCAACAGGCGGATGATAAACATCACGCCTATGATGAGGAGCATCTTTCTCCTCAGTTCCTTTACTTTTAATGGGTTAAAAAATCCTTTTTTTCTTGTTTTCATGAAAATCTCCTTTTAGTAAATGATTACCGGCATTCCTTTTTTACACTGGGAAAAAGCATCCCGGGCGGAGTCTTCCGGTATTGCAAAACATCCGTCCTCCTCAGGGACAGGGGCTGGATCAGACAAGAGCTCTTCCAGATCATCAATCTGCAGGTCCTCCACACTATCCGTTTCCTCTGCCGTATCGAGGTCTGATGTCTCATCAGAAATGTCCATTTCAGCTCCGTAGATACACTGTCCCGAACCAAATGGCAGGCACCAGTTTTTTCCGTCCTCTTCACTCACCGGTTTTTTCAGGGAATACACTCCGTTCTCAATGGAGCCGGATATACCGGTTGTCTGAATGACAGGGTTCCCATCAACGTAAAGGATAAACTGGCTGTTTTCCTTATCCACCTCGATATAGGTATATCCGATGTCATTGGAATCCCTTTCTTTTGCTTCCTGCTCATAGACAGGGGTGCGTACATCCGTCTGTCCGCTTAAAATGGCATTCATAAGACCGTCCGTTTCTTTTTCCTGGTCGATCTTCCATCCGTAATTTCCTCCGGAAACTTTGATCTTTCTGTCATCATAAGTGACAAAATTCCTTTCTGTCCCTTTGGTGTCATACTTTGCAGCCAGTTCTTCCACATATGCAGAAACCTTTTCCCTGTTCAGCTCATCATCCACAATAAGATCCCGGATCTTTCCGATATCCAGGGTTTCCGTCCTGTCGCCGAAATCATAGGTGATGATGACATCCTGAAATTTTTTCAATGTCTCATATTTCTTCTCCAGATCTGCCTGTCTTATCTTTGGCTCCTCATAGCAGCCGGAAATATCGACGGAGCTTTCTCCTCTGCGGATGGCAGTGTCGATCAGCTCAGATGCCTGTTCGATATCCACCTTGGAACCTTCCTTTTCCGGGATCAGGATAAACCCTTCCCCTTCTTTATACAGAATCCTTGCATCTGTCGGGGCAGACATATTCTGCATACAGTCCAGACCGGAGATCTGTTCTTCCAGAAGCTTTTCATCCAGGACAAACCCCAGGTCGGTCTTTTCAAAGGAACTTTCTGGAATGAACCATAAAAGTCTGTCCTGTCCGGAAAGGAGTTTCTGCACCGTTCCACCTGATTTATATTTCATTCCGATGGATCTGGCATCGATCTTTTCCCTTCCGCCGTTTCTCTCTTCTACGGCAATCGCATAGGATTTTACTTTCTGGTCGAGCAGGTCCTGTACCTCTACGGCGGTCTTGAATGAAACATCAAACTCATTTAACTCTGTACCCGGCAGAAAATGGGAACCAAAATAAAAATATCCGGCACCATAGGCTGTCCCCAGTACTACCAGTAACAGGGTGATGATTATGACTGCCGCTTTCTGTACCCGGTTCATACAAGCCTCCCTGCTTCCGGATCAAAATCCCCCAGCCAGTCCGGAACCTGCATTGTGACCTTCGCTGCCGGCTTTCCATCCTCCGTAAACATCCCTGCATCGATCAGTTTTCTCCGTATGGCGGAAGCCCTTCCGCGTTTTCGTTTCTCAGCCTGCTCTAAAAGCTGGATCGCAGTCAAAATCCCATCCTGTTTTGCGGACAGCCGCACATCCGGTGACCGGATGGATGCTTTTTTTAACTTTTCGTATTCTGCATTCAAAAGCTCTTTGTACACTTGAACATCTAAGTCTGTCATAAAAAAACCTCCCTTTTTGAATTTTCCACCATAATATGATAAAACCGGAAAGTCCGCTCCCCACACGAAAAAAAGAGGCTCCATCGAGCCTCTTAAAACCAGTCACATCGATCTTCGTTCAGCGATCTCCGCCAGTTTTGCATCGTTGTAACGGGAGGAACCATCTGCATTTCTCGTAATGCCAAGGTATCCGTTCATACGGTCTACCTGGGTAATCTCATGGGAACCACATTTCGGACAGGTTCCGTTCATTTCAACTGCAGAATATCCGCAGCTATTACAGTAACACAGGTCAAGGTTGACGCCTTCATAAAACCCTATTTCCATTGCCCGGTTTACAAGAGATCTTATCGCTTCCTTATTGTAGTCGAGCGGATAACGGACATACTGGATCTTGCCTCCGTTGAAAAGGTTCCAGAAGCGTTTTTCCTTATCCTGTTTCTGTACCGGAGAGATATCCTCCGTCACATGACAGTGGAAACTGTTGCTTACATACGCACGGTCGGAAACCCCTTTGACTACCCCGTATTTTGCTCGGAACTGTTTCACCTGGAGTCCGCACAGACTCTCCGCAGGTGTTCCATAAATGGCATAGAGGATATGATCCTCTTCCTTAAACTCCGCAATCTTCCTGTTGATATAAACCATGACTTCATAAGCGAAATCAGAGTCTTCTGCAATAGATTTTCCATTATACAGCTCCTGGAGTTCATTTAAGGCAGTGATTCCAAAGGAAAAGGTTGTTGCCGCCAAAAGCGGACGGATTTCATCTTCAGGCTTCAGGTGTCCGCCGTAGAAACCGCCCTCGCAGTATGCAAGCGGGTTTGTGGACGCTTTCATCTTTGCCAGGTATTCATAGGTGTTGATATGTATGCCGCGGATCATCTGAAGATAATAATCCAGCACCTCATAAAAATCTCTTTTTTCCTCTCTTGCTTTGGCAAGTATCATAGGAAGATGAAGGGATATGGCACCTCCGTTAAAACGGCCTACAAATACAGGCTTATCGTTTTCATCTGCAGGATTCATACCTCCCCTTTCATACCACGGGCTTAAGAATGCCCTGCAGCCCATTGGGGAGATTACACGTCCGTATTTTTTGTAAATACCCGGGACATATCCTTCTCCTGTAAGGCTTAACCAGTCTGGATACATAGTCTTTGAGGAGCAGCTTAATGCATCTTCATAGATGTCATGATTAACGCCGCCTTTACAGTGTAGGTTTTTGTCATAAAGGAAAACGTATTTCGGGAACAGTACCGGGATCTTAAAGCCTTCTTCTCCCTGCCCTTCCTCATGGACCTTCATCATTACATGGCTGCACATCCGCTCAAAACGACTGACACCAAGCCCGAAGGTTACGGTCACGAACGGATAATCTCCGCGGGAAGAACCAACAGTGTTTAACTTATACTCGATTCCCTGCCAGCCCTGACGAAATTCACGCTCGATCCTCTTCATGACGAAATCATGAGCCCGCTCCACTGTTTTTGCCGGAAGCACGATCACAGAGAGGGCAGCCTGCATTTCTTTGATATACTCTTCCGTATATCTTTTGTAACTCTTCTCCGCATAGTATCCCAACACTTTATCAATCTCGGGAACGGTAAAGCCACCATACTGCTGTGCAGCGGTATTAAGGATAATGTCTCCGATGACATCAAACGCCGTATCAAGGGAAGACGGTTCATTGTAATGGATACCGCCCATCTTAAAGCCGCCTTTTAAGACATGTTCCATGTCAAACAGACAGCAGTTCATGGTGATCATACGGGCACTTTTGTCATGCACGTAGATATAACCGTCCTTGTCTGCCTGGCGTTCCTCTTTATTAAGAAAGAACTCCCGGTACATGGTCTTTTCGTAAGCACCAAAGATCAATGCCCTTTTGGTGGATACCAGGTTGCCGTCGGAGTTGGCATTGCTCCGGTCGACACCAAACAGCACCTTGTCAGCCTCCCCGTTTACTTCTGCTAACATCCGGGCCATATCTGTTTTGTAATTTCTGTAGTCCCGGTAGCATTTTGCAACCTTCGGATTGACCTCATCTAAGGCTTCCTCCACAAGGGAGTGCATGGTAAGGATCGGTACCTCTGCTTCATGGATATTTTTCAGAACCAGCTCCACGGTTCTTTCTTCATCTTCCGCGGAAAGGGTTTCTCCAATCCTTTTTGCAGATGCATTGATGGCTCTGACGATCTTCTCACCGTCAAAGGACTGTTTTGTTCCGTCTTTCTTGATCACATAGATGTCTTTAATCTTCATAGATTTTTCCTCCTTATTCTGGATCTCTCCTATCGTTTTTTTTACTTCTATAAACTGAAGATTTTTACATTTCATAAAAAAATGCCCCCTTACGGAGGCATAAAAAAAGTGAATTCGAATTCAATTTTTAGGATTGTATACCCGGCAGTCCAGGGCAAATAACCGGTCTGACATTTCTCCCGGTTTTGTCTCCTCTCTTGCGGATCGGAACATATACATCTCTGCATCCATACAGTCAACGTGGTGCAGGATGGATGCTTCCGGGATCGCCGGCAGTGTAACTGCCCCCATCTCTCTTTTCCCATGATGGGAAAGCAGCATGTGCTGGAGAAGGAGTGTCTTTTCCTCTGGAAGTCCCAGTTTCCTTGCACACTCTCCGACCATTTCTGCACCGATGAACAGATGCCCCAGAAGATTTCCGTCCGGAGTATAATCAATGCTCATGATACTTGAACAGGAAAGTTCTCTTACCTTTCCAATATCATGTAAGATTACACCGGCGAACAGAAGGTCCCTGTCCAGCGGAAGGATATTTTTATACACCTTGTACAACTGGGATGCAGACTGTAACATAGTATAAGTGTGATACAAAAGCCCTCCGCGGATGTTGTGATGGACAGATTTTCCGGCCGCCCATGTAAGCAGCTTCTCGCGGTTTTCCTCTAACAGGGTGCAGACAAGCATGCCATATACCCCAAGGCCTGTCGCAAAACTGTGGATCTTGTTGAACATATCAACAGGATCCATGGGTGCGGATGTCACATAGGCCTCCGGTGATTCATCTGTCAGCAGATAAGACTGGACGGTATATGAGGTACTGCCCTTATAGAGCTTGGCATCGACCCGAAGATCAAGTACCTGTCCTTCCTTTGCGGTAAACTCCTCCCTGGTGCAGTTCCAGTAATTTGCCGTTACGGTCTGCTCCCCGTCTGTGAAGCTTAAAACCAGGTACCGGGTTCCTGCTTTTGCACCTCTCTCCTCAATCCCTGTTAACAGGGCACGGATCTGCTCACTTTTTCCAATTTCGATTTCTTTAAATTTCATTTTTATTCTCCTCTCGTTTTGAAATATAATGGCAATATGATTTTTTAGCCCAAAAATAAAATTAAGCATATTAACCATAAAATAATTGGAGGCCTTTTATGAATAAGCTTATTGTAAAAAAAATACTCTACGCAGTAAAAAACACGCTCATTGCTTTTCTACTGGCATTGTTTGTGGTAACCTGTATCATCATCAATGCAGTTATCCCGTCCGAATCAATGGAGAAAACGATCATGACCGGGGACCGGCTGATTGGGAACAGGCTTGCCTATGGGATCAATCTTCAGATAGGGGATAAGCAGATATGCAAAAAATTGCGTGATCCAAAACGGTTCGATATCGTCATTTTCAGATATCCGGATGATGAATCCGAACTATATATAAAGAGGATCATCGGGCTACCTGGAGAGACAGTGGAGATCAAAGACGGGGACGTTTATATTGACGGCAGCAAAAAACCTTTAGACGACAGCTTTACCGCGGAGAAAATAGAAGGCAGCTTTGGTCCGTACAAAGTCCCGGAGGACTCCTATTTTGTCATGGGAGATAACCGGAACTGCTCTTATGATTCCAGGTTCTGGAAAAACACCTATGTCAGGTTTGATGAAATCCTGGGAAAAGCAATGTTCAGATATTACCCCGGTTTCAAGCTGATTAAATAATGAAAGGACGTTCAGAAAAACTGAACGTCCTTTCTTATTTGCAGTTTGCCGACACTTCCAGATCCACATTTGCCTTACGGGAAGCATCCTCCGCGGATAAACCTCTTGCAGCCGCTCAGAAAAAATATCCAAACCTTTCATCCTGTATAACTTTGGAGAGTTTATCTGTTATATTAACCTTGTATCCTTAAAATCAGCAGGGACTGTTCCTCAGGACAGAAGCTGCCTCTTTCTCAGACAGTGAAGGACGATGCATGCGGTTGACATTCCACGTATCCGGAACCCTGTGAAAGCAGCCCCGGGGCTTCCTGCGGTATCTATACACCGTTTTGTTAGTCAGTTTACAGGTGGCAGGGCGCAGCCCGTCCCAGACGTGATACCTGGCCCACCGCAGGGCGGAAAGCCGGGCATGTACTGCGCCGCGTTTTTCGTACTGCCTGTCCCTTCACAGGCGGGATGCTTTGTTAACGGGTTACCAGAGTCCTGCGGTGTCCACTGCCGCGTTTAACGGCTCCGCACGTCTGTCGCAGATCCGCTTTACCCTCCGGTACGGGGTATACAGCATGATCTTTTTATCGTTCCTGCGGTCCAGGATGTTCCCGGCCGCATTGGTGTTGGCATTGACCGTTCCGCAGTTTTCACAGTCGGCATACTCATGGTGAAAACCGTATCTGGCCCCCAGCTTTGCCCCGCAGTGATTACAGTACTGGGAGGTGTAAGCCGGGTTTACATGGGTGACCGCGGCCCCGTACACCCTGCTGAGATAATCCAGACGCTCATCCAGATAGCCCTTCTGCCAGGAGGCCATACGCCGGTTAAAGTCCTTTCTGGGGGATCTCTTTTTGTCAGAGACAAAGGACAGATCCTCCAGGACTGCCTCCGACGGCTTCATCTCCTCCATGCAGGTACGGATGTGGTGGTTGATGGCTGCTTCCATATGTGCCACAGCCTTTTTGTGCTGCCGGTCATACTTCTTCCTTCCCAGATGGTCCCTTTCCACCTTCTGTATCAGGCTGTCCAGGCGTTCCCGCTCTTTTGGATCCCGCGTCTTATCCAGCTGCTCCTGCAGATCCTTCCTTTTATTATAAAAATAATTCTTATTGGTGTTCCTCTGGTTGATGCGCTCCGACTCCGAGGAGATCAGCTTCCCGAAATTCTTCCCGTATTCCGGGCTGTTCCCTTCCGGATCCATGCAGGAAATGAGGGTGGCATAACCCTTGTCGATGCCTGCCGGATGTTCCTTTTCCACCACCCGCTGTCTTGCAAGGATGCACTTATGGATGGATACCGTCCGTTTTTCCCTGTCCAGGATGATCTGGATATCCCCCTTCCTGTTGTAACAGAAACGTCCGTGCAGCTTCAGCCTGAGCAGTTTCCCACGTTTATCCGTCATCAGGTACAGGTAATCTGCGCCATCCTCTGTTTTTATGGAATACATGGCTTCATCCAGGAGCATGCACCTGGCCTGCCCGACCTGTGGATGGGGCAGGTTGTCCCGCACCAGCCGGCGGAGCAGGGAATGTAGGTAATCCATCCGTTTCCGGGGCACGTCCCGGATCCCGTCCAGGATCTCCCGAAATCTCTTTGAGATCTTTCCCTCATAAGGAACCTGGTTCAGGATACAGTACAGGACCTGCGGGGCACCCAGCACGTAATTACAGTAAGCACGTTCCGGTTTCGGCATGTCCCTGTGTGCATCATTGTCCCGCAGCTTCGCCCTGCATTCTGCCCCCACGTTCTTCCACATGGACTTGACCGTTGAGGAGGCATCCTTCAGCGCCTGCACCCAGAACCTTCCCTGGAACCCGTAGGTCTCACAGTAGGTCTTGTTGCCCGTCTCTTTCCCGTGGTCAGAGATCCTGTTCTGTTCGGTGCGGATCCGGTTCCGGAGGGAGATAAAGTTCTGGACATCAAGAACGCTCCCGATCCCGGAAAGCCTGTCCAGGAACATCTGCTTACAGTGCGCATAGGAGTCAAACATCCTCTCCAGGATGGCAAACCCGGCATCCCCGATGGGACAGGTCTCAAGGCGGACGCACTTTTCCACAGCCCTGCGCTTACAGATGTGTTTTTTCTTTGGCTTCTTTGCCCGCTTCCTTACTTTCCTCAATCTGAAACAGCCTCCTGTTCTCTTTAATGATATCTTTGTTCTTGTGGGATCTTCTCCCATACAGCCTTGATGAGAATACGGTGATGATGGACAGGACATCTTTTACCAGCTCCTCCTCATCGGAATTCTCAGAGGTGGAGTTGATGATCCCGGTCTTCCACATCGTTCAGCCTGCATATCTCTTCCAGCATCTCATAACCAAACCTTACCAGCCTGTCTTTATAATTGACCACGATCCGTTCGGCTTCACCGCTGTATACCAGCCCGATCAGCTCAGTCAGGCCTTTTTTTCTGTAATTGATGCCGGATCCAATATCCCTTATGATACGGAACCGGTACCGTTCTGCTCACAGTATCTGGAGACCACCTGCTCCTGTCTTAACAGATCCTCTTTTTGTCCAGAAGAGGATACCCTGCAGTAGCCGACTGTCAGCCTCTTTACAGTCCGGCACCTGCGTCCGCCTACACATTTAAGGAGATCTTCCTTAAGGAAACGCCGGTGTCCGCCCTCTGTCCTGCAGGCAGGGAGTTTCCCCTCGTTTACCCATCTCCGGATCGTCGTATTAGAAACGTGAAGGAAAGCCCCGGCCTCCTTCATGGTCATCAGTCCGGAATCTTTATCTCTCATGATTGATCCTCACTTTTTTATTTATTAGACTTAATGTGATAAAAAAGTTAAAAAATGAAAATGGTTATTTATAAAAAAGCTGTCATTGTAACACTTTATGTTTGCAATGACAGCTTTTAATTAGATTTCATTTAAACTGTTAAAAGCCCATCCGCAGAGATCTTCTTTCTTATTATAGCTTCCATCTACATATGTAACCGCTTTGTTTTTCATCATTTTCTACCACCTTCCTTTTGTTTTAAGATACACCTTTTTCAGTAATATGATTTTTGGTGCGAAGAAAACCTCCTGCAACTGTAGAATCTTTCCAAAAATACATTTCTCAATCGGAACTGGGTTCCGATTGACTCTCCTTTTTCTCCTGTTCCTGTAAAAACGCATCCTGCACATCCCAATAGGAAAATGATTCATCCGCGGAAAAGTAATATTTTGCAATCGGAATCCGGTTCTGATTGTATAGCCTGCCGGTTCTTTGAACGAATCGGAACCCTGTTCTGATTTAAAAAAGTGAATTCGAATTCACTTTTTTCCAACAAAAAAGGAAGAACATTTCTGATCTTCCTTAATTGTGTATTGTTCAAAAAAAGAAATAAACAGGCCCTCCTTTCTTTTTTCTTTATTATACCTTATTCATAATATGCCAGATTCTCATACGGAAAATCTTTATCTCTCATACATATATCCGCACACTTCTATTTCCAGCGCCTCAGCAACTTCCGTATCAATCCCTTTCTCTCTCAGAAAGGCTATCGTATCCTGACAGAGTTTTGTATAGCTTTTTTCCGCGGATGGTAATTTTAACATTTCCCCATATAGGATCCCTATGGACTTCACTGCCGGTGGGTAATATATATCCGCGGATTTTAAAAGCCAGTAGATTGACAGAAGATATTGTGCTGTGGAGTCCCCACATCTCGCATCTTCCGTTAAGATCCTTTCATCTGCCAGGCTTTCCTGCCATATGTCACACTTGAAAGATTTTCTCGCTGTTTTAATATACTGAAGCAGCATGTCTTCTATTTTTTTCTCATCCGTTCTTTTAATCTCTTTAAATAATCTTTTATCCATAGTATTTTCCTCCTCAGCTGTAATAAAATATACGGGCCTGTCTATTTCTTATGCCCAAAGGATACAGCTTGTTATGCCATTTGTTTTATGATACGAATTATCTAATATCTGATTATTCTTGAGATTTTTTATCTGTTTTCTAACGGTTAGAAAAATCAGGCTCTCTAACTGCTTGCGAAAACTTTTTCTATCTTATATAATAGAAAGAAAAACGAAAGGCGGCATAACAATTGGATACAAACGAAGAAAGCTCTCTTTATTTACGGTATAAAACATCTGCTGTCTTTATTCGGAAATATTTGTCAGATGAACTCGTTGATCTCTATGAATTCCGGATTAAGGATAAAGCTCCGGAAGACGTTTTAAAAAAGAAATATCTTTGTGAAATATCAGAACTATCTGATGCTTCGGAAATATCACTGGAAGATATAATCTCTTACGGGCTATATATCGCACTTTCCGCGGAGCCATTAAACCAGGCAATTTCCTCTTATCTTGCAAAAAAAAGGAACTATAAAAAGAACTGGTACAGACCAATCCAGGAAGAATTAAAAGGCAAAATAACCGCTGGTAACCCAGAGTCATTGAGACATTATGCAGAGGGAGTACAAATCGCAAAAAGATATGAGAAAAAAAATATAGACATAGAAGAATGTATGGCAGAAACAGCAAAGATCATTGACGAATGGAAAAAAAATCGAACCGCCTACCTGACAGACTTTTTCTTTTGTCCAGACAAACCTGACTATTCCGTTGCCAGAGCCTTCCTGTATGACATTACGTGTGAATCATTACTGATCCTGCAGAATCAATTCAATGGTTCTCTGGAAGGTTTTAACATGAAGGTGCCATCAGATTTTACAACTAAACCATTATCCTCCTATCGTACAGCGGACATTGAAGCAAAACCCTCAATCACCCCTAATAAGGAAGTTGTATTATCTTCGAAGTATACCTATCAGGATGAAGACGATGGAACAAATGTTATGGATATGAGATATACTCCACTTCTTCCAGCCGATTTTACAGTCGATATGGAAATGACGGAGGAACAGTTGGTTAAAAAATTAAATAATTTTAACATTGGAGTAAATGTCCGCGAACTAGACACTATGGATCAGGCTATCGTTACTCAGCTATTTAGCATGATAAGCGGTGAAAATATTGGAGAGCCATTTATTTCCTGTGACTTCAGGGATTTCGTCCAAAAGGTCGGCCGTCGAGAAACCAGACCAAGGAAATCCACTTACGATGATATAGCGTCCCGGCTCCAACGTCTGAAATATCTCGGATACTCCTATACAGAGTATAACAAGGAAACAGGAGATATAAAAACGCAGTCAAGTATCGGCTTCATTAACTCCATAAACATTGACAGGGAACAGAACATACTGACATTCTCCCCAAGTGCGGAGTGGAAGAATAGTTATATAACTAATTCTTATATACAGATCGAAGCTGAATCATACACAAGGATATCTTCATATCAAACAAGAGCCATCCTGATGCTTCTCCAACAGGAACGACTCGCCTGTTATTCAAGAGGGATGAATGAAACTACCTTAACCATCAAATTTTTCCGAACGCATATGAAATTGATAAAAGTACCAAATTCTGTGTTTATTAAGGAACTCACAAAACACCTTGACACGCTGATAGCTGAAGGGGTAGTCGTAGAAACTTATGAACTTGTACACAGGAATACTTCAGTCAGGATTAGTTTTAAAGAACTCACGAAAACGGAAATAATAGCTTACGGATATTCCGAAACCCACCAGTTAGAAGATAACAATAACTTACAATAACAGATACCGCCCATGGATTAAAAACCATGGGCTTTTTTCAAAAATACCCTGTTAAACGTGTCGTTTGTTTATTTTTAAGATTTTCTTTTCAAAATAAAAGCAATTTTTCCCTTAAAATTAAAATTTACCCTGATAATAATATAATTTTACCCTGTTATGACAATTTTACCCCGTCAAATGTGTTGTTTGTTTATTTTCATTGTATTTTACCCTGTTATATGTGTCGTTTATTTCATTTTAAAAAAATACCCCGTCAAATGTGTCGTTTGTTTTTCTCGTAAAAAATCATTTTTCCCTGTCATGATAATTTTACCCCGTCAAATGTGTCGTTTGTTTTTTCAGGAATCATAAATTTACCCACTTTGCATTAATTTTACCCCGTTAAATGTGTCGTTTGTTTCTAAAAACAGGCAAATTTCATAATATAATTAATTTTACCCTGTCAAATGTGTCGTTTGTTTTTTTTAAAATTATAAATTTACTCACTTTGAAAAATTTTACCCCGTCAAATGTGTCGTTTGTTTCTAAAAAAATCAAGATTTACCCCTCTGATCCAACTTTACCCTGTCAAATGTGTCGTTTATTCTTTTAAAAATCGAAATTTACCCACTTTGAAAAATTTTACCCTGTCAAATGTGTCGTTTGTTTTTTTCTGTTAAACACTGTGGTTTTAACAAAATTTCATTTCTGCCTCCAAAATAGGGGCAGATTTTGACAAAAAAAATAGCAGGCGTTAAAATACCCACTATTTTGTGACTTTTTTTTTGATTTACAATCTCCCCCAATTATTGTATAGTGGGAAATAGAAAAAAATGTCTCCAGAATTGGGACTCCGGAGACATTGGGAATAGATAGGTCCAACCGCCAAGAAAGACCTTATAACCAATCATTAATCTATGACTGGCTTCTGGGATTATTATATCTTAACAGAAGTTTATTTGCAATACCCTTAAGCCAGTTTTTTAGGTTTTTTAGTGATACTTAAAAACAGGAGCTGGGGTATATGAAAATAACACCGTATGCCAGAGTCGGTAGATCTCCATTGATCAAAGCCGTCGGTCTGCAAAAAAATTTCAAAGAAGTTTTCTATACAGAAACTCTTGAGCTGGATCGCTATGCATCCGGCTGTTTTTCGTGTCCAAATTACAAAAATGTGGAATTTGCCGAATTTATGCCTCCGCAGATTCAGACAAAGGCGAAACAATGCTGCGCCAGCTGCCCGTTTGCGCAGTATAAAACAGTTTACAAGGAACATGTAAAATATATTAATGAAAAAAATATGTTCGGGTATGCGAGAAGGCTTACTGCCATTCCGTTAAAACTGCTGCTAGTATATCATTTCGGTTCCCCGAATCCGCAGGGGATCGTCCGCGGATATAATACAACACAGCTTGCTGCTTACCTTGGATGCTCTCCAAGGTCTGTTCGTAATGCCAATATAACTCTCGCGGAATACGGTTACATCCATGTTCTGGAAAGTCTTAAAAAGAACCACTTTGACGTGATGCTTATGGAATACAAGGATTATGCCAAGACTGCAAGGGAAGGCGGCCGCGGATATGCTACTTTTAATAAGGAATTTCTGGATGAGATAATGCAGATCACAGATATTAACCAGTTAAGAGTTTTCTTACGTATTGCTCTCGACCTGGATACAAAAAAAGATCCGGAAGAAGAAATCTCCTATTCTTCCCTGCAGCGTTTTCTTCCTGATTACTGTAAAAAAGGCGTGATCCAGAAGGCTCTTTCCGCAGCATCCCGTCTATATGATCTTGTATTTGATAATGATAAGATCAAATTTACATTAAATACAATCTTCCATGGAAGGACGGAGTATGAAAACTCCCAGATCTCCGGGGAAAACGAAATATCTGAATACATACGAAAAATTGACACATCCATTGAAGCAGTCAATCAAGCGATACTGGAAGACAAGCCTTTTGAGGCAGATTTTCTTTCCGATCAGGAGATTGAGCCTTCCATAGCATCGAAGATTAAGAAAGAAAAATTGTACGTGGCATTTGATCTCTCCGCGGAAGATTTTAAAGATCTTGGACTATTGGTTTCTACTTATTCTATAGATGCGGTCAAGAAAGTAATAAGATACATACATAAAAACTACGTTGCCAAATTAAAGACGATCGATAATTTTGGTGCATTAGCCCGAACGCTTTTAAAAGATGAAACATTTCCACTAAATCTGCAGTCTGTTTCCCTGTAGCAGGTCTTATTTTTGTGCGCTTTTTTATCTCTGCACTACTCTCCCACCCCTTTATCCTCCATTAATGATTCCTATCAGTTGTAAGATTGCTATAATCAGCTGTTTTTTTATTTACTGCCGGAAAAAATTCATCCACATAAATAATAATTTATTCCACAAGAGAAATTATTCATTCACTTTTAATATATTTTCATCCACATTCGGGAAAATTAATTCCACAATAAAAAAATATATATCCACTTCCGCAAGTCTTTCATCCACGGCCTTCTTTTTTACGTCCACACACATATCCTTATCTCCCCCTCAAAATTGACCTAAACACTTGCTGTTACAAAGATTCTTATGTATCTCTTTTACCAATTATGTTTAATTATGTTTAATTATATAAAACTCTGTATAGATTACTCTCCTACTCTCCTTCCCTCCCACATATTTCATCCAGCAATATATTCTCCATATTTTCTTTGTTAGAAAAACGAAAGGAGAAATAACAAATGAACAAATTAAAACTTCTAACAAAGGAACTCAATGAAGCTTCCAGAATCTATTACACAGAAAACAGGCAGATCATGAGCAACAAGGAATGGGATGCTAAATATGATGAACTGGTTTCCCTTGAACACAAGCTGGGATACTCTCTTCCTGACAGTCCGACAAAGAATATCGGATACCGTGTCGTATCCCACCTTGAAAAAGTTACCCATGAGGTCCCTGCCCTTTCTCTGGATAAGACTAAGGACAGGGAAGCACTTGCTACCTGGTTAAATGGAAGAACCGGAGTCCTGTCCTGGAAGATGGACGGACTGACTGTTGTTGTGACCTATTTAGGTGGAAAGCTTGTCCGTGCAGTGACCCGCGGAAACGGTGTTGTAGGGGAAGACATTACCCACAACGCCCCGGTGATTCATGGCATGCCAATGATCATTCCTGAAAAAGGAAAAGTCATTGTCCGCGGAGAAGCTGTGATCAGCTATCAGGATTTTGAGGAAATCAATAAGTCCCTTCCTGAGGGTGATACTTACCAGAATCCAAGAAATCTTGCAAGCGGCAGCATCCGTCAGTTTGATCCAAAAAAATGCGCAGAGAGACACGTGCATTTTAAGGCATTTACATTTGTAAACGCTCTGGTTTTTAACGGTTCTTATGATGCTTCCTTAAGACTCCTTAAAGAATGGGGGTTTGATCCAGTGGAATACCGGATTGTTTCCCCGGAAAATGTCATCAAGGCAGTCGCACAGTTTGAACAGCAGATCGAAGAAAATCCTTATCCTTCAGATGGCCTGGTACTTGCATTGGACGACCTTGAATATGGGGAATCTCTTGGAATGACGGGAAAGTTTCCTCGAAACTCCATCGCTTTTAAATGGCAGGACGAGACCGCAGAAACCGTTCTTCGTAATGTCGAATGGTCTGCATCAAGGACGGGACTCATCAACCCGGTTGCCGTCTTTGATACGGTACAGCTTGAGGGGACAGATGTATCCCGGGCAAGCCTGCACAATCTCAGATACATGCAGGATTTACAGCTCGGCATTGGCGATACTGTTTCCGTCTACAAGGCAAACAAGATCATTCCCCAGCTGGATGAAAACCTGACTGCAGGTGAAAACCCTCCGGTCCCGGTTCCGACCAAATGTCCGGTCTGCGGACACGATACGAAACGGCGAATCGGGGCGGATGGTCTTACGGAATCTCTTTACTGTACAAATCCTGACTGTGCGGCAAAACATATCGGAATGTTCGAGCGTTTTGTCTGCAGGGACGGATTAAACGTAGTGGGGCTGTCCACTTCTAAGTTAGAACAATTGATCGACAATGGTTTTATCAGAAACAGGAGTGATCTTTTCAGTCTCAGTCAATACGAGGGTGAAATTGCTTCATTTGATGGATGGGGTGAAAAATCTGCAGGAAAATTAATGCAGGCTATCGCCAAAGCAAGAACTACGACCTTCCGCCAGTTCTTCTACTGTCTGGGGATCCCCGGCTGCGGACATGACGTGGCAAAGATCCTGGAAAAAGAATTTGGCAAAAAAACCGGATGTAGCAAGACTGCTCTCCTGTCCAATCTTATTGGTACTGCTGATATCCTTGATACTTTATCTATGGATGGGATCGGGGATGTACGGGCAAAGGCCATGCAGGACTGGTTTGAGACGAATGAAGCAGAATACAAAAAACTGCTAAATCTTCTCACCATTTCAGATGATCTGATCCAGAAGAAAGAGATATCAGCTTCCTTGGAAGGGATGACTTTTGTGATTACCGGAGCAGTCCACATCTTCAAGAACAGAAATGCGTTGAAAGAAGAGATCGAATCCAGAAATGGAAAGGTATCCGGTTCTGTTTCTTCAAAGACAGATTACCTGATTTCCAATGAACCATCCACTTCTGCCAAGTCTGTGAAAGCAGCAAAACTTGGTGTGCCGGTCATCACGGAAGAGGAATTTTTAGAAAAATTTATAACACAGGAGGAATAACATGAGTAAGATACTATGCCATCCTGAAGACAAAAGTATATGTACTTTTATCAGTAAGGGAAGCCGCTGCATCTGTGGCTCTAACTGCTTTCATTACAGAGATGTAGATGGAGTAATTGCCGGATACTGCAATGCCTGTGGCAGGCTGCGTGGATATCCGACAAGAAAACCTGATGGATTATGGATAACTAAGGAGGATTGATATGCTCTATCATGTGAGCTTATTTCCGGTCAAACAGTTTTATCCCAGGATACCTGTTTCCAGATGCTGCGGAGAAAATTCCTATATATCCAGAATTTCGTTCAGCCAATTCTCAGCGTTGAAGGCTTTAAGTGCCATTCCGGAAGGAGGACGAAATATCTCCTGTATGCTGAAACTTGGAATCTGCCCGGTATTATATGTCTATACAATACCGGAGGATCAATGTATTCTGGTACATTACCCGGAAGAAAAAGCAAAAGGGATACGGTATATGGAAGATATTTTGGAATATGTACCAGATTCCGATCTGACTGGGGAATGCTGGCTGTTAGATAAACCAGATATGGATATGTTTACCTGCCGCACATTTTATGTCTCGCATATTGAGTTTGACATAAGTGATGTTGATCTCTATATCATAAAAAACATTGAGTTGGAGCCATGTGTCAATCCGGAAAGCAATCTGGATATACTTTTTGCCAAATTTCGTTGTAAATGCAAACCTGATGATCCGGGATTATCGGAATTTTACTATCCGGGAAATGAGAATGCTTTTCTAACATACATATTGGATATATTTGAAAAAAAAGGAGAAAATTATGGAATATAGTATTACTGAGGACGAATTAAGAGAAATCATTGAGATGTTGGGAAACGGCTGGTACTGCGAAACAGTAGAGGCCGATGAAACCTTGTACGTCCGTTTTTCAGACGGCGAGGAAACCAAAGACTATGAGCTTATACGCTGTTAAACAAAGGAGGAAATCATGATAAGATTAAGCGATGCTTTATTTATTTCAAGTGAACCGGATTACGACACTGTAATCGCTATCCGCATCAAAAACGGGGAATATTATTTCCTTGGATGGATGGAAAACGCTGAAGGCTATAAATATGTAATAGCAAAACATCCGGAGGAGAACCTTCTCGACAGAGACTGCTTTTCTGATGCAAACAGCCTCTATTGCAACATTATAAGCTGTGATGGATACAACGATGCATATCTGTTAGCTAAGAGTGAAAATCCATATTCTGATTTTCTCTCAAATATCAAATGTTATGAGAGAAATGCAATGTCGGATGTTGATGATCATGACATCTTCTCTCTTACAATGGATGAAATCTATTCCATCTCTGATGCATTAAGAGATGGGGATTATGTTTTCGTGATCGATGATTTCAGATAGGAGGTATGGATATGGGAGTATTGAAGAACCGTGATTTTATTTATAAGGGATTACAGTTCCATTTGAATGATTCGAAGTATCATAATGAATTTACTCCAAAATATCTTTTGATGTTCTGGAATGATTCCTTTGGTTACTGGCAGGAACAGATTCATGTGGGTTCAAAAAAGGAAGCTCTTGCATACATCAGAAAGTGCGAAAAGTCGCACTGCCGGATGTTTGCATGATTGTTCATAAAACGAAAAGACATGCAGATGCATGTCTTTTTTTCAATCGGAACCCGGTTCCGATTTCTTATCCAAGAAGTTCACGCAGTTTTTCAATCTCCGCGGATGAAAGCGTCACGCCTTTCCCCATCTTTGTACGATCCTGGTTCCAGCTGCGGATGTCATATTTTGGATCTCCGCCATTCCAGGATACGATGTTAACTTCTTTCTTCCAGCCATTGCTTGACTCAGAAAGTACGCCGATACTTTTAATGATTTCGAATTTTAATTCTGCCATTCCATATTTCTCCTTTTTTTCTTTATCATAATCAATTTTTTGATTTCTTTTTAATGGTGCGAAAAATCCCACTGTTTTTATTATATCGCATGAACCTTCATATTGACACAAATAAAAAACGAAAGGAGAAAATTATGTATCAGTTAATCAAATCTACTTCATTTGGAGGTATTTCCGTAGAGGAAAGCCTTAGTCTGTCGTTTCTTCAGGAAAAAATGAGAAAGGATTTTCAGGAGATCACAAAAATGAAATCTGTATCCGCTTCCGAACTTTCAGACAAAGCAGCGTTTATTCATGCAGGAGCTGAATGCTACCACTGGCTGATCAGGGAGGAATGCTGCAAGGTGCCAGTCCGCGGAGGTTTTCTGGAGGCCTCAGAGATTAATGACCCAGATTATCCTGGGATTTCTGTTGATTTTACCAGAGCTGATGGTGACATCATGCCACTTGCTCTTATCGAGCAGAAGGAAAATCATCTTAGAGCTGTTGTGTATACAAAAATGTACAAGGAAGAACCAGAGTACAATGAGCCATTCGAATATGACAGCGAAATGATACGGAACCTTTGCTTCAGTTCCTATATTCAGGATGATAATTCCGTAAAATATCCTAAGAATTTGTCTTACAAAAAATTTTGTCAGACAGTATTTGAGGACAGGATGTATATGAAAGAAATCCTTTCTAATGAGGAATATCGATCATACGAGAATTATCTGCAAATGGCAGAAAATGGATATTTGCCTGAATGAATGGATCATATTAACAACGTAGACTCTTCTCAATCGGAACCCGGTTCCGATTGAAATGAGTCTTTTTTTGATAATAATTTGATACGATCCAGATATTATTTTGACAGTTTATTCATATTTATAATTGAATTTTATCTTGGCATGATTTAAAATGATAACAGGATAAAATTGAAATAATCAAAATGATAACGAAGGATAAAAGCTGATTTTATGGAATTCAAAGATTTTAAAATTAAAATATTACCGCTTACCTGTCTGGAAAAAGATCCTTTAAATGAAGAGGCATATCTGGATACAGATGTAAGCAATCTTGCTGAATCAATGAAGGATATAGGTTTCTTTGGAGATCTTGTAGCATACCCGATCGAAGGAGAAAAATACCGGATCGAATCCGGGCATCGTAGATATGACGCAGCCATGCTTGCAGATATAACAGAAGTTCCTGTCTTTATTACTGAACCTCCCCAAAATCTGGTTGAACGAAGAAAAAGACTAAATCAGTGGAATGACTACGCTCGTCCAACTACTCCGCTGGGAACTGCCAAATTGATCGATTTTAAATATCACACATATAAAATGGAAAATGACTACCTGAAAAAAATAGGAAAGAACACATTTCCGATTCTGGAACGAATCTCCAAAGAAATGAATATATCTATAGCACACATATCAAAAATGAGGGCATTACTTAAGTTAAATCCGAAAATGCAGTCCTTAGCAGAGAGTGGAAATTATTCATGGGCGATTTTAAGCCAGGCAAGTCAGCTTAATGATTTCCAGCAAAATATGCTATACAGAAAGATTACAATGCAGGGCAGTATTCAATCTGCTGTTTCGGGTAATTGGATCAAAGACGAGATCGATAAAGCGAAATGTATAAAAAAGGATTACGTGTATTCTGTATACAGGGAAGAAAAATCAGATCATCCTGGAGTTAAAGAAAAAACTAAATTCCGTCATAAAGACGGATATAAAAGGATAGAAAAAAGCTATGATTTTCTGAAATCTGCTTTTGAAGATGATTCGATCATTAAGGCGAATCGTCTTGAGGATTGCTTATCTATCCTGATTGAGATGCAGGATGATCTTAATGATTATATCGCTGAGATCAAAAAGAAAATAGAATGAAAGAATCTTCCCAGAACGTTAAAAAAAGATCTTCCGATTTTACAATCGAAGGATCTTTTTAATATTGATGAAATTGTTATAATCAGAACCGGGTTCCGATAAAAAAGTGAATTCGAATTCACTTTTTTATCTGTCGGTTCATGCAGCAAGACTCCAGATACCGCGGCTTTCGGATACAAAATCCGGATACATCTGGAGTACCTGTCTGACTTTATCCTTCCAGTGTGGATTGGAATATGCCTTCGCATACCCTTCCACTTCTCTGTAGATATTTGAAAGGGAGGATGCTCTTCCAAGCTTTTTGAGTACTGCAAAAACAACATCCCGCCAGGTTGCGGATCTGCTGTCCCTGATATCCAGTTTCTTTTTGAGTGGAATCTGAAAATCAAGAATATAAGGAGCTATTTTTTTGAGTATGAGAATATACTCATGTACGATCGGGACAAAGTTTTTGGAAGAATAACTTCGACCTCCAGAACAGGTATTGTGCTGCATTTTAATGAGCACCTGTTCAAGTCCGCCTGGTTTTACGATGTCCGTTAACATGGAATGTAACCCGTTTCTGCGGACATCTCCCATTAAGATTCCCATTCGTGCCCCACTCTGTAAAGAGGCGAAATATTTCATAACGATACCGTTTAGGGCTTTCATAAATGTTTCCCATGGCATCTGCCCCAGGTCACATTTTGATAATTCACCACTTGGGTCCGGATACATAGAACCGGCATAGGGGATCCTGATCTCAGCTCCATATGGCGGATGCATAAATAAAAAGTCGGCATCTGTAAACTGTATCGGAACTTCATCTGTCACTGCGTTTACGCATAAGATCCCGGGACGTACCGGCGTAGGATTTAAGTCCGCTCCAACATAACCAATTTTCATATCTTTGGCTACATCAAAACCGGTCCCTGATCCAGCAAATAATTCTGCGAATTTTTTGACCTTATACTTCCAGATCAAAAATGCCTGATACCAGCCAGAGCAGTTCCCCCTGTATTTTGGGTCTCCCCATGGTCCTCTGTCAGGAAACGACAGGACCGTACTGTCGTTCTCCATAAGCCTTGCAATAATTTCATTTCTGTTCATTTATTTTTTCTCCTTTCGTTTTTCTTTTGCAATATAAAATGAAATTATTAGAGGCAAAATAAAAAAAAGAGATAATGCAGTACATTATCTCTTACAATCAGAACCCGGTTCCTATTTAATTTGCAAAGCGGTTCATTAATACTTCTATCTTTTCAGAAATGATCTTACTCAGATCTTCCAGCTCGTTGATCGTTTGTTCCAGATCCTTCTCTGGAATCACATATTCATCTTTTAATACCTCTGTTAATTCAGAAGAGTATTTTTTGATCTTTTTTGTGGCAACCTTTGGCTTGATATAACCAGCTGCTTTAGACTTTGGAGCGTTTGCCTGTGTAACTGCTTGGCCCTTGTTATTTTCCTGGTCTATTTTTATCTCTTCCTGCTTTAATTCCCTGCATTTTTTGATGATCCATGCTTTTGTAACCGATTCCGGTTCATTTAGAATATCAGATACAAGTTCTTCCTGTTTTTGTTCAGAAAGAGTTACTGCATCTGTAAGTGCAGTCCAGGAGTATTCTTTGGAAGCAGCCATTTCCTGCAGTTTTGGGATCAATTTAAGAAGAGTACGATATTTGTTTATGGTTCTTACATCCAGGCCCATGAACGCACTGACTTTCTTAATAATGTCTCCAGATTCAATTAAATTTCCATCTTCATCTTTATCAAGCAAGTCGTTTTCTTTTTTATATTCATATTCATCTCTGAATGTATAATACAGATTATCTGCGACCCTTGCCGTAATGATGGGATTTTTATCCCTTTCTAACAGGTTCGCGCCAAAGAGACGTCTCTTTCTTTCATACTCTGTTTTGGGAGGTACGGTTTCCAAAACAGGTATTGTTTCTATTCCTGCTTTTCTTGCTGCAAGTCTTCTTCTGTGACCGGATTCAATACGGTATTTTCCTCCTTCAATCGGATATGCAAGAATAACACCCTGGAAACCGTAATCTTTCATTACTTCCGCCAGATTATCTATTTCGTATTCACTTCCGTATATAGTTATATTGTCAGGATCATCTACCAGATATTCATCCTTTAGGAAGCGCAGCTTGACCTTCTGGGATTCCGGAAGGTCATCCGTATTCATATCCTGCGTGATGTCTGAGGAATATTTTTCAGACCTTTGTGCAACCATGGCCATTGTCGAACTTCTGCGCAGGTTTTGCTTTGCGTATCTAGCCATGCTGTTCAACCTCCTTTATCCTCTGTAAGATCTCTTTTGCAAGATCCTTATAATTTTTTGCAATCTCACTTCGTCCCGCACTGATGCAGACCGGCTCCTTATATGCCTCCGCAGCTGTTGTTGTTGCATAATCATATTTGATTGTTGTTTTAAAGAAACGCATTGCCTGTCGCATTTCTTCTGTCATACTTTCGGTATACTTTTCTTTCTGATATCCTTTGTAGAGCTGTGTCTGGGTATAAAAAGCACCAAGACGAACCAGGTTCTTATTATCAAAACTATTAATTGCCTCTTCACAACAGTCAATGATATCGTTGTATGCAAAGAGACTGGATTCCTTTCCAAGGTGGAGAGGGGCAATCAGATAATCAGATGCCACCAGATACATCATTGTCACAAGGCTGTTCTGCGGAGGAAAATCGATAAAGATATAATCATAATCATCCTCAGCCGGGCTTAACAGTTTTTTCACGCTCTCAATGTCATTTATTTCATAGCAATCCATTTCCCGGCTGCCAAGTAATACATCAAATTTACAGCTTACGGTTTTAAATCTGTTCCCGAACTTTCTTTTCGTGGATCGTTCGATTGTTCGGATGGCATTAAAAACAGGTATTTTATCTTCAAGGACAGTGTATAGATTTTCTACACCTGGTTTTGTACGACCCTGACTCAAAATACACTCATTTGGGTCGATTCCAATCTCTATATCAAGTTCATCTGAGAAAAAATATTGAGTAAGGTTCATCTGTGAGTCCCCGTCTACAAGGAGGACTTTTTTCCCTAAAAGAGCAAACTCTGCCCCTAAGTTCAACAGGCTGGTCGTCTTACCGACACCGCCCTTTCTATTGTATACAGCAATTACTTTTGCCATAATTTTCTCCTTTCCGTGTCCTTTTGATCATTTGTTATTATGACACATACATTTTTAAAATTCAATATGATTGACAACTTCTATTATATAAATTTCAATTTTGGAATGTTTTCACACGAGAAAAATGTCAAATCGGAACCCGGTTCCGATTAAAAATGGCGGTGACATAAGTACCTGCTAAAAAATATTTTTAAACTTTCATTTCCTCCTGAGGCCTTTTATGTATTCAGATTCTGACATATTCACTTTATTTTTGTATCAAAAATGAAAGATAAACAGTATACGAAGGTTTGGCATGAATTAATATTAAAATCGGAACCCGGTTCTGATTAATATTTTTTTCGGAAGATAATAGTTTGAGATCTTACGATAAACCAAGTATATCATGGCGGTTTAGTCGACTTAATTTGGATTATAAAATTGATGTTATGATATTTTGATAAATCGGAACCCGGTTCCGATTACATCAGAACATACATTCAGGTCAGAGCAAGGCAGGATACTGCAATCAGAACCCGGTTCCAATTGAGTAAATATTGATTTTTTGAAAAAGATATAGAGAATTGTATAAGAGAAAAAGAGTAATAGCGTATGATTATTTTAAATCGGAACCGGGTTCCGATTGTGGCAAATTATTAGAAACTCGAAATATAATAACGGTATATGTCACAAGAAAGTAAAAACACTGATTTATCAAAAGAAATCAGGATATCAATCAGAACCCGGTTCCGATTGAAATAATGATGCTTTAATTATCTAACTACATTTCTTTAAAATACCAGTTTTCATAATTATACCCCATTTTACATTTTCTAAACATAATAAAAAAGAAAGGAGAATAAAAAAAATATCACGTAACCTACTATAAAATCCATGAGAAGGAATAACTACTGTATCTTGAACTAAGAAAGCGAAAGAGAGCCTTCTCAAATCCATCTTCGACGGAATGGAAGAGTAAAAAAACATTATGAAAGAAATCTAAAATACGGAGGAAAAGAAAATGAACAACGAATTCAAGTTAAGACTTTACAAGAAAACAGGTCCAGAAAAAGGAAATCTGGATAAGGAATTATTCTATGATTCCGCAAAAGAGCTGTGGACAACATACAAGTCCCTGTGTCGTATATCTAATTATTCTATTAACCTTAACCCAACTATCTGGGTGCGATCAGGAGAGGAAGACTGGACGAGATACGGCGAAGCAGATTTTGCAAAATTCTTCCTTGGAGGTAAACGTCAGATTGAAATTATAAGCGAGAATATCAAATATACAGGCGAACTTTGTATGGATCTGGAAAAAGAAACCATTGAAGCAGTCTGGGAACTCTGGTTTGATGTCGACCGCTATTTTGGAACAGATACGGATTCCGATGATGAAACCTGGATTAATTTTTACACCTACTGGCATTCTAATGGAAGAGTGACGGCGATGTATGAAATTGACAGCGAAGAAACAACAAAGGTAATTGACTGGCCACTAACAGATAAGGAAGAAGAGTTCTTCTTATTAAAAATGGAAGAATACGCCTTAAAGAAGGAGCATTGTTCATTAGAGAATCTGTTTCAATTTGAGAAAGAATATGATGCACTCTGTGATGACGCAGGAAACGATGATTTCTATTTACATAAAGTAGTATACAACTTCCTTTTAAGAGCAAACTATGAAAGATGGGACGGAGCAGGAGAAATTCCGATTACTTTCAATAAAAAATGTATTTGTGTATATCCAACCGGAATTCCAGGAGGAATACTGAGACTGTCTGTGACAGAGGATAATAATGAATGGAAATATGTTTTATTCTGTAATGGAATACGATCCACTGGGGAACAGATTACCAAAACGGAAAGCATTCCAATAAGAGCAAATGATGCTGAATTGGAATATGGATTGGAAAAAATGATTTCAGAATTCAAAGAAAAATTTTCAGAACAGTTATATTGCTACAAAGGAGTAAGTTATCCAATTGCCCCATTAACGAAAGAAGCCGTATGCAGATATAAGGATGACAATAATTACATCCGCGGAATTGTCAAAGTAGAACTCTCTGATATGATCGAGAATGATCTTGAGGGATTTCTTGATCTGATTTCAGAAAAACTGACAGGAAGTCCGTTACTGATGGATATCGGATATGAACCCGTAAGTGTATTTGAGGAAGAATTATATCTTCTGGTATCAGGGGATGTATCGGGAATTCTTGATGAAGAACAGAACAACGAGGGGGATGGAAATGAATAATGAAGTGGTAAGAAGAGCTTGCCATGCAATCGGTATGGACAACAAACAGCCCTTTTACAAGTATGGAGAAAAGCATTTCATTTCCTACCGAAATTATTCTGTTTCAAACAGACTGGGGGATGAGTATTTTGACAAAATGGAATCTGAAGGACTGGCAGAATCAGACCGTGGAAAACAGTCAGTTACCTATTATCTGACAGAAAAAGGATTCCAATGGCTGGAGAAGGAATGCAGCATGGTAATCCACGCGAAAAATCGTCCGGAAAAGAAATATCATTTAAACAAATACGATGAAGAACAGATTATAGAGATCTGGGCCTGGCTGAAAAAGAAAGAAATCTATACTTCTGAATTCCCGGAAGAATTGGATGTTGCCATTTGGCTGGATACTGATGCAATGGAATCGTTCTTCGAGTATTTTGGGAACGAAGAGAACCCGGTTCCTGCAAGGATATACCAGAACGCAATCCTGGTATTGTTTTCAGATGTCCTTGATTTCAAAGTAACCGGTATGCAGATCTGGTCTTTCAGGCCTCATGGAATGAGAGAGGAGTGGTAACTTTTTTAGGAGCCAATTGAGGCTCCTTTTTTCGTGCATAAAAAAGAAGCCCCGAAAGACTTCTCGTTTGGACACAACCCGGCTCTTTTTAGCGGGTGATGGAAAGATCAGTAGACGACACTCCAGTTTCCGTCAACGTTTCCGCATGTCTCATATGCGTAACTCTGATGGGAACCAAAGTCCGCAGCCTTAAGAAAATCCTTAACAGGAACGGTATATAGACCGTAATCACCGCTAAGAGCCATTAAGACTGCTTCATATTCACAGGAAGATGTGTTCTTGGCTACACCAATGAACTTATACAGAGAGTCGTCCTCTGCACGTTTCACGACACTTCCTTCACGAATTTCTTCCGCTGTTTTCTTCCCAAAATCTTCTCTTATTCTATACATCACTTTTTCTCCCTTCGTTTTTAAAGATAAAGATAAATTGAAAAAAAATCTCCAAAATAAAAATGGATAAAAATCCGCACCCATTTTTAAGAACCGGGTTCTTTTTTCATTTTCTTTTTGTAAACCAAAACGAGAGGAGAAAAAAACATGCAAAGATTAAGAAAACAAAGGAGGAATTTATCATGCTGGTAGGAGATCTCGTTTACAATGACTATTTTGACTGCGACTGTAATTACAGGGTATATGACTGCACAGCGGAAGATACCCATTATGACAAAGGTGCGAAATGTATCTATGATGCAGTCAGAGATGGCAACCGTAAACCCCTTGACGCAGTCCTTGATATGCAGGTTCTGTATCTGACAGTGACTGATAACTGCATCATCATTGAAGCAGGGAGAAATCTTTAAGGAGAGAACAAATGAGAAAATATAAAACATCAAAACGAGGACTTACCTTCTCCATCACCCCGGATGAACAATATTATCCGGGAAGCCATTATGTCTATGAGGTAAGAAGGAACTGTATCATTATCAGACCATCTGAGGAAGGCATGACAGTGTCGAGGAAGAAATGTGGGGTAAAAGAAAAAGCACTGTTTGATATCCGGCAGAAAGATGTCCGCAGAGCCGTATCCACAAGTGATTACCTGGAGATGGAAGTAAAAGAGGACAGGATCGTTGTCCGGTGTGTCAGGGAGATCAGAAACAGGATCATTTCCCTTGAGGAAGTGATGAAGGAATTCTGCATTTCCAAAGCAACTCTTTCGATAGCTGCAGGTATGGAAGGACAGATCACCTTTGATGAATATCTGGCATCCATAACTGAAGACACACAGTTGGAAAATGATCTGAAACAGGTATTTTCTGTTATGTCCCTGTTTTCCGGGGCAGGTATGCTGGACTGGGCTTTTTATAAAGACCCGGCCTTTGAGATCAGGTTTGCCTGTGATTATGACAAGGGTGCCTGTGAATCATACCGACACAATATAGGAGACCATATCTTTCATGGAGATGTAAGAACAATACATGGAAATGATGATCCTTATAACCTTATTATCGGAGGACCATCCTGTAAACCGTTTTCTGCCAGCAACAGAAGGAAGATGGCAGGAGACCACCAGGATGTGGATCTGGTCAATGAGTATATCCGGATCACAAAGGAGAACAGACCGGAAGTATTTGTGATCGAAAACGTCCCCCAGTTTATCACCTGTGAACATGGTAGGTACATGGACAGGGTAATGAATGGGCTGGGGAATACCTATGAGATCACTTCGGCCATAGTCAGGGATACAGATGTTGGAGGATACACATTAAGGAAACGGGCGATCCTGATCGGATCCCGGATCGGATTGATCCGTCTGCCGGATAAGGTCATCCATCCCATCCGTACTGTACGGGAAGCACTTGAAAAAGTGAACCCGGAATGGTTCAACTATACCGATCAGACAGTCAGCCGTCCGGAAACGGTAAAAAATATGTCTTATGTCCGCCCGGGACATAATTTTAAAGATATCCCAGAACTAAGGGATAATCACAACATGCATTCCGACCGGTATTACCGCCTGGACCTGAACAGCCCATCCCCAACTATTGTCAATTGGAGAAAACTGCCATTGATCCATCCGACTGAAAACCGGACCCTTACCGTAGCGGAGGCTTCCGCACTGATGGGATTCAATAAGGAATTTCAGTTCCATGGCTCTTTAGACAGCCGCCAGCAGCAATGTGGAAACGGCTGTACCCTGGCAATTGGGAAACTGATCAAAGAAACAGTAAAAAAGGCTTTATCAGCATTCCATAATAAAGGCAACGTTCCAGTCATAAATTAAGGAGGAAAACAAATGAAAACAATCATGATGTATCAGTGTGAGAAGTGCAGGAAAATATACGATTCAGCAATTCAGGCAATGACCTGTGAGGCAGCACATTACGGATTAACTTTGGAAGAGTACTATCACTGGAGGGAACTTTTAAAAACTGTTAAAGAAGCAGGTGCCATGAACAGCATCAGTAAAAATGAAAGAATGGATAAAGCGTTTGATGATGCAGTGATCCGGCTCGTAGAATTTGAGAAAGAGCATAAGCTGGTCTGATCGCTGGCTAAAAAAATATGTATGAAAACTAAGGAGGAAAACACATGGCTGATTTTTACAAAGATAACTATAAAGAAGGGATGACCGTATATCTTTTGTATACCGGATACGATCTCTGTGTAGGGAAGTATGCTCCCCGTAAGAAATATTCCATCACAGAAGGGATTATTTCCGAAATGGGAAAAAACTATCTTAAAGTGAGCACTGAAGGACAAAAAATATGCTTTAGATTTAATGAAGAAACAGGGCAGATCTGGCAGGATCCAAGAGAAAGTGATTCTGTATACGGTCTTGAAATCTACGGCAAAAAAGAAGCCGCTGAGGAGGCTGCACTCAGATACAAACTAATCAAAGAGACATCTGTTTTATTCGGAAGCATTTCCTGTTTACTGGACAGATATCCTGTCAGAGATTTAAAAATCCTGAATGATTTTGCCAAAATGGTTAATTCGGAAAGAAACTCTCTTGATCATACCATAGAGGGATTTCTCGATACACTTCCATCTGATATCAAAGACTCCTTTTATCGGAAAATTTGGGCTGATCATGTATATGAGGATATCAGAGGCATGGACATGAAAGTGTCTAAGGAGAGAGCAAAAAAAGTATCCAGGGATTATGTGAATGGAAGATATGACTGCAACCTTTCTTACTGGGACAATCTCAATAATCTTCTTGAGGAAATTCCGGAGGAGCAGACAAAGCAGGAATGCATAAGCCTTCATGAATGCCTTACCAAAAGACTTCAGACGGAGGTTTCTGCGATCCACAGATGCTCTGCCATAGACATCGATTTCATTAATAATAATGGGATCGAAGATGAAACACAGATACATGTATATCAGAATATTCTTACCAGGGCAGGAACAAAGGAAGCGGAAGAGCTGTTTCGTTCATTAGAGAAAGAATTAGGAGCAAACCGTAACCGGATCATTTCCTGTACTGTGGTTGCCTCCGCGGAGACCGTAGAGGAACTGGACAAACTGTTAGATTGATTTTTGGATAAACCGCTGTCATTACGATGGCGGTTTTTTATTATCCTTTATTATTCTCCATTTTTTTATGCAAATAAAACGAAAGGAGTAAAACAATATAACTATCAAAACGGAGGAAGAATTATGAATAAATACATAAAGGAAATCAAGGCTTATACTTTCCCGGAACTTACTGGGGAAGCAAAAGAAAAAGCTAAGGAATGGTATTTAAACGATGAGACGCTCTCATGGGAATTAACAAATAACTACGAAAGTGACCTTTCGTGTATCTTTCCAAACAGTGACTTAAAAGTACAGTGGTCATTATCATACTGCCAGGGAGATGGAGTAAATATCTATGGTTCCGTGAATATGGAAGATATTTTCGTTCTCTCTCAAAATGCCCCTGCTTACAACTGGATCGATGGATATCTTACAGAGAAAGAAATCCGTACTTTTAAATTCTATATGAGTGAATATAAGAATGAAGTTAAGATTCCGGTAAACCGTCGGTACTCTTATTGTATGGCAGACAGCATCGATCTTGCAGAAGACTTCCGATATGAACTTGAAAACATGGGGATACGTGATATCCGGGTTTCTGTTCTGGAAAAAGCCGAAAGACTTGTAAAGCAGGTTTTTTCACAGCTCTGTATGGAGTATGAGAAGCAGGGATACGCAGAACTCTATGAGATTTCTGATGAGGACATGGAGGAAATATGCGAATCCAATGGCTATTATTTCCTTGAAAACGGAGAATTTTTTAATGAAGACTGCATTGAAGAACCGGAAGAACTGTCAGCATATTTTGACAACAATGGAGATCAGTGTATAGACCTGAGCCGTGATGATGATGGTACGCCGGTAGAAGAGATCGGAAGATATGAGGTCACCTTTGAGTACGGAAGATGCAGGTATTACTGTTTCATTGACGCAGTCAGTCTGGAGGAAGCAATGTTTATTTTCTTTAAGAACCATCCGCATATCAATTACGATATGGTGATTGAACATATGGAGGTATAAGAAATGGTATATCAGCTGCAGAGACCTTCAATTGAAATGATCATTGATTACTGTCGGGACCTGCTTGCAGATGAAAAACTGGAAGTATATGAATTTGGACAGAATTGTGATCTTGTCCTGCATATCTATAAGGATGGGGAGTATTCTCCATCCGCGGACAAAGATATTTTTAACATGGTCCGGGTTCACACTGCCAGAGACGGAGAGTGGGTGGATGACGCAGACGATATTGATCTGAACACCAGACGCTTTCTTCGTCAGGAACTGGAACGGATCAATGAGTACAGAAACTTTGGAATACTATAAAACAAAGGAGAAGAATATGAGAATTAAGGACTTAATAGAACAGCTTAGTATGTATGAAGAAAATTCTGAGGTTATCATTTATGACGATGATAAAGACAGAGAGTATGAAATTGCAGCTATTGACGCGGATGAAGGCGATGAATCTGATAATGATCCGCAGATTATGATTATATTCTAAAGGGGAAAAATGAAAGATCTGATTATAACTTATACAAGCGAAAACAAAGTTATCAAAAAAGAGTATGATCATATTTTTGATTTTACAGATGAAATAGAGGATACCAATATTTCAGTGCCCACTCAAAGGAATATAACTGCAACCTTTTTTGAAAACAGGACTGAAAAATTTAATACAATGGATGACTTATACAGACATTGCGTGGCAATTCTAAAATAATTTCAAATACAGAGGAGAATATGTCCATGAGAAAAGAAATCATTACAGCTATAGACAGAGATGGAATAGAGGTACGTATCCATAGTCTCGTATTTAATATTTACAAGGAAAAAATCAACCTTATTGATACGATCAAAGGTGCAGTAGCGAGTTATATTAATTCCGGATATGGTTTCCGGGAATATGAAAACAACTGCTACAACTTCAACTGGGGAGATCTCTTATTAATCCCTAATAGTTTTCTTCGTCAGTTCGGCATTGAAAGAGAATCGGAAACGGAAAGTACTGAGGTGGATTTTAACGAACAATTGTTTTCTGCAAACGACTTGAATTTTACGGAAGAGAAGTGGGAGACTCTGAAAAGGAAATTGTTCATGCAGGGGAGAAAAGCCCTGGAAGATTACCTTGATACGGACACCGAAAACCTCGATAAAGATTCCATTGAAAACCTGCTGGATCAGGTTTCGGAACAGATGCCCGACGAGGAATCATTCAGATATTACTCTAAATACTGCCTGGACGCAGATAACTCCGTTGAAATCAAGGAAGACTTGATCAGTACAAACATGGGAGATATTCCCAAAAGGGATTACTTAGATATCAAGGCTCAACAATATGGCTTTGATGACTATGCAGACATGAGAAGTCAGGGACTTGTACTGAATATATAGTTGCATTGTATACTGCCATCCGACGATGGCAGTTTTTATTTGCAGAAAAAATTACCATTTTAAATCTGAAAATAAAACGAAAGGAGATAAAAATTTTAACCTATCAATGATGAAAACAAAGGAGAATACGAATATGAAAAAAAATACAGCGATAGAAAGAACGGAATGGATCATTTCTGAATCAAACACTGATGTAGATGGGATAATAATGCATCGCTTTTTAGGAACAGAAAACGAAGTAAAAAAGATTTTACTTCATCTGGTAAAAGAAAGTGAAGAAAATGATCCTTACGAATATGAGCACGGAACGGAGGATACCGAAGAAGTTGAATCCGAATATCAGGGACATCTGTATGCGTATGCATCTTTCTCATCTTATCATATCGATTTTACTGCAGTTATGAATGAGAAGATAAAATCCTTAAAATATAAGCCTGTCATTAGATATATTGCGAAAAAAATAAAATGGGATACCGACGGAGACCAGGATACGTTCGATTCCCTTCCACAGGAAGTGATTCTTCCGGCTAAGTTTTCAAAAGAAAATTATGAGGATGAAAACGGTTTTTTTGGTGAAGCTGAAAAGATTGAAATGCAGGATGACATCTCCGACTGGCTTTCCAATGAGTACGGCTTCTGTCATGACGGATTCGAGCTTACACAGAAGGAGGTGTGACTTATGACACGCTGCTACATCTGCGAAAAATCTGACATTATGATTCCAAACAGCAAGGTAACCTACCATGGCAGGAAAAACGGAAAGAAAGTCCAGAAGACTGTCCGTATCTGCAACTGCTGCGGAGCTATGATGTCCGATGAAGAGATCCTCGAACAGGTATCTGAATGTCTGGGATGGGACAACGAATAAGCTGTCCTGCATGATAGTTTTATATTTAAACTGCCACCTTTTACGATGGCAGTTTTTTAATGAAAAAGTGAATTCGAATTCACTTTTTTTCATTAGAACTCTTTTTTAACATCTTACCTTTGTATTTAAAACGAAAGGAGAAATACAAATTAAACTCATTAACAACCACAAAACAAAGGAGAAAAAAAATGAACAAAAACGAATTTGCAGAAAACTTGGTAAAAGAATTCAGCGTGAAGCATCCAAATTACAGCGCGTCTGTAAAGAAACCGGAAGAAGAACCGGTAACAGATGATGTATGTGCCATGTTTCAAAAAAACAGGACTGTAATTTTGGTTCATATGGATGCTGCTTTTGAAGACTATTGTCAGTACGGAATAGAAGTCGTTCTACAGAAAATTGACAATTCCCTGACATATTGTGAAAAGAATGGAAAAAAGGGCGAAGAATTAGTGGATACGCTTGACTGCTACGAGAGCATCAAGGACAGGCTGTTTATCCGGGCATTTAATTGTGAGACTGGCAGAAAGAAAATGGAAAATGGGGTATGCCGCAGAACTGTTGGAGGAGTAACGCTGGTCCTGTATGTATTTTTGGAGACCACAGATGGAAAGGTAGGATCGATTATGATTCCTGCTAAAGCAACCTATAAATGGGAAAAGTCCTATGACGAGGTATTTTCCGTTGCAATGGAAAACACATTAAAACTTTTTCCTCCGCGGATAACGGATTTGGGAACCCTCCTTTTTAATCAGTATTCAAGCGGTAAGCCATTTATGGAAGATGATTTCCATACAGATGCCGACTTTCAGATCTTGATTTCAAAAAATAGGTTATTTGGTGCAACTGCGATTTTCTTCCCAAAAGTAGCAGAACGGATCAGTCAGATCATGGGGGGAGACTATTACTTCGCAACAACAAGTGTACACGAAGTGTTCGTCCATAAGATCAACACGATCTCTCCGAAGAATATTAAAGAAGGCTGGAATGCTTCAACAGATGCGGGAATATCAGACGGTTCATTGACATCTGCGGATTTCCTTTCTGACAGAGTGTTCCGTTATGACAGCAGGAAGAAAGAAATCGTGACTGTTCTTTAAAACAAAGGAGGAAAACATCATGAAAGTAAAAACATTGATCGAAAAACTTGAAAAAATGGATCCGGAAGCAGAGGTACGCTTACACGACAAATCCGGCGAACCGGTGCTGTTTGTACTCTGTGCGAAGAAATACCCGGATGTCTGGCTTCAGACAGAAGGGGATGTTGATATGTCAGATGAAATCCAGGCTCGTTTTGACGATGCCATTGAGAATGGCACAGACGAGCTGGATGTCTATATGGAGATGCTGGAAACAGGAATTGATGTCCCGATGGTAAGAAAGCATCTTGGAGATGAAGCAGCGGATCACATGCAGGATTTTTGCGAAGAACATGGACTTATTTAAAACAGAGGAGGAATTATACAATGGCTAACTACGAATCAGTTACAAGGAGTAACTATTTTCATGTAAAGGATGAGGATGCGTTCAGTAAATTCATGGATACCGTATCCGGTGATGATATGCACTGCTGGAGTGATAAAGATGAGGATGGAAATACGTTACATGCCTTTGGATGCGATGGAAGTATTTATGGAGTTCCGAACGGAGCTAAAGATAATGATTTTGACCTTTTTCTTTCCGAACTTCAGAAGCACATTGCTCCCGAAGATGCGGTCATCCTTATGGAATCCGGACATGAAAAGCTTCGATATGTGACAGGATTTGCTACAGTTATTACCAGCGGCGGAATTGAAACCATCAGTATCGATGAGCTGGCTATATCAAAAGCAAGAGAAATGTTGAAGAATATTGAATATAGCCCCAAAATGGATTACTAAGGAGACAGATATTATGGCTTATGATGCATGGACAGAGGGTTATTTAAAAGCGAAACAGAGTAAAGCAAATAAATTTGATCCGAATATCTCTATTCGATTTGAAAGAGTTGGAAATTGGATAGTATCTGCTAAAGTTCTTGGAGGATACAAAACGGTAATATGCATTTACCACAAAAAGACCTTGATGGAACACTATAAAACAGAGCAGATTACTGGATCTCAGAAAGCATTTAATAATGCTTTCCAAAGAGTGATTGATTTGGCGAAAAAATGGAACTAAAAATATACTCAAAATACAAAGGAGAAAAATATGAGAGCATATCTTGTGTGCATATTAGACAGCGATAACTACAGAGAACCAACATTTTTATTTTTTAAAAATATTTCAGACGCACATGAACATATTAAAAATTTGATTATATCAGAGATGAAAAACAGCAAGCTCTGGTCCACGAAAACAGAAATTAATTATGTGGATAATTCGGATGGCTCTGACGATCAGATTCTAAGAATCGACTATTCGTTTGGGGATGGAGTATTCTATGTTCATACGGTTCATGAAATAGAGGTAGAAGACCAAGATTATATTTGCGTATATCATCACGCATATAATGGAGTTGGTTTTTATATCGAAAAAATTGGTTCTTTAGAAGAGTGTCAGCAACAAATGAAAACCTCTGCAATAAATTCAGCGACGGATTTTGGCGTAGATATGAAGAACGATGGGTTTTTCGAAGTAAATAATAGGGATAGCTGCGTTGACGTCGGAGAAGAATGGCATATGTGTGACATTGTTCAATTCAATGCAAGCGAAATACTTAAAGAGAATGAATCCGAAACAGATATATCTACAAACATAATTGAACCAGAAGAAAAAAATAAAAGCTACAGACATAAGTATACTGATGATGTCTATCAAACTATGAAATGTTTATATGAACCATTGTATCAACCTATTAATCCTAAAGATTATGACCATGAGTTTGTTACAATGGAAGAAGTAATGGAAGCTGTAGATGAAATGGATGAAACTGATTTCTTTGAACATTTATGTGAGCTTCATGGAATTCCTTGTAGCATGGTAGAGTATTTATATGAAACTGCTTACGGAAGTTCAGAACGCAAAAAGAAAAGTCACTATATTTTACAAAGGAGGATTTAATTATGCTGAAAGAAATCAAAAGAGAAAAAGATGTGATTACAAACGTTGATTTTTTTAATGAAATCATCTTAAAAATCAAGGAAACTAAAAAATGGCCAGAAATGTTGATTGAATATGCTTCAGCTAACAATCATGACAAAGTAGGGTTATATAATTATGAATTTGATCCTCATTTTGTATTAAAACCAGGCGGAAGTGAGGGATATTATCTGGATCTTGGGATCTATGGTAATTATACTCTTACAGATTCGGTTAATATTCTAAATCTTGGAACAATCAAGACCTTAGAAGAAACGGAAGATGGAATCCGACAGATGGCAGTCCTTTATGGAGAGTGTCTGATCGCATACGAAGCTATTCTTCATGATCGGAAAAATCTGGATGCTATTACAAGAAAAGGTTTCGATCTTCATTTCATGGATTCTGAAGGGAAAATTTCCAACTGGGGATATTCCGGAATAAAAGACAGAGAATCTGCCTTACAGAGATTCCATGAGTATCATGAAATGGATCCGGATAAATATGCGAGAGCGATCATCCGCGACAATATGACTAGAAAGGAGAAAACGTATGCTTAAAAACAAACGGAGAAAACTGGAGTGCGAGATTAACAGACTTCTTATCTTCGACAATTATGACGGAAGATATTCCGTCTACACGCCCTGGGGCCATTGTCTGTTAGCGGGTACATGTCTGGCGTTCGCCAAAAGCTTTGCCCACAACTTTACCAGGTATATCGCATATCCGTTATCAGAAAACAGTAAGAAATACCTGTCACAGTATATTGAGTTGTCAGATCAGACGATCCTTGCTATTGGAAAACATGCTATGCGCTATGCACTTCATACGGACATCTGCGCATATTATAAAGATATGGAAGATTTCTTTTCTGACTGGTGCAGTATTGGATATTCCAGAACAGAAGCAAGAAAGCTGATGCATGGAGGACACGGAGAATTCATGAAGCTTCCGGATGGGCTCGGCTATATCCGGTTTGTAATATAAGAACAAAGGAGAATACCATGAAAAATTATGCTATCACAATCAGAGAAACTATATCAAGAACAGTCATCGTTGAGGCGGAAGATTTAACCGAAGCGGTCCAGAGAACAGAAGATGCCGTAAATGACGGAACGATCTGTCTTAACTGTGAAGACTGCTTTAACAGGGAGGTAGATGCCGCAGACTGGTCGAAAGATGGGATCATTCCAAAAGAAAGTAATGTTGAGTACTATGAACATCTGTATAAAAGCACCTGTATCGGATATCTGTATAGAGACGGATCTAATTACAAGGTACCTAATAAGGTGATCGTTCCGGGAAGATATACGGACGAACAGATTAAAACGATCATTAACTGTCTGGATGATGGAATGTATTTCATTCCAGACAAGGTGGGCTTTCCGGAAAAGAAGTTTGATACGGAGACGGAAGATGACCACCCGTGGTTTGAACTTGATGCACTGGATTTTGAGGACTCCGCGGAAGCTCCGCAGATTGACAAGTCCCCGGAAGAAGTAGTTGATCTCTTCCTGGCGGCGAAAGATCACTGGGAAGAATGAGTTGTTTATGATTGAGGAACCGGATGGTTCCTCTTTTTTTGTGGTTTTATTTTGAGAAATCAGGTATAGTCCTTACTGTTTTTGGCTGTATCTATCCATTCGAAATAATAATGCTGGCATTAATGACAGCTTCTTCATAGGTTCTTCCATCTGTCATGTATCCCGGCATCTGTGGAACTGTCACAAGAAAACAGGAATCCTCCGCGGACCATTTGACTAACATATTATATTTAGCAGTACTTTACCTCATCTACAAAACGAAAAAAGTGAATTCGAATTCACTTTTTTTGTTCTCTTTCCTTTTCTCCATATTTTCCATGTAAAAAAACGAAAGGAGAATTAAAACTTATGTTCTATCGCTATGAAGTCCGGATTGGTTCGGACAAACCATGGGAAGGATGCTTCCAGTATTTTTTTCCTGACCAGCGGAGATATATCGGGAGGTTCTTAAAGGAACCAAAATGGTACAAAGAACACCCCAATGTGGCTACCAGATGCTGGTTCACACAGGAAGGATTTGACAAGTACGGTGATCTTGTCAAAGAAGCCATTGAGAAAAGAGACGTTGAGTACAGACTGGTCAGATCAGAGTCACTGGAAAACATTGTCATGCTGGGGAAGATCCAGTGTATACAAAGGATCAATATGTATGACCTCAAGATCCCTCTGGAAATGAGAGCACAGATCTTAATCGAAAGAAACAGATTAAGAAAAGAAGTCGAAAAAGAGCATATTACGCAAAACCAGGCAGAAAGGTTTTTAGCAGAGTATATGCTCCGTGAACTCCATGTCATTTCCGGAAAGGAAGCTGCGGATAAGCAGGTATTGTCATTTATAAACGATTTTCGGGAAGATGATAAGAGCATCCGGCAAAAGTTTTGCGCAGGATACTGCTATTACTTTGCAGTCATGCTCAAAGATGCATTCCACCGGGGAGAGATCTGCTGGTGCGCCCCTCTCGGACACATTTGTTGGGTAGATGACAATGGCGTACCGTATGACATTGACGGAGTCTGTGATTCTGACTGTAATTTTTTTATCCCAATCAGATACATCCGCGAAGGTATTGAAGATTTCCGTCATGTACCGGGCAGGGAATTTAATGCCTCAAGAGAGTATATCCAAAATGCAATCCAGACGTTCTGTAAGGACGTCATTGCAAATATTGAAAACAAAGGAGAAAAATTATGATCTTAAAAGCAAAATTCAGATTCAACAGACCTATCGACACAAGTAAGGATTTTATTTCAACCAAGGATGCTTTTACCGTTACCATATTTGGAAAAGAGTATTCGTTCGATTTTTTAAATTATTATGGAAACGTGAAGAAAGAAGATCCTGCGATCCTGGAATATGAGGGAACAGATCTGGATACAGATGCTTTTCCGGATTCCGCGGAGCTTGTCAGGTATGCAGAGTATATCGACACTCTGAATGAATGTAGCCTGGACACAGGTGACAATACCTTGTACTTACTGGAAGTCCTCGAATTCACCCTGATCAGGAATGATGGGTCCGTCTGCTTAAGGGATGATGGATCTGTCTGCATAGGAGCGGAAATTTTAGAGGATTTCAATTTCAGACATATGCTGAAATTGGCAGATGAGCTTCCACAAGAAGGGCTTTCCGTAGACGGGGATACGATCTTGAAAGATCAGGTTGATGAGCTGTGTGATGAGGACTACACCGGGATCTACGATGAGATCATCGGCATCTGGAAAGAGGCTAGAACAGATAGAGAAAAATCACTTATTAAAAAAATGTTTGAGACATTTACAGGAATCAGTCTTAAGGATTACCTGGAGAAATGTGTCATAACAATTGCGGAGGAAAAACATAATGAGCGTTGATGAGAGAGTAATGATCGAACTGGTTGGAAAGAAATTTCCCATTGAAACCTTTGAGGAAGAAATAGGAAAAGTCTTAAAACAGAAGAGTGGTGCAAAGCTGCTTATTTCCAATAAACCGGATACGATCAAAGGTACGGATGGAGAATTCCATGCGGTGAACTTTAAATGTATCCCGCAGTCGTCGTCCTGTAAAAACCTGTTCTGTTTTCTATTAAAGCACAAGGATGGAATGGTGCTGATCCAGAAAGGTTATTTGGAAAAATTATAAGATCCTGCGGTCATGTCTGACAGATATTGACCGCAAGGAAAATAATCAAAATCAAAGGAGAAAAAATTATGGATAACATGATCAAGAAATTCAACGAGGAATTAAAATACTTATTTCCACAAAGTAACCTAGAGGTCGTACTGCTTGAAACCTCTTTATCGGAAAGTAAGGGCATTGATATCCGTGGAGAGTTGGACGTTATGGACTTTTACAACTGTTTAAAATATAAGAAGGACTGGATCACGGACAACTTGAAAAAATATTTTCATGTGGAAGATTGGAGTTGTTATAATGTCTATCCGCAGAATAAAACCATGAAGATTGCCTTTACAAATGCGGGAGCAAAAAAAATCAACGGCGTCAATATGCGTTACTTTAATCCCGAACTGCACTCTTTAGAAACAAAAGGGCTTAAATCAGCGCAACATTTTATAATGTTCGATATGAATGTTTATGTCATCTTCGATGCACTTATCTGCAGATACAAGGATATGCTCCTGACTCGAAGAAAAACCAGGAAGGCAGAAACAGAGTCATCAGAGACGAAGAAAAAATACACTGCCATAATTACCTCCGAACCTGACGGAAAAGGACTGGATTACATTTCAGACCATCCTTGGGAGGGAAACCTGGAGGCTACAAAGGAATTTGATACAGTGGAAGAACTGTATGAATTTGAAGGCCTATTTTACCAGCTGTTCGCTAATAAATCAGGAAGACGCATCGGATACGGAATGGTCAATGATGAATATCCTGCTGCGGATATCAGAGAGTTTGAAAAGACCCAAAATCCAAAACAGGGACAGTTGATCATCATTTCCGGATTTTCCAGGGCAGGCAAAGATGCCATTGCGGATGGATTGAAGGAATTAAGTGATAATTACATTTATTCTGTTTCCGCAACTACCAGGCAGCCGCGTCCCGGAGAACGTAATGAAGTGGATTATTTCTTTATTACACCGGAATGCTTTGCGAACCTGGAAGAGTCCGGAGGTTTTCTGGAGTCTGCAGAATATTGCGGAAATAAATACGGAACACTGGCATCTCCGGTTGTAAAAGCACTGGAGGAAGGACGGGATATGATCCTGGTTCTGGAAACAGAAGGAGCCATGAAGGTAAAATCCCTTTACCCGACTGCAATCTCATTCTTTGTCGCAGCACCGGCACCTGACTTAAAAGCCAGAATGGATCGGACAGAGACAACGGAAGAAGACCGCAGAAACCGCCTTGCCCAGATCAGGAAAGAAATTTCCATGATCCCGAAATATGATTATCTGATCATGAACGGGAATGGGATGCTCGAAAAGAACATTGAGCTTGTCCATAACATTATTAAAGGACAGAAAGCGAAAACATCTGCAAACCTGGATGTATTAGAACAGTTAAGAAAAGAATATTGAGAGCTGCCCCTTTCGGGCGGCTTTTTTGCGGCGGATTTTTCATTTTCTGCTCTTATTTCTCATAATTCTTTTGTAAATAAAATTTTTCATCACGAAAGGAGAAAAAAAATTATGAAGATGAACAGAGCAAAAAAGGGAGCAGTCGTATTAAACAAGGTTTACGGAGATTTCTACATCGTAGACAGCAACTCTAAGGATGAGAACGGGAAGATCGTTTCTGCTCAGGCATTGTGTATCAAGGTAGATGACTACCTGGAAAGCCTGAATATCAGATTTAGTTCTGATAATAAAAGAGAACTGTTCCTGAGAGAACTCGAAAAAAATGAGGTTCCGCTTTACTATGTCGATGGACAGTCGGAAGTAACCATGACAGAGAAAAACGCTATCTGTTTCCGTGTGATTAAAGATTCCTATGAGAATCTTGCTGCGGAAAACTGGTATGTTTCTGACGGTGTGCTGGTAAAGAACGGACATCCTGCTGCGGAGCAGGGCGAGATTGAAATCGTCCAAATCTTAGCTATTTTCTCGCGCAAGATCCTCCTTGGAGTAAAGGCTGGGGAAGATAAAATCTCCCTGATGTACTTTGATCCGAATTATGCGGGTAAAGAGTTCCGTCCAGTACAGAAAGGGATAAAGATCCCGGTACCGCAGAAAGTAACGCTGTTGAACGACAACCTTCTCTTATACTATTCCAAGACCCATATGGAAGAAAAAGGAGAGGGTGACGAAAAAACAACAGAAGAGGTCGTGGATGCGTCAGGATACTTAATCTACGATCAGGAAGGAAACATGCTTGACCATGATGAGTATGATACGGAGTCTGAAGACCATGAGATCGATACCCCGCTTGGTAAGTATGTCTTAAGCACGAACAATTTCATTGTATTCCAGGGCGAATTTAACGGGGAACCGTTCACCAACATTTACAGCGGTGAATACAGTGAATTGAGAAGCATCGATCTGGCATCGAAGGCATCCTCCGCAGAAGAAAACGTGGACGGCTTCCTGCTTATTAAGACAGCGGACGAACTTGCTGTAATATCAGATTCCGGCAACGAACTGGTATTAAAGCCGAGTAAACAGCTGTCGAAGGCACTTGGTCAGTTACATGGATATGATTTCCTCGTGGACTATTGTAACAAGGACAGATATTTTATCCTGACCTTTGCAAGCGGCAGCTACGAGGTAAAAACGCTGAAAGGAACATTCACGTCAGACATCGGTCTGGTGCTGACTGTAGAATGATCTGTTTGTCACTGTTTCCGCGGAAAATATCTGCGGAGACAGCATATAAGAGGCACGTTACGTGTCTCTTTTTTTTCATATTTAAAGAAAAAAGTTGAGGATAAATATGTTAAGAGACTGGATCAAAGAAAATACAAAAAGTGATGGTACAACAATCATTGTTAACGAAAATATCAGTATCCTTCCTCCGCGGACTTTTGACGGAATGACAAACCTGCAGGAGGTGGTGTTGCCAAAAAATCTTAAAAAGATAGGGATCCTGTCTTTTGCCTGGTGCAAAGGACTTAGAGAAATTGTGATCCCTGACGGAGTAGTGCTTATTGACGATGAAGCTTTCCGCGGATGTGTCAATTTGGAGAAGGTCAACATACCGTCCGAAGTGGTAGGTATCGGAAAAATGGCTTTTGCATTTACTTCGATCAGAGAAATCGTAATTCCAGACAGTGTAAGATATATTGACAAAGATGCTTTCTACGGATGCAGTATGTTGGATAAGAAATGTTTGGATATTCCGGACGGATGTGACTTTATTAAAGATTAATGATCTTGGTATTGGTACCGAAAATATGTTTATTTCTCCGTGGCTGTCCTTTCAGGATGGGAGAGTATCCGCGGAGAATTTTTTTGCGAAGGTAGTTGTGTTTTGAAAGGATCTTTGTAGAAGGCCTCTATGGAGACGGAGACGGTTTTACCGGAAAGGAAGACCATGTCTGGATGTCTCTTACTGGTTTTGAGAACTACCATGTCGGGGACTGTCTCTCCTTTGTGGCAGAGGTTTATCGATACATAAAAACCAGCCGCGGAAAAATGATAGACTTTGGGCTTAAAGATCCAGCAGGAATCCGGAAAGTGGGAGAGTACGAAGTTCCTTTAGATGAGCAGCTACGGATTCAGGCCGCGGAGCAGATCATCTGTATGGATCTGTGTATGTTCCGGGATCACTGCGACGGATTCTGTATTGCCAACCAGGAATGGAAAGAATCCATGCTCAATCTGCTTCTTGGAAAAGTACAAAAATAATTTTTCATCATATTTGGGACAGCGGTGTTGACCGCTACTCCTTTTTTGCTGTACTTTCGCAGTATCTCTCCAGATTTCTAACGACATTTGGAAAGAGTGCCGCGGAAGATCTATTTTTCATCAAGTGCCATTCGACATATTTTCCATTTTTCTCTATTTTTTTCATAATGATTATAACTTTAAAAAACGATTTGGAGAAAAGGAGAAAAAAGGTATGACAAGAATATCTAAGAAAAAATACGACGCAATTGTAAAGGCAAAAAATGCCATTGCAGATTTTGACCTGAATAACAGAAATTTGGAGTTTGTTGACTCTGCGGTTGATGTTATTCAAGCAGTGGCGCTTGCCAAACTTGGTGCGTTGGAGAAGACAGCTCTTCTTGCTGTATTTACTTCTGCGACACTTACAAATAACGGCTTCCGCATGCCGCCAACGGCAGCTGTGGTTAGCAACTTTAAAAAAGTGTCCAAGGATATGAAACGACACACGCTTAGCGTGTTCGTGGATGATCCTTTGGATCCGAGGGCTGATGAGGACGGTTATTTTACAATGCCGCTGTTCTGATGCCTGTCACTCCCTTCAGAGCCCCTGCTAAGCAGTGGGCTTTTTTTTATATAAAAATAAAAGAATTTTAGATAATATTATTTGAAGTACAAAAAAGTGAATTCGAATTCACTTTTTTTAAAAAAATACGGCAAAACAAACCCGTAGGTTGTCTAAAGCTGAAAAATTATTTTGTTTTATATTTTCTTATAAAAAGCAAGTTTAAACTAAACAGTTAACAGAGAAAATATCACTTGACATTATTTATTGTTTTATGTACAATTAAATTAACAAAACAAGAAAACAATAAAAAGACTGACATAATCAGTTTTTTTATTTTGATTTCAGACATCTATTGGAAAAATCAGCGTTTGTCGTATAGATGAAAAATTCGCTTCTTTTCCATTTATTGCATATATTTGTCGATTTAATGTCGATTTAACCTTAATGTGTACAATGTCTAAACTTAACCTTGTACAAAGTATTATTTTAAGACTCATGCTGCTACTTTGTACAAAATTAGGTTTAATTATTAAATCTGTAACTTGTACAAAGTAGAATGTTTTAACTCTAGTTTGTACAAAGTAGAACTTTTTATTAAATTATTAAAGCCATAACTTGTACAAAGTAGAATGTTTTAACCTAAGTTTGTACAAAGTACTCTGTTTAAAATCATACATTGTACAATATTTTTATTAATCTTGATATCTATCAGCACATTTAGCACTCATTTTTCATATCTGTATACAACAAAATTATTGCATCCACTTACCTTTGTCACATAATATTCTGGCAAATGAATATCTTTCCGTGTGTAACGTTTTTGGAGAAAATTTACAATTCTATTTTGTACAAGTTACAATTTAAAAATTCTACTTTGTACAAAAGCAGCTTAAATTATTCTGCTTTGTACAAGATACAGGTTAAATGATTTAACTTATATCTTGTACAAAATTTTCAATATATCGGTAAAATTCGCTATAAATCGCATATTTTATCGACAGCCATTGTACACGTTTGAGTTAAATTGACAAAAATACTTGTCGATTTAACCTTAATTCGACAGGGAAATGTTATTCATATATTGACAAGAAAAAAAATGGTTCTGGATGACCATCATTTGATATGCGTATTAATTTATATGAAAAATTATAAAGAAAGCAAAATATACAATATTATAAAATGTGGTATATTAATCTATTCGTAAAAGTAGTGTTTGGCGAATAGTTTAAAGTTCCTTTTTAATCCTATACTTCCAAAGAGGGTCTCTTTATTTCTTAGTGGAATCAAAAGATTCAGTTTCCGCACCTTTCCCCATTGTTTTTGATACCGTTATTTCATATTTAAAGAATCTGTATTCGTCATTCTTTTCCATCTATCTGGGTACGTATCCTGAAACCATTTAAGAAAATTGCAAAACATGGCTTCCTCCGCCATTTTCCGGGCTCTTATGGCATCTTCCTTGTCTATATATCTTCCAAGTTTATAAGCTTTCCCTTTGAAAACAATCTGTGCCTGCCATTTTTGTGCAGTCCTGTCATAGGTAATACCTCTGACTCCAGAAGTGTTATTTTTTAACATTTTTTTCGGTTTAATACAATACACAGAGGAATTTTCCACACATCCGTTAAGAAAGGTTTCCCGAGCTTTCTGTATATTCTTTTTTCTCGCCCGAGTCTGGGCACATCCGCAGGATTTTATCTTTGGAAAATTTTTGGCAAGCACGACGAACTCTTTTCTACAGCTGCATTTACACAGCCAAAAATAACTGTCTGAATGCTTCTCTAACTGCTTGATGGCGGTGCATCCATATCTGTTCTCCTTTCGTATGTACGGTCAGGATACCATGATATGGAAGCCAGTTGTTTTCATACGAAAATATTACCACAGATAAGCAGGAACTGCAAAAAGAAAGACCATCCGCGGATGGCCTTAATACAATCCCATATTTTCTCCAAAGAAGGAAATCTGTCCAAAATCTCCCTGCAGCTTCGACCTCAGATTAGAGTTCCTTAAAAGCATGGAGATAGTCTTTACCGCTTTGTATATCGCATTCCGCTGTCCCTTCAGGAACAGGTATTTCTTTGCACGTGTAACTCCGGTGTACAGGAGGTTTCTTTCCAGCATGACAAAGTGGCTGTTCAAAAACGGCATGATCACAGCAGGAAACTCGGAACCCTGTGATTTATGGATCGTGATCGCATAGGCAGGATCCAGGTTTTCAAGGTCGTTCCGGGAATAAGTCACGTAAGGGTTTGGGCCATGGGCTCCTATTCCTTCATCCTCCTCTTCGTCCTCCTCATCCATATCCCAATAATCCAGCCAGAATTTGCTATCCGTTTCCTGTTTGTCCGTATCAAGGAATTCGACTTTCAGGAGTTCTTTTTCTAAATTGACTGCCACGATATACCCAATATCGCCATTAAATACTCCTTTCTCATAGTCGTTCTTCGTCTGCATGACACGGTCTCCCTTCCTGTATGAATATCCTTCAAATGCAATGGACGGACCTTCCGGGTTTAAAGCTTCCTGGGCAAGTTTGTTCAGGGCTATTGTTCCGGCACTGCCGTTCCTCATGGGGGCAAGGATCTGGATGTCCTTGGGCTGGATATGGTAATGATTTGGGATCGTATCCGTCAAAAGCTTTATAATGGCCTGTGCCGTCCGTTCTGCGATCTCTGAGGCTTCCAGTTTTTCCCCTTTTTTGTCCATTATTTCCAAAAAGAAATCATTTTTCGGATCCGAATCGTCGATCACCGGGAAGAGACCGTCATTGATCCTGTGGGCATTGGTAACGATATGGCTTTCTGCAGCCTGCCGGAAGATCTTAGTCAACCGGACGACCGGGAACACCCCGCTGTCGATGATATCCTTCAAAACAGTACCCGGACCAACGGAAGGCAGCTGGTTGACATCCCCGATCAATATCAGACGCATGTTTTCCGGTACAGCCTTTAACAGGCTGCTCATCAGACGGATGTCGACCATGGAGCTTTCATCAATGATCAGGACATCTCCCTCCAGCGGGTGTTCTTCATTGTGTTCAAAAGTCCCGGAGCCGGTATATCCCAGCAGACGGTGGATCGTTTTTGCTTCCATCCCTGTGGACTCGGAAGCCCTCTTTGCTGCACGTCCTGTAGGTGCGGCGAGAAGGATGTGCAGCTTAAACTTTTTAAATACCTCGATGATCCCCTGGGTGACCGTTGTTTTTCCGGTACCTGGGCCTCCGGTAAGCACCATGCCTTTCGATGCGGCTGCGGTACGGATCGCATACAGCTGGACATCATCATACTGGATCCCCAGTTCCTCTGCCATTCCGGATACATCCACGGAAAGATCCGGATTGCCGCTTCGCTGTCTTTCATACCAGATCCTGCGGTACAGGTAGTCTTCGGCGGGGACAGAAGCCAGTTTCTTTAATTTCTCAGCACAGAAGTTTTCTGCTTTCAGAAGCTGCGGAAGGTAGATACAGTCCATCTCGCATCCAAGGTCTTTTTTGGCAAGCATATCCGAAAGTGTGAGGGAAACAAGGTTTTTGTCCTGCAGGTCAAGGACTTCTTTTCCCATGGCTTCAGTTACGACCTGTTCCCGGTAACCGAAAACATGTCCCTTCATGGCAAGCTGATCCAGTGCGTACTTGATCCCGCTTTCTATCCTTAAAGGTGAGTTTTTTTCGATCCCCATTTTCTCTGCGATCTCATCCGCAGTGGGAAATCCGATGCCTTTCACATCATCCGCAGCCTTGTATGGGTTAGCGGACATGATCGTGATCGTCTTTTCCTCATAAGTCCGGTAGATCTTATCTGCGAGTTTGTAGGATACCCCGTATTTTAACAGGAACACAAAAGCGATCCTGCGGATACTGTTCTCTTGCCAGGAGCTTTTTATGCGTTCCAGTTTTTTAGGAGAGATCCCTTTGATCTCCAAAAGCCTTTCAATATTGTTATCAAGGATATCCCATGTATCCACACCAAAAGCATCTACGATCCGTTTCGCCGTTACCCTTCCAATCCCTTTAACAGTTTTGGCGGAAAGGTAGGATACAATATCTTCTGTATTGACCGGTTTGGCCTTCTCCCAGTATCCGCAGGAGAACTGCCTGCCAAATTTGGGATGTTCTACCCATTCACCGTAAAAGTCGGTTTTTACGTTTTTTTCTATTCCATGGAAGCTGCCGGTAGCCGTAAATACTTCATCCCCGGCAACGACAGTGAGGACATAGTAGTTTGTCTCATCATTATGAAAGATGATATGCTTCATTTTTCCAGTAATTATTTCCATCAGTTTTCCTCACTTTCCCAAAAATTTTTAAAAATATTTTTCATATGCTTATTATACCATATTTTGTGTGTGCCTCAAAATCTGGTACGGAAATTGTGCACCTTTTACAAAGGGCATACACAAGATATAGTGTTTTGTCAGCGCCTGCAATATGACGAAAACGGTGAAAAAGAATTATTTTTTTGTCATATTGGAAGTATCTAAAAAAAGGAGGTATTGTATGATTTTTAAGACGGGATATGGATAAGCGCAATCAGATGATTACCTAAGATGCAGATTCCAGATTTTGAGACCAAAGATTTTTTGAATATCCGCGGAAGCAGACATATGATCAGCCTGTCGATCAATCCGTTCATCGGGAGATTGAGGGTATCTTATCGTTCAGGGATAAGAAATCTGCTGCACTTAGGGTCCTATATAAAATGCCATGAATTTGTGAATCATGAACCAGATAAGCCCTCTGCGGAAGTTGCGAAAAGCAATAAGCGGGTATATGCTTGTATCAGGAGGAGTGCATACTCATAAACTACATTTATTCGGTGTAGGGCTGCGTAGCGAATGATTTGCTCCTGATTATCAGGTATAGCTGCTCATGAAATCTGTTCGACATCCATAATGCATTGGTTTACAGGTGAAATTTTTTAAGGCAGAGAGCTCCTCTGTCTATTTGTGCTGTCTGAAAATAGTAGTGACCTGTATAACACCGTAGGGAGCACCAGTTCTGTTTGGGGCATAAAAGAGCATGGTACTCCCGTCAGGCCTTTCCAACTTTTTCAAGAGTCGAGGTTGCTGGTTGGGTTCTACTTGGCTGTCTGGGGGAAATGCTGAAGCTTATGGAGCTGACTGGTGAAATGCAGGAATTGGAGGATTCCTGGTGTACTACGGGTTTCCGACATCACTGATGAACCAGCCTTGTGAATAACTTGAGTTTTGTGAAATGGATAAAGTCTCGTAGATAATATGGTCAAAATACCACACACCCAAGGGTGTGTGGCTTGTAATACTCACCGAAGGTAGATATCTCAAACCAGCACAACCCTCAAGGCTGGGCTTACCGCTGGCATTGTGGTTCGTCCGCATTCAGGCCAGATGCCATCTCTGCTCCCACAACAGTACCTGGAAATTCTTCAGGGTCGCCGCGGTTTCGGGACACTTGACAGGTACAGCTTACGGTCAGGCTGTTAAGCCTTAAGGTACACTATACCATGCCCCCGTTGTATAATTATATATTACTTTACCGAATTAACACGAAAGCATTTTCCGCTATCGTATTCTCCGCATTCTTCTTTGCTGCCTTAGCCTTCCGCTTCTTACTACTTGGCTCCATCTTTGTAAAAGATGGTATCTTATCGCCTTTCAGATACTCAGCACCAAGAAACATTAAATTTAATGCCCCGACCTCATCGTCATTTTCTATGTGCCCACATTCCGGGCATATATATTCATGTGTGTCACGATGCCTGGCTGCTTTATCATATCTTCCACAGTGAGGGCATCTCTGTGATGTTTTGTACGCATCAGCTTCAATCACCTGCTGACCTCTCAAAGCTGCCTTGTATTTTAATTTTTCTCCAAAATCATAGAACGCCCACGACCGCAGCTCATTTGTCTGTTCCTTAGAGTGGAAGTTGCGTTCTTCAAAAGATACTCCGGTAAGGTCTTCAAGCACAAACAGTGTATCTTCCGGATAGTTTTCGCAGAGTGCCTTGGTGAGACAATGATTTACATCGTTCATATAGCCGTTCTCTCTGCCGGATAATCTCTTTAATACACGTTTTGCCCCGCGAGTTCCTTTTTTCTGGAGTGAGGCTCGGGTCCTATTGTATCCTGCCCGGATCTTTCTTGCGTCATCGCCGCTGTACCGTGCGGTCAGACCGCTCTGGTCGGCAGCGGTAACGATATTGACAAGCCCACGGTCAAGCCCGGCAATATTTGAAATGTCTTCGTTTTCAGTTACCGGAAGCTTTGCTGTTACTGAAATATGCATAAACCATTTTCCGCCGGAGGAAAGAAGTTTCGCTTCTCCGAATTTCCATTTTGGGTCTTCGATATTGAAGCCCGGCATGTCTGAATCGTTAAGGATATCCTCAGATCCTTTTACTACAAATCTTACTTTTGTACGACCTGTAAGCGTAGCGATAGAAAGAAGGAGCCCTCCGTTTTTATCGTTTACAAAGCTCCAGTCACGCCCTCTGACAAGATCTGCCTGTGGCCGCCTGTACACAACCGGATGCTGCAGCCAGTTCAGGTCTTTTCTATATCTGGCCGTATTTCCATCTGCATCCGTATAAGTGTAATACTGTTTCTTAAGAGTTGTGTCAATAGCCCTGTACTTTGCGGATACGGATCTGATGAGACTTTCTGCAAGCTGTGACTTCATGTCTTTCTTCTGTCTTATGTCGTAATAATATTTATCATGCAGTGTCCTGCAGTCAGTTATCATTTCCGGACTGGAAAAGTCATTAAACATAAGGCCGGAAAGCCATGTGGCCGCTTCACTGTATGCCGTAGTCAGTTTCTTAAATTCTTCAATTGTGTTCTGGTCAGGATACAGTTTTGCTTTTATGGATATCGTCACGTCCTGTTCTTTTGCTGGCATCAGTGTCCCTCCTTTCAGCGGATTTCATCAACTTATGTTCACGCATGTTTAATATGACGAATTTTTCAGGAGAAAGTAAAAGAATAAGATATTTTTTATTTTTTTGTAAAAAAAGGCCCTTTCTCCACATACCCAAGGGTGTGTGGTTTCCGGGCTTAAAATTAATATGAATTTGTAAATCAAAATATATTACAAATATAGGACATTTGCATACATAAAATGCTCTGCGGCTGATTACAAACATACAAAAATGGATACTGACAGGTATCAATCTGTTACTGTTCACTCCGCAATGGTATTTAGATAAATAAAGCATATTCTGGAGATTACTTAACATTTAAAAATAAATGCCTTGAAAAATTTATGAAATATGAAAATGATTAAATTCTTGTTCGTTTTGCCAGTAACAAAATGTCAATAGTTTTTAATCACTTTTTTCAAAAAGGAAAAAAAATAGAACGTATAGATTATTTCCATACGCTCTATCTCACATTTCATATTGAATTTTTGAATTCTACAAACTGGAATTTATTTGTGGCAACGTAAGGTTATTAAATTGATTTCTGGTGTATTAAACAAGCGAAAATCTAAAAAAGATATAGATGCACTTGAACCCAAACCGGCACTAATGTATTGTTGCATATCTATAATTTGATTTAAGCCTTTTACTTCATTCTGTTTTGGAAAATATCCGTTTGCTATTCCAGAAGTTGGTGACGGAATATATAATGCTCCCAAAAATGGCAGTCGAAGCTGTCCACCATGATAATGACCAGCTATGGAAAGGTCATAATCTAAATATCCTAATCCATCCCAATCTGCTTGTGTCATATTCGCTTGTATGGGATAGTGATTTACTCTGATTTTCACCTGTCCATTATCACTTAATTGTTCATACCATTTTTGCAATTCCTGACCATATAAAATCACATTTTGATAGTCCTCTGTACTTTCAAACATATCTTCCGTCATTTCTAAATAATTCATTTGAATATCTGTTTGATTTAATTCAGGAACAAGCCATATACTTTCACCCTCCCTAGTAATTTCAACGCGAGAAAGTAAGACATTCACTCCACTTTCTTCTATCTCTTTTCCTATTTTTGTTAAATTGCCTGTACAGCTTCCATTTATCATGTCGATGGCAAAAGGTCCAGTATTCCCATCAACCCAAAAAGCCATTTCCTTTTTTTCAATCCCATTTATCAAATCAAAAATAGCTTGTGATGATAGCAAATCGCTTTCCTCATACTTGTTCATATCACCAGTAAACAATATACAATCATAATCTAATTGATTAATAGCAGAAAGCAAATCTAATTGATTTTCTCCGAAATACTTCCCGTGAAGGTCGGAAATTTGAAGAATACGATACCCGTCAAACGAATTGGGTAAATCATCAAGTGTGACCGTCTGTTCTGTTACAACAAACCTTTGATTATCATAAATATTCCAAACAACGCAAAAAGCAATTAGAAGAAATATTGTTATTAAAACATAATATCTTTTTTTCATCCAAAGCCTCCTTAAATTCCGATTTGTTACTCATATAATATCACACTTTTACTGCAATTACATCCATCTGTTTCATTACACTTCCATTCTGCTTGCTTCTATCACCAGCATCCGGTTGATCTTCTCCTGCATAGTTTCTTTTACGTCCTCATTGAAGATTCCCTGGGATGGGACGGTATGCAGAAGCTGCTTCCGGTACTGAAAGCAATTGCAGATAGCCACGGAGTTACCATTGCCAATGTAGCAATCCAGTATATTTTAAATCAGAAAAGCGTAGGTGCCGTCATGGTCGGTACCAGAAACTCTAGGTATGTAGCGTCCAACATTCAGACACTGGAATTTAACCTGACTGATGAGGAAATGAAAACGATCCGGGATTTCATAAGCCAGTATCCTACCCCGGAAGGCGAGTGTTACGAACTGGAACGCACTTCTCCAAGATATAAGGGGATTATTCTGACAGACAGGAATAATGTAGAAAATTAACTCTCATACACCGGTTTGCCATATTGGTAGGCCGGTTTTTTGTCTGAATTTATAAAATGTACTAATATATGAGAGACAAAAAAGTGAATTCGAATTCACTTTTTTTTCAGCCCTTCCAGAACTGATTGTTATTACATATAAAATATGATATTAACGTAATATAGAAAGAGATTTATTTTTAAAATGACAAAAACACTTTTGTTCTCTCCTTGAGCAGCCTGTTTCTCTCCAAACAGCGTAAAAGCCATCCGCGGCAAATTCCGAACGCCACGGATGACTTGAAACGAAGGGCTAAAACAAAATGGGTATGAACAGTTTTTTCTGTTCATGGTTGTATTATAGCTGATACTGAAAGGCTGCAAAAACTGGTACGAAAAAAAGCCATTCCCCAAAGACTGATTTGAGAGTGTTTAAAGCTTAAAGGGTGGCGGAGGCTGGGGTTCTCCGCGGAGAAAAATATTATCGTCTTGTGTAGGTGTCGGCTTTGTTATTTGGTATTGTACAAGTGGTACCGTCGGAGGTGTAGGCGGTGCCGTTTGAGGAATACCAGATGCCTTTTGGAAGATAATAATCTGAGCCGACAAAGGCGAACTTTTCCCCAAGGGACAAGGTTGTAAGTGCGGTGCAGTAAGAGAACATATATTTCATATTGGAAACTTTGCTGGTATCCAGAGAAGCCAGATTGAGACTGGTAAGGTTGCTACAGTTGTAGAACATCCCACTCATATTCGTTACTTTCTGTGTATCCAGATGAGTCAGGTCGAGGCTGGTCAGTCCACTGCACTCGCTGAACATGGAACTCATATTGGTAACGTTGCTTGTGCTCAGGGGAGTAAGATTGAGGTTAGCAAGCCTTTTACAATTATAGAACATCCTACTCATATCGGTAACTAAACCGTTATCTAAAGGAGTTAAATCAAGATTTGTCAGTCCACTACAGCCGTGGAACATTCCGCTTATATCGGTAACGTTGTTTGTGTCCAGAGGAGTCAGATCAAGGCTGGTCATTCCACTACAGCCACGAAACATCTCATTCATACTGGTAACGTTACTGGTATTTAATGGAGTCAGATCAATGGTAGTAAGCCTCCTGCAAAAGTAAAACATAGCCTCCATTGTGGTTACGTTGGAAGTATCAAGATTTGACAGATTTATGCTTAATACTTTGTTTAATTCTGAAAACATGCATTCGGAATTTGAAGGAGCTATTATTTTCTGTCCCGATATCTGAGTCGATACTTTCATAGTAGTACCATCCATCCAGGCGACAACTCCGTCATCTCCATCTGCATCTACGTCAATCAGGACTGCAGATGTTGGCATTGCTTCAGCTGTAAATACAATAGAAGTTGCCGTAGATGGAATTAAGTAAGAAAACTCATTCAAGTCTTCAGATGAGTTATATCCCTTAAGAAGAAATGTTTTCGGTTTAGCGTATAAGTCTAAGTCAGAGAAAATCCCGGATAAAGGTAAGTCATTATTATCTGTTTCAATTTTTGAAGTACATTGAGAATCTAAGTACCATGTAACAGCAGTATTTCCAGGAAGTTTATACTGTCCGGACACAATTTTTCCAGAACTATTTACAATGATTTCATTTTCTGAGTTTCCATCTGCGAAAGTAAGCCCATTTCCATGATAAGTAATGGTATAACCCAGTGGATTTTTGCCTGGTTTTCCGTACTGATAGAAACATCCGGTACCGGCCGTTCGTCATTAGACATATTATCATCCCACGATTTGGTAACAGTTACTACACCGGAAGTTTTGGAATCCTTAAAATCATATACTTTCTCGGAATCATTGCTTTTCTGAGATCCCGTTTCCGCAGCTACATCATTCGTATTACTTGCTTTCGAAAATTCTATCGGGGGGGGTACTACCAGAATTAGTAATATCCGCGGGGACTGGCACTGCTGCCAGAAGAGAGAGTCCCAGGATCATGCCTGGAAGCCATGTTTTCAGGTTGCTCAATTTCATAATACAGTCCTCCTTGAGATTTATTATTTGTCCGTAATATGACAAAAACCCAGGCTTACACTATTGAAAAAAACACAAAAAAAAGACCGCCGAAGCGGTCAATTTCCTGACACCCAGAGCCGGCTCCAGATCTGGAAAAAACATTAAAAATTAATAGTTCCGCGGCGGAAAAGCAAAAGCAATCTTCCCATTCTCTAACCTTAATATCGCATCAAACTTTCCACCGTCCTTTTTCTTGAATCCTTTGATCACCCCTGTCTGTCCTTTTGTGAGCAGATCGGATATCTGTTTGTCTGTAAGCTTTTTGTGAGCCACTTCCCCGAGCAGAAATTTACACTCTGGGTACCCGGTACATCCGTAACCAAATTTTGTCTTTCTCAATGGTTTTCCGCAGAGAGGACAGGTGAGACCGGATGCCTTCTTCTCATGTACTTCAAATTTCCGGTTCATGACCTCATCGACGGTCTGGTCCACATATCCTAAGATCTGCTCCCGGACAGGTTCATAGGCTTCTGTTCCCTGACGGACATTTTTGATGTGGGTTTCCCACTCCGCGGATAATTCCGGATTGACGATACTATGGTTTCCTATATATTCAATGTAATCTTTTCCGGACTGGGTGATATAAAGTCCTTTTCCTTTTACCTCCATGTACCCGGTGGTGATCAGGTCTTTGATGATCTGGGCTCTGGAAGAAGGCATCCCGATTCCCTTGGCTTCCTTCATGATCTTTTTCAGATCCCGGTCTGTCATGTATTTCTGTATGTCTTCCATGGCATCTACCAGTGTAGCCTCGGTAAGCCGTTTGGGTGGCCTGGTCACGACTTCATGGATCCCTTTCTGGGCGATCCCTATTTTCTGTCCTTCCGATACATCCGGCAGGCGCAGTTCCTTGATCTTCGTGTCAAAGATGGCTGTAAAGCCCCGGTCTTTGATAACAGAACCCCTGCTCACAAATAAACTCCCATCCACATCGAGGAGATACTTTCTCTTCTCTTCCACCAGGTCAGGAAGAAAGATCGCCAGAAAACGCTTATAGACCATGATGCATACATTTTTTTCCATTTCAGACATTTTGGAAAAATCTGGGATCTTCCCTGTCGGGATCAGGGCACCATGGGAACTTTTTTTAACTTCCTCATCGTTTACGTATCGCTTGTTTGCCGCCGTCTTTTTGATGGCTTCAGGGGTGATGGAAGACAGATATGGTTCCATCCCCGGAACAGCGGATACCGTCCGCAGCAGGGAAGAAAATTCTTTTGCTTTCTCAGAAGAAAGATGTTTTCCGTCGGTACGCGGATAGGACATGACCTTGTGCGTCTCGTATAATGACTGCAGAGCCTGCAGTGTCTCATCCGGGGAGTACCCGTACTTCTGTCCTGCCTCCACCTGGATGTCTGAGAGTTTGTACAGCTGCTGCGGAGGCTTTTTGGTTTCTTTTTTTTCTGTTTTCTTTACAATGGCTTCCGGGCCAAGACCGCTTACCAGTTCTTTAGCTTTTTCCAGTTCTGGGAAGGCAAGGTCTTTTCCTTCTTCATCGACCAGTGTCGCTACCATTTCCGGATCTTTTGTCTGGATGACCGGAAGGTAGGAACTTTTCGAGGAAAATTCATCGATCGCTTTACAATTGTCATAGACCAGCTTCAGGGTAGGCGCCTTTACTCTTCCCACCCTCATGAGCATGCCGGTCTTGACGGTATATGCGACAGAGAGGTTGAACCCGATCAGCCAGTCAAATTGTGCCCGGATCCAGAATGCCTGCGTCATACCCACATCCCTGGGGCAGGTATGGAAGTCCGTCAGGTTTTTGAAGGAATCCATGATCCCCTTGTCTGTCAGGTCGGTCTCAAAGAAACGGTATGCTTTCATCTTTTCCAGATGCAGGTTCTTTTCCAAAAGGGCATAGATCCCGTTCCCCTCCACATCACTGTCGGTGCCGACGATGATGCCTTCGTAATCCCCGGACTTTATAAGATCACGTATCTTTTTTACCAGATCCGGCTTGATGGATTTGATGCGGAAATTGTCAGGCACCATCGGAAGCCTCAGGTCCTTCCATTTCAAATTCCATTGGCTGTATTCTTTGGGTTCCATCAGTCCACAGACATGGCCTGCAAGGGCAACGAATGTGATGTCCCCGCAGGGTTTATTTGATCTTTCGTAAGCCTTTTTCACCAGTATCATGGTGGAAGGCTTCTCGGCTATATACAATAACATAAAATTCCTCCTATGAAAAAGGGAGGATGATTCCTCCCGTCTTTAAGCAGTCTTTCTTTGTGACCTGTGGTATTTTCGGTTCTCAGCCTTCTTGTATGCACTTTCGATCAGTGCAAGTTTTTTGTTGACAACTGACATCTGATAATCCAAAAAATCGTTCTGGATCTCCTCTTGGAGGACAGAAATAGTATTTTTTGCCGCAATGTATTTTTTATAATATTCGCGGCATTTGTTGCGTACCATCCAGTAAAAGGTTCCTTTATCTGATTCATAAAGGTCTGCCAGGTGTTTGTACATTGGCTGTCCGTTTTTACTAAGTACGTAATCATCAACAACTGCGACAACCTCTCTGGTACGTTTTGAGTAACCTAGAGTGGTTTCTTTATTGACAGTATACCCGAGTCTTTTTTCCGGTGCTTCCAGTACGGATTCCGGGTATCTTTCCGGTTTCCTGTCTCCGGTCAGCAGACCGATTGCAGTCAGTTCTTCCCGGCTGAGCGGCATCCCGGAGGATCTTTTCTGTAGCGTTACGTCCGCAAGGCCGAACCGTTCAGAAATCTCCTTTGCAGCTTCCTGCAGGGACAGCCCTGTCTGGTGCATATAGACATCAAAGATATCCCCCGCTGTATCACAGGCATAACATTTGATCTTGTTATTTTTTCTGATAAAGGCATTTCCGAACCTCTGGTCATCATGGAACGGACAAAGGACAGAAGTCAGTCCTCCGATCCTTCGTTTCTCTATGCCAAGTATATCACAGATATCTTCCATGCTGACGCATTCCTTGATTTTTTCCAGGTCATATTCTTTCATAAAAAAATCCCCTTTCGTTTTTGGTTTTAAGATAAAATGAAAAATGAAGAGGATTGATAAAATCACATATGGCTTTCGTATTCTGCAAAACAGATACAGGCAAGACAGACACAGGATGACAGGAGCATCCCAAGGGTAGAGAAATTAACCCACCATTCACCTGGACTTGCAGCCGGTAGACTTGCATCCGTCGAACCTGTAGCCGTCGAATTAGCAGCCATCGAATTTGCAGACGTTGAACCAGCAGTTGAGCCAGCTGCCGTCGGATCCTTCGCCGTCAGAGCGGCGTTGTTTTCCGATGGATGAAAGACGGCGATATCCGGATGGTAAAAATAATACCCTGTCATCTCCGGTTCTACCGTCATGGCATCCGGCCTTTCCAGATGAAAGCAGAAAATAAAAGAGGAAAACAGCAGTAAAGCAACAAAAGCGGTAAGAAAGATCCCGCGGAGAGCATTCCCCGATTCATACATCCCCGTCACCTCCGATCCGTCTTTCCAGCCGGTCGATCCTTCTTTTCATCCGCAGCATGCTTTTTTTTATTTTTCTCAGCCGGGCATCCCGCTGGTACATTTCCAGCGTATACAGCTGGTGAAGGGAGACAGCCAGGCTGATGCAGACCATGGAAAACTGTTTAAAGAGCAGTGAGGTAAGTATCCCTGCCATACCAAGCACAAACAGATTGACCATCACCGTCCTCTTATTTCGAAAAATGGGGAATATACGTGCAGTAGCACTTAATGCTACAGATATTACAAATATTCCATTGAGTATCCGGAGTATTTTAAGAAAGAGCATAGTATCCTTTCCTCCAAATAAGGACCAGAAACTCCGGCCCATATTGGATCATCTTTTTCGTTTAGTCATAAAGAGCAGGATCCCGGCAGCTGTACCAGCTAAAAGTGCGGCAAGTAACTGTCCCGTATGGTCCGGCTTCAGACCCTCCTCGATCTCCGGCTTCCAGGTCTTCTTTTTATCAAAAATAAAGGTCTTTCCATTCTCCACAAAAAGGCAGTCGTCTTTATCCATGTCCCGGAATTCTTCTAAAATCTTCACATCAACTGCTGCGGAACCATGGCTGGTTTTTACATCCCGGTAATCTGCAAGGTTGATATCCTTAAAGCTGGCAAATACAGGGATGATTTTATTCAGGTAAGAGATGGAAGAATCATCACTGTTATCTAAAAACAGCTTATAGTCACAGGAATTGATGATTGTCTCATCAGCATCAGCCAGGCTGTCGATATGTACAAATGCAGAGAGCTGGCTTTCATCGTATCCTTTGTCCCACATGTAGGAATAATCTGGATCAAAACCATTAGCGATCAGTGTCAGATGCTGTCCGTGGAGATATTTGCCCCTTAACAGCATATCAACGAACCTCGGGGTACTGCAGGGGCATGGATGTTTCAGATAGATCACAACCTTATCCTCAAAAAACATCTTCGGCTTGCAGACGAGCAGTTCGACACAGGAGCAGTATTTCTTATTAAGTGGATCCACTTCATAGACCTGGTACCCCTTTGCCTTCATCCTGCCGGCGGTTGCTTCACTGATCTTCCCGTTATAATCCAAGACAAGATAGGATCCGTTTGCAGCAAGAAGATTCAGGACGATCAGGTCCCGTACTTCATCCGCAGTCCCTCCGACGGCAAGCAGGTTTCCGGAAACCAGTCTTGCGATATGCTTTGAAATCTGAAGCGGGAGCCCCGCGGAAAAATCTGTTCTAAATAAATCTGTCATTCAATTAAACCTCCTTTGATGTACCTAATATGGAAAAAAATCTATAAAAAAAATCCTGCCATCTCTGGCAGGAGAAAAAAGTGAATTCGAATTCACTTTTTTTACCACCGGACCGCCATATGGTCAACCAGATCCCTGGGGATCTCGTCAATGAAACGGGAGACCTCCATGGCATAAGTTTTTCCATAATTCATTCTTTGGGCGGCACTGGTAAGCGTCAGGGTCTTCCTTGCCCTGGTGATGCCGACATAGCAAAGACGTCTCTCCTCTTCCATGGCAGCTGGATCCGTGCTGTTGATCGCCCGATATCCCGGGAACGTGTTTTCTTCCATACCGGCCATGAACACATGTGGAAATTCCAGTCCTTTGGAGCCATGGAGCGTCATTAATACTACACCGTCCTCGTCGTCCTTTAAAGAGTCAATTCCGGATGTCAGGGCAGATTCTGTAAGGAATCCTTCAATGGCTTCTGCTCCCTCATGGTTTGTTTTCCTGCTGTAGTCAGTGGCCATATTGATCAGTTCATAGACGTTCTCTGTTCGTTCTTCCAGCTCCTCGCTTTTTTGTGGATAATCTGCAAAGAAATCCGTTTCATGAAGGATCATCTTGATGGTCATATCTGCCGTCTGGTATTTTGACTCTTCGGTCATTTTCCTCAGCATTGCAGCGAATCCCTTTAATTTATCCGCGGCTGTCTTTGATAAGATCTCATCCGCAGAGCAGGCTGCATCATACAGGCTGCGGTTATTTCGGAACGCATACTCTTTCAGCTTTTTGATTGTCACTGCACCGATCCCGCGGCGTGGGACATTGATGATCCGCTCCAGTCCGAAATCGTCATCCGGGTTGATAAGGACGCGCAGATAAGCAAGCATATCCTTGACCTCTTTTCTCTCAAAGAAACTTAAGGCACCCACGAGGCGGTACGGGATATCCTTCATTGTAAGACACTGTTCGAAGAGGCGGGACTGGGCATTGGTACGGTAAAGGATGGCAAAATCCTTATAATCAGCCTTTTCCCTGTTATGCATCCGTTCGATCTCGGATACGATAAACTTCGCTTCTGTTGTGGCATCTGGCAGAGTAATGGTCCGCAGCTTGCTCCCCTCTTCCCCCTGTGTCCAGAGTTTCTTTTCTTTTCTCTCCTGATTATGGGAGATCACCGCATTGGCTGCGGAAAGGATGTTTTTGGTGGAGCGGTAATTTTCCTCCAGCTTGATCACCTTTGTATTTTGAAATTCCTTCTCGAATTCCAGGATATTGCGGATATCAGCTCCGCGGAAACTGTAAATGCTCTGGTCATCGTCTCCGACTACACAGAGGTTCTGGTATTTATCCGCCAGCATACTGATGATCTTGAACTGTACAAGGTTTGTATCCTGATACTCATCGACCATGATGTACTTGAACTGCTCCTGGTAGGAATGAAGGATATGCGGGTAATTCTCAAACAGCTGGACGGTCTTCCATAACAGGTCATCGAAATCCAGGGCATTGTTTTTCTTGAGGATCCGCTCATATTCTTTGTAGACTGTGATCAATGGGTAATCCGGATAGATGCTCTCTAGTTCATCCGGTCCGAGCATTTTTTCTTTCTGCTTAGAGATAAAGCTGATGACATCGTATACTTTGATATCCGGATATCTTCCCTGGAAACCTGTTTCCTCGAAAATAGTCCTTATTATTTTTTTCTGTTCATCGGTATCATAGATGACAAAGTTCCCACGTTTGTATCCAAGAAGCATCATCCTGTTTTTTAAAAACCTTACACAGGCAGAGTGGAAGGTTGTGATCAGCATCTTATCCGCGGCTTTGCCGGTCAGGGAAGCTGCTCTTTCCTTCATTTCTTTTGCTGCTTTGTTGGTAAAAGTCAGGGCAAGGATGTCCTCCGGTTCTGCAAACCCGTTTTCAATCAGATAGGCAATACGATGGGTTAAAACTCTTGTTTTTCCGGAACCTGCGCCTGCAAGGATGAGCAGCGGGCCTTCGGTATGCATGACTGCTTCTTTTTGCTGCGGGTTCAAACCATTTAAAATATCAGACATATATTTTCTCCTCTCATTTGTTCTACCTGAAATACTACTATCTTTTGACACTTCCTTTTTCTGGTACGGAAAACATCTGATTTCCGGGCAATAAAAAGACCATCTGAATGGTCTTTTTGGTGTCCTCTCATTTCAGTAGTAGAAGTATCTCCTGGCAACCTCTTCATAATATTCTTTTTTTGCGATATCCAGTGTCTCTCGCAGGCTGATCTCATTTGCTCCGATCTTTTCTCTCAGCTCTTTTGCGTACGGAAGGAGACTATCCGCTCTCCTGCCGTTTTTTTCTGATTCCTGGATATCCGCATACACTGCTTTTAACTCATCAAATGTCATAGTCTTATATGGATTTTCTGTCATACCGACACCTCCCTGCTGTATTTAACATGTTTTTTTGCAATTTTGTACTGTCCTGAAAAGTTCATTCTTTCAAAGTTCTCCAGAGTGGACTGCAGCCGGTAGATGAAGAGATCCATTTCCTGCTGGGTCACTTTAAAGGTAAGCGTCCTTTTATCTTCTGCATGTTCCACATCCACGGTCTTCAGCTTTCCCATATCCCTTAAAAATGCCTTGCAGTTAAAGATTTCAAAGGTCCAGTCCACACTTAAGGAAGAGGAGCCTGAAATTGAGATCGAGTAAGCGGTACGCCTGTTGTTTTTATCCGCAGTAGATTTTGGTTTGACTGGGGAAGAATACAGCGGAGGCAGGTTGATGGTTTGGGAAAGACGATGTGATTGATACAGGTACAATGCTTCATCTATGGCTTCTACCATCTGTTTATTTTTGGGGTATCTGTCTAAATTGGCTGCAAAAAACTTTCTCGCGTTCGTAAGGATGTTCAGCCCGTTTTCCATCTGCACTACCTCCGCGGCAGTCCGGTTCTTGCAGTTCCTTTCTTTGATCGGGACGGTATAGGCCGGGGTATTTGGCTTGCTCATTGCCTGCCGGTTTAATATGTTTCGTTGGAACTGATACTGGTTCAGGAGATACGGTATGTCATTAGCCGGGATATTGGCAACCACGCTTCCCTTTTCCGAAGAGGCGATGGCCATACGGAATACGGAATAACCGGTGTGCATTTCCATTGGCGAATTTTTTGTATCCCCTTCTCCCGGGACATTAAGGTCCGCGGCGCAGGTCAAAGACATTCCTGCTCTGGCAGCTACCCAGATCTGCAGGGGATATTTTTCTACCATAGTCTGTTTACCTGGAACCTGTTGGTTGTTTTGAGGATAAGATGGCATGTTATTATAAAACTGCTGATATGCTGTCTGCGGAGACTGATTACTATACATTTGTTTTCTCCCTTCTGTTTTTCTTTAATAATATGACAGAACGGGAAACTCTTCTTTTTGTACGAAAAAAATCTTAACTTATTTTTTGCAATATAACTCTTTTTAAGTTAAGATGCAGTATTAAAGTTAAGAATAGCGTCAAATCCGCATTATTACTGGAAATTATGATTTTTTAAAAATCAAAAATCTCCGCGGCGTTTTCGTGATTCCGCGGAGATTAAGGAAAAATAGAAAGCCCCGCACTTAACAGGCAGGATTTCCACCATGACAACAAAGTCAGGTTTGAATCAAAAATTCAGAAATAAGTAAGGCAGCTCTGCATCTGCAGGCTGCCTATATGTATACATTTTTATACCGCTTTTGCACCATATTCAAACATTTTGATGCCAATTATACGGCAAATGTCGAACATATGATTGATAATTAATTCCACATCAGGATCTTCTTCTCCTGATTTATGTAGTTTTTGGCTGATATGCTGCTTGGCCTCATATATTTCTCCATACAGCCTGTCACATTCTGAGTCTTTTGAAAACTCATCCTGTATTTTTGCGTACTCTTCTGAAGCCTCATCTTCTGTAATTGCTCCCATTACCATTTCGTATACTGTGTTTGCGTCCATGTGTGAACCTCCTGTTATGTGTTTTTGTGTGTATGTTTATCATACCTAAGATATTCTGTTTTCTCCACAAAAACAGTTCGTAAAATACCTGCCTTTTTCGACATTTTGCGTTATACAAAATACCAGTAGTTTAGACTTTTTTTCGGGGCATTTGTATGCGTTTATAGGATGAGAAAATAATACAGGAAGATGGATGAAAACGGGGAGAATTGTGGGGGAATTGTTTTCCGCGGATTGACTTTGCCATTTGATAGTACTACAATTAAGACAGATAAAAGAAAGGAGAAATTTTTTTATGAAAAAGTCGAAAAATGTAAAATTTGCCGCCCTGATGCTGTTTGTCTGTGCGGTACTGTTCTGCATGAAACCGGTTGGAGTACAGGCTTCCACAATGCAGACCATCAACACCAAAAGACCGTGTAAAAGCTACGATATCACAGGGGACAACAAAAAAGACTCAATACAGACAAAATGGGCATTTGATGAATATGTGTCTGTCATTGTTAACGGAAAGACCATCTACAAAGACAAAACTCCGATCGAGTATGATCCGACTGTCCGCTACTGCAGATTTGAGAATGGTACTCCATTCTTATTCATCGAAAGCTATGGTGTAAATGAGCTTGCTCAGGCTACTATTGTTTATTATAAAAACAGCAAGCCAAAGTCCATCAACCTTGATTTTGGCGATTACGGATGGCTGTACGGCGTGAGTGATCTCAGTGTTTCGGGTAATACTTTTACAGTCCAATATTCTCTAATGACAGGATCTACCGGGTTTACCAGATTAAAACCATGTGTCTTTGTATACAAGGATGGAGATATTAAGAGAAAAGGACACAATGTATATGACGTTGCAGCTCTCGACAGGTATACCACCGGGCATGAAATGCTCAGGACTTCATATGTCAGCACTGCCAGAAAACTGACGGCATACAATGACATCACTACAAAAGACAGGGCATTTTCAATCAAAAAAGGTGCAAAAATAAAAATAACAAAGATTTATTACAATCGGAAGACACTTCTGGTCGGAGTTGAATACAATGGAAAATTTGGCTGGGTGAAAGGAATAAAACGGATAGTAGCTTATAAAAAACCATTGTTTAAAAATCTGGCATTTGGAGGCTGATCATGAAAAGGGGATGCACATTGCATCCCTCTTTTTATCTGGAAACAGTCATTACCTTTCCCATAAATAGTATTTCATCATTACTACTGTCATAGATCAGGAAGGCAAATGGACGGGTAAGTTCCACAGTTTTGATGATCGGCTCATCCTCCTCCGCGGCTGACATGCATTCCATGATGACAGCAGTCACTGCCGCTGCTTTCGTGCCGTTTTCATCCAGCTCCAGTTTTGTTTTCTGTAGTATAGTATCCACATTTACGTTTTGGTCTGCAATACCGGAGAAATCAGCATTGCTGGAAAATATATTGTCCAGTCCCAGACCTGAGAGCATATCATTTAATACAGCAGTAGTCTCAAACTCAAGCTTTGGCATCTTACACTGGACTTCGTCATACTCTGGCAGGGATTTCAGAAGTTCTCCAATACCCAGATCCTCAAGGCTGAAATCGCCCTGATCGTTTGGCAGGATACCTATGAAACTTAATCCGTTAGCGTAGTCCCTGCCAAATGCAACAGCTTTGTCGTTCTCATAATACCGGTCTCCTGTACATGTCATGTAATTGGTCTTTTCATTATCCCCAAATTCTTCTTCCGTCTCAGAAACATCCCATGGCTCCCCGCTCCATCCGGACTCAAAATACAGGGAATTGGTTAAACACAGTCCGGTACTGTCGCTGATAAGGTCCGGGGTTATGATCTCCGGGATCAGACCTTCTGTGTTTTTTTCACACCAGGAGTTGATGATACCACATGTTTTCTCCGCGGCAGAGAAATCCACATTTTCTACCTCAGCCCCAAAACTGTCCGATACAGTATTCCTGAATTTCTCCTGAAGTGTCAGTTCATCATCTGCCCAGACCGCATCTGCAATCTTTAATTTCGATTTATATCCGTAATTCTCATCTTCGGTATTGTATTCTTTGATCTTGTCCAGGTAATCTTTTGCATAGGAAGCAAAATCATCGGTTCCCAGGTAATCCCCCAGGACTTTTTTGGTTTCTCCCTTTGCACCTTCCGCGATCATACCGAGTGCGAAGTTAAGACTTGTGGGACTGAACATGATGTTTTTTCCATCGGCTGCTGCGGAGATCCGATCTGTCATTTTTACGGAATTCTGCAATACTGCGGCTTTGTCGATATCAGATTTTTTCTCTTCAATAGATGTTGCAATCTGGACCTCATGGTCTTTTGCGGAATCGGCATATACATTGGCAACTGGCATTACGACAGTCATGGCCGTCATGATTCCGGCTAACAGTTGGTTCCTTCTCATAAGGCTTTTCCTCCTCTGGCGTTTTCTTTAGTTTAGCATATAATTCTTTCGGTTTTGTAATCTGCGAAAAACAAAGATCTTGCAGGATGGAAGGCCTGAAGCATCAATACAGAAATGCATAAAAAAACAGAAACCGTTGGCCTCTGCTTTCTGTATTTTACATCCCAGCCAGAAGTTGGTTTCTTCTCATAGGGCAGTTCCTCCTTTGGCATTTTATATAGTTTAACAGATGGTTTTCAGGGGGGGATTTTTATTTTTGGCTTTTTTTTGTCAAATTATAAAAAAATCCAAAAGGAGGAAACGGGATATGAAATTTTCAAAATCTTTACTGGCTGTCAGCATGTCTGCGATGATGCTTTTTTCTGCACCGGTAGCAAACGCTGGTATTCTTCAGTGCCAGACTGTTGAAGCGGCAGTATCAAAAACTTCAAAACTCAACAAGACAACAGCGAATCTTACTTTAGGAAAGGGTATCCAGCTTTCATTAAGCAATGCCGTATCCAGTAAGATCATGTGGAAGGTATCCTCTCCTACTATCCTGGGTGTTACTCAAAGAGGATATGTCACTGGCTTAAAAGCTGGTTCTGCTTATGTGTATGCTACGTACAAAGGCAGAACATACAAATGCAAAGTAACGGTCAAAGCGGATCTGTCAAAGGTTTTCTTAAACAAGAAATCAATTACAATGAACGAGGGAGATTTGTATAATCTTGTGCTATTTAATGCAAGTGGTGCAACCTATCGGTCATCGAATCCTTCTGTAGCTTCTGTTACAAAGAATTCAGACTCAGCAAACTCCTCTTCTTGTACTGTGAATGCAAAGAAAGCCGGAACTGCCACCATTACCGTTAAATATGCGGGAAACTCTTTCACTTGCAGGGTGACTGTAAACAAAAAGACAAAACCGGAGATCAATATCGACTCCGCAGAACTTAATGTAGGAGAGACTTTAAACTTGAAGCTACAGAATGCTTCCGGAAGCATTATCTGGAGAACATCCAACTACAGAGTCGCAAAAGTATCATCAACAGGAAAAGTAACAGGTGTTGCTGCTGGAAAGGCAACAATTACAGCACAGAATAATGGAAAGAAATATACCTGTACCGTAACTGTGAAAAACACAGTAAAAAGCAGTGAAATGAAAATACCGCTCTATATCCAGTCAGACTATTCGAAGGTAAAATACGGAAACAGCAACCTTGCTGTCTGTGGAGATGGACCAACCTGTCTTGCCATGATCGCAAGTTACAAAACCGGAAAAACAGTGACTCCCGCGGAGATTGTAAAATGGTGCGGAAATAAATATTACATCAATGGATCTGGTACTTCTTACAATATCTTTTCTGCAGCCAAGAAATACGGGATCAAGTCTGTAACAAAAACATCCAGCACATCCATGGTATTGAAGGCTTTACAAGAGGGAAAACCTGTTGTAAGCGTACAGAAAAGAGGATTATTTACAAATAACGGAACTTTCATCGTTTTGAGAGGAATTGATAAGGGTGGAAAAATTCTTGTAAACTCTCCGAAAGACAGATCTGTTTACAGAAAATTATATGATCTGCAGAGCCAGATCGCAAAAACGTCCACAACATTTATGATCATTAACTGACATCAAGAAAGCAGGGGCTTATGGCCTCTGCTTTCTGTTTTTCTACTTTTCCGTAATGACATTGCAGGAATCTAATATCTCATCTGTAAGCATCGGGTTGTAATGCTCTGTCTGAAGGGGTAACAGGGATTCCGTACAAAGAATGGCTGATACCTGTGTACCTTTGATCCTGGAGAGTTTATGAGGAAAGTTGATTCCTCCAGCCAGATGTCCAAAATCATTGACCATAAGAGTTAAATGCTGACTGAGATCCATTTTGCCATTCAGGATATCATCCAGGATCAGTGTGATCTCAGCAATCAGTTTTTCGTTTCTTATCTTATCAGATCCTGTCAGATACAGGACTGTTTTTTCATTGTGGAAAATATTATAGTAATAATAACGAAAATAGTCGTAGAAAAAGCCCTTCGTGTCATCAACATTGCAAATATAAACATGGTATCCTTCCTGTTTTAATTTTTCACTGGTCTGTCCCTCAAGAATCCCCTCTGGATCGATTACCAGATAGGAACCGTTTTTGGCAAGTATTGATTGAACCAGATATTTTTCCGCTTCTGTTTTACCTGCAATGAGCAGGATATTTTCATTATTTTTGTTGGCATTTGTATTTCCTCCTTCTATTCTGAACGATGTTTGAAAATGATACAGACAGTATACTACAAATCTGTCACATTCGACTCAAGTAGTGTATCAGAAAAATATTTCTTAATGTTTTTAGTGCGAAAAAACTTTCTACAAAAATGACATCTGACCGTATTCTTCCGAAATTTCAAAATTCATCCAGATCACTTCCGTTTTCTTTTTAAGGGACTGGGCGTATGTTTTGAACTCTATATGCTCCCAGTCTTTCAGCATGGTATCGTAGAGATCTGAATGGTATCCGGATAAGAGAACCGGTCCGGTATGCCGCAGGAGCTGTTGTAATAAAAGTTCATGCTCCCGGTCGGACATTTCTTTTTTGTACTGTGCCCCTCCCGATCTTGTTTCTGCCATATATGGCGGATCGCAGTAGATCAGGACATTTTTGTAGTTGTATTCTGCTATCAGTTCTGTTGCAGGACGACATTCTATCTGCACTCCTCTCAGTCTTTCCGCGGCCTCAAATACCCTGCCCGGAAGCGAACTCCAGTCTTTTGCGGCATATGCCCGTTCCCGTCCCTGCACATCCCTCTTCCAGCCTACTTTGTATCCATTCGTACGATACCCATAACCCATATTGCAGCGGATCAAAAACCAGACAGCCTTTTCATAAGGATCTGACGGGATGCTGATGTAGGATTCGTCGTATATCTGTCTGGAAAATGGTGTAAAATACACCATCCGGGACAATTTTTCCGGATCTTTTTGGATACACTGGAAAAGGTTTGCCACATCCCCGTCAAGATCATTGACGGTTTCAATATTGGACCGCGGTTTGGAGAACAGGACAGCCCCGGAACCAAAGAACGGTTCCAAGTAACTGTGATGTTTGGGGAAAAGGGACACGATCTGTTCTGCCAGCCGCCACTTGCTTCCGGGATATTTCACGATGGTTTTCATAAACACTTCCTCACTGGGAGTCTGGCAGAAGCAGTAATTTCTCTATCAGGGAATACATCTCTTCTACTTTTACCATATCTTTTTTACCTACTTCACAGACTTCCCCACCTGCATTGAATTTATCGAAATAGATCGCACCATTGTCGGACAGGTTTTTATCATAACAGAATTCATAGTATATGTTTTCAGAGACCGGAAAAGTAAAAACAGGCACGTCTTTGGGATAATGATCCGTAAGTCTCCTTACAATGGCTGCCATTTTTTGGGTATCCGGAGTGGAAAACACGGCCTCCTCATAGCTGTAGGAAGGCTGGTCTTTGCCAAGGAACAATAAAAGGTCATCCCTTCCGATATATCTGCTTAAAACCAGTTCGTCTCCCTGCTGTGAAACAGCAAATCCCAGTCTGCAGTATTTAGGGTTCGGCTTTAAGATGATGGATGCTTCCGGACTGTTAAGTTCTTTGTCAGAAACGCGCAACATATGCAACAGGTCTGACAAAAGAAGCAGTTTTGAGTTCTTTACACAGATATGGGCAAAATTTTTGTCTGACAGAGGATTACCGCCGTTTTTGGCACAGCAGATATTCCACAGCTGCTTTTTGTATCTGTTCTCAATGGAGTATTCAACATAATCAGAATAAATACGTTTCCAGGAACCGTCTTTCATACAGCATTCCAGATGTCCATCAGTCTTTCTGGTAAAAACGGAGTTTATGGAAACGGTCTCGTGCGAACTGTTTTTTGATATAAAAATACTGGTTTCAATGAGGATTCCGGACTCCTTTGCTTTAAAATGCAGCAGTACGGGATTGAGGACGTTCGGCTGTAAAAACTGAAACAGTCCTTCATCATCAACCTCTTCCAGTTCCCCAAATTCCAGGTGATGCTTTTTCGCTCCGGAAAGGATGCTTTTTATGACCAGATCATGTAGTTTCTGCTTCTGTTCATATGCAGAACGGTATTCTTTCAGGAGAGAATCAAAAAGCCGTGTGTCGATCTTATTTTCAGCGGTTACTTCAATGATCTTAGCCAATCCTGCCGCCTCCTTTCACCATATCCTTTGTAATCCTGATCTCGTAGGTATCTTCACAAACAATATCTGGAGCTTCAAACATGATATCTGTCATGGTGCTCTCCATGATAGAGCGTAATCCCCTTGCCCCTGTCTTTTTGCGAAGTGCGGTCCTTGCGATCTCAACAAGCGCATCCTGCTCAAAATCCAGGGAAACATTGTCCATTTTTAAAAGTTCTTTGTACTGGCTGACGATGGAATTCTTCGGTTCCACCAGGATCCTTACCAGGGCATTTTCATCCAGACCATCCAGGGAAGCGATGACAGGAAGTCTTCCCGTAAGTTCCGGTGTCAGTCCGTATTTTACCAGGTCGGAACTCTCAATCTCGTTATAGGAGAACTCATTTATTTTTGGAATGGCATGTCCAAAACCAATGGTCTTCTCCGGCTCGATCTTCTTCTGTATCCCGTCAAAGGCACCTCCGCAGATAAACAGGATGTTACTGGTGTCGATGTCCACTGTGGAAGTAAACGGAGACTTCTTGTCTCCAACAGGAATGGAGATCACATGTCCCTCCAGTAGTTTTAATAACGCCTGCTGTACTCCCTCTCCGGAGACATCCCTCTGCGCAGAGGAATCCCCGACTCTGGCGAGTTTGTCAATCTCATCGATGTAAACGATCCCTGTCTGTGCTTTTTCAATATTGCCGTCCGCCTTCTTTAAAAGGGAAGAAAGACATTCTTCCACATCTTTTCCCACATACCCTGCCTGAGTCAGCCCGGTGGCATCACAGATCACAAACGGGACATCCAGGATCCTGGCAAGTGTCTGGGCCAGATAAGTCTTTCCGCAGCCGGTACTGCCGATGAGCAGGATGTTGGATTTCTGTATCTCTACTCCCGCATTTCTTTTCCGGAGCCTTTTATAGTGATTATAAACAGCTACGGAAAGGATCCTTTTCGCCCTGTCCTGTCCGATCACATAAGAGTCAAGTTTTGACTTGATGACAGAAGGGGTAAGGAATGCTTTTTCTTCAGGGCATTCCAGCTTTAATTCCTCAATCTGGGAAGAAATCTTTCCGATGCATTTGTCACATATATAATGTTTGCCGTTTAAAGTTGAAGAACTGAAGATCCATCTGCATTCAGATTGATCGATTCCGCAGAAACTGCATTTAATACTCATGTTTTTTCCTCCTTCATTTTTTCTAAATGATACAGGAAAAATGATAAATCGAAATCTGGCACGAAAAAAACAGCCCGAAGGCTGTTTTGATCAGAAAAATGACAACTGTCCATTTGAATCCTGACGGATTTTTGTGTCCGAGGTTTTTGTATCCGAGGTTTTTTTTCTCTTCCGCGGAGTTTCCTTTACAGCTTCTTCCTGAGTTTCGGATTCGCTGTTGATCTCGGCAATCGTTTTCGGAGAGAAACGTTTCCAGGAACACTCGGACTTTTTTCCATATCTCCCGTCTTCATCCACGATACCTTTGGAAATGTAGTCAGAAACGATATTTTTTGCTTCCACACTGGAAATATGAAACCTTGCCATCAGCATGGAGTACCGTAATGTGCCACGTTCTTTGACCAGTGTCATAATCTCTTCGTCTGTGTATGCCATAATATCCTCCTTCGTTTTTGAGAATAGTTTAACCGATCTTCTCCTGCGTTTCTGCTCACACGAAAAAACGCAGAACAAACCGATTATACCGTTTCAGGTCTGTCCGGTCAACGGCAAAAAAAGTGAATTCGAATTCACTTTTTTCACAAATTAATTTTTGAGACTGTATATGCCAATCTAATAATATGATAAAATAAGTAAAAGTTGAAACGGAGGGAGTCCTATGGCTGGAAAAACGAAAAAGTAGATTCTGCAGGAACTGGAAGAGTCTCAAAAAAGGATCCAGGAGTTGCAGCAGGAAACAGACAGTTTAAAGAACTATTCTTTCATTCATGAATCTGATCAAAAGTTGCTCCATAATCTCCGGCTACAGGCGGAAGGCCATAAGTATGTGATCGATTTAGTTTGGAAGAAAAATATTCAACTAAAGAAAGAGGCATCAGAACTGCAGGCGCAGATTTCCGCAAAAAATGAGGAAGAAATAAATCAGTTTATTGAGCAGATCAAATCTGAGAGGGACAAACTGGCTAAGGAAGTCCGCAAGATGGAAACAAAACTTAAGAACAGCAGAGAGATTTTATTTCTTAATTCTCTGGAAGGACGTTGCGCTTCCCTGGAAAATGATTGACAGAAAAAGGTAAAAAACGGCATCCAAAGATGCCGTTTCGCATTATACATAGGGAAAAATCGTACCGTTTTGAATTTCGTAATCGATTCCCATTGACGAGAAACAAATGTAATTCCAATCTGAAGCAAAGATGTAGGGATTTCTAACGGCTGCTCCAATCTGACGAACCTGCTGATGACGGTTGATCTCATATACAGGCTTCATTCTGTTGATAGTGATTTTTGTTTTATCGAAGCCGAAATGTTCAGATACAAACTGTACGGCCTCTTTATCGGAAACGGGGGGAGTACCATTGTTTGCTATATTTGCATAAGCTTTATCTGAAAAAGCATTTTCGTGAACATATGGCTTCCATTCCTGCTCTTTTTCCAGTTCCTTAGTCAGTGAATCAACCTTTATTTTCAGATCTTTGATAGCTTTCTGCCATTCTTTCTCTTTCGTTTCAAGGTGCTGACATACAGTTACCTGTTCTCTGGTACGTTTTTCGACATAAGTCATTTTGATCTTAACGGCAAGATTGTCGGTATTATTTTTGTACGCTCTGCAGAACTGGTCTTTATCCATCTCCGTATCCATATAGAATTGATGGATCACATCAAAATACTCTCCGGGGACAAAAATATTGGTCCTTTTCTCAAATTCTTCTAACAGCATAATTTTTCTCCTTTATAGACGGCCTTCCTTTTGGGCTGAATAATAGCACTCTCCGCAGATGATGAAATCTAGCAGCGGTACAGAAAGTATCTCACCTGCATCTTTGATCTTTGTCATTACCTGCATATCCATCTTTGAGGGAGAAACATCTCCGCTCGGATGGTTGTGTGCAAGGATGATACCGGAAGCTCCGCAGAGCAGAGCCTTCATAAATACCTCCCGCGAAGTGATGAGCGAACTGTCCACAGTACCGTGGGAAAGCTCAAAAACCCCAATCAGATGACACTTTTTGTCAAATGCCAGAAGATATATGTATTCTTCCGTCCGGTCTTTGAGACGGAAATACCGGTTAAGGAAATCGAAGGTCATATCCGGCGAATTAAGTGTCTGTGTTTCCCGGCAGAGTTCTTTTTTCTCAAGAACGGGAAGCCGGTCTTTATCAAGATACGTGTCAATAATATACATGCTTTTCTCCTTTGTTTTAAATACCGCGGAGTAAACCTCCGCAGTAGCAGTTATAAGTTATTTTCCATCTGGACAGAACAGGAAGCCTCGGGCAGTTTTTCATACCCGTACAGCTTTCCTTTTTTGCCAAGATCAGCCAGGACAATGTCAGAAGTATCATACATATCGAACTCAAACTCTTTGAGGTGTTTTGCCTGATCTGCATTATGGGAATCAAGGCACTCCTGCGGACTGTCATAGAGCCACAGACAGAATCTGACATTAACACCTGTCGCTTTACGGATATCGTCAAGAACTTCCTCAAAGAACTCTACCCGGTCTTTTTCATTATTACGATACCGGTAAAGCATCTCTTCGTAGTCTGTATCGAAACCGGTATAGATAAGCTTTCCTTCTTTCATGAGGGTTTTATAAACAAAAAGAAGCTCCTTCATAGTCTCACCGATAAGATTGGATTTGATCAGATAATCCAGAATATCTGTATCCTCCAATACAAATGTCTCGTGTGCCATTACGGACGCCGCATCTCGGCGACCCTCTCCAAAAAACTCTTCGCATCTGTAACCTGTCATATTATTTTCCTCCTCTGTACTTAATAAGTGTATTCGAAGCGGGGATACAGTCTTTTCATCTCCCGCCTGATCATGCCCAGAAACCGTTTTGGGCAGTTTTTCGTATACCAGCAGTACCCACGGACAACAACGGAAATCTTATTCCCGTCCAGAGCCCGTCTCAATGTGCTGTACTTGGTCCTGTGTGCCAGCTCCGCGGAGATACACTTCTCCGGAAGCCAGCTCATGTTTTTCTCTTTTTTTCGCAAAATCAGATGCTCCATTTCTTAAGGATTGCCGGGGATGCCTTGGAACTGGTCTGAACTGTCAGTTTGACAGCCGAATTATCTCTGCATGCTTTTTCAAAAAGAGCATCAGCATCTGCTTTGTCAGAAGTTGAAACAACCTTTTGTTCTGTTGAAAAAGGCAGAAGTTCAGAGATAATGGAGTAAAGGGGATATCCCTCTTCCTCAACCGGTTCTACATCATATGGAATATCCAAAGATGGAAAGGAAATGCAAAGTTCTGTTTCTGCCAGATTCTGTGCCTTTCTGTAAGCCTCATCCGGATCCTCTGCTTTTACGGAGATAGTTCCGTTGCATTTGACCCCGTTCAGGGATAATGTGAAGAGATACTCTATCTGTGGGTGTTCATCTTTTATGACTCCCCACCTGTGAAAAAATGTCTCCAGATGTTCTGCCAGGTTATCATAAGCTTTTCCGCACAGATTTGCCGGAGTATCTGGACCACAGCCTTCCTCTCCTTCTTTTTGAGGAATTTTAATCCCGTACTCATCCAGGAAATCCTCGAAAATGTCCATTATCTGCCCAATAAACTCAGACTTGTTTTCTTTTTTGATCATGTTTTTCTCCTTTGTTATAAAATGTTTTCCAGTTTCTCTGGGTGAAGGTCACCACAGGTATAGCTTTTCTCATCAGGACGACACTTTTGTCGTGATGGGATCTGCCAACGGACAAGTGTCCGATAATCCAGGCGGGAGCTGTTATCTCCTATCCATTTCCTACGCATTTGTCGATACGGAAATCAAACATCCAGTCTGTCAGTCCCGGATAATTCTTTTTCGTATTTTTTCTTAGCTTCTTTTAAGGTATTTTCTAATACAGAAATACCCAGCACATTGTAAGGTCTGCACATATGCAAAGCCTCCTCCATCATATTGATGGCGTGAGGTGCACTTGGGCTGAAACCAAAAAGAACAGACTCCTTATATTCACGTATTGCTGTCTGAATAATCCTTTGTTTGTGAATATCTCTCATAAATTTATCCTCCTGTATTTACAGAATCAAATTCTCTTGTGTATACGTTATTGTAGGAACGGCGTTTTGCAACAAAACGACGTGTCTGTCGTGATGGTAAGTGCCAACTGACAGATGTCCGATGATCCATGCCGGGGCTTTTATTTCTGTTCCATTACTCACGCACTTGTCAATTCGGTAGTCGAACAGCCAGTCAACCAGACTGGGATATGACTTCTCAATCACCCCTTCGGTATAGCAGTTCAGGCGCACAGTAGCATCCTTACCAAAAGTGGATTCATATCTGCGGATGCGGTCACCGACCTGATACTTTTCATATACGGCCTTGACGATCTCACAGGTATGCCCATGTCTGCAGACGGACAGGATGTTTTTGAAGCCTGAGGTCTGACGCTGGACCAGCTTGCTGCTTTCCCTGCATACAGGGCAGACACTCACACCGATCTCTGTTGCTCTTACAGGATCGTCATGGATACGCCAGCCATACTTTTGGTCTGATTCTTCCTTATTCATTTTTTTCTCCTTTCGTTTTTATTTGCAAAAAAAATATGACAAAGAAGGAAAAAAACAAAAATCAGACTGTACGGACGACAATCAGGCTTATAAGAGACAATATATTTAAAAAATATCCTTAAATACTTGCAGATACGGAAAATAGGATTATAATGAAAGTATATGTACTACAAAAAAGGAGGAAAAATTGAATGAAAAGACATTTTAAGCAACTCTTAGTGGCATTTCTGGCTCTGACAATGGTTCTGACCGGTGCCATGTGTGTGCAGGCGAAAACTATTACAAAACCTGCTCAGACACTAACTTTGTATCCTTCTAAGTCATTACACTACAATGCAAACAGAAGGATATTTGCTACGGCAAACGAAACGGTGGTAAATACGGATTCCTATATGAATTGGGGAACGTCCTCTTTTAAATCTTCCAAAACATCTGTGGTAAGCCTTATTTCCAGAAAGGTATATATGCTGACACAGACAAATCCTGATTCTTTTTCTGCTTACTTCATGAAAGCAAAGAAAACAGGCTCCGCGGTGGTTTCCTATAAGAAAGGAAAAGATACCTACAAACAAAAAGTTATAGTAAAAAAATATGTCAATCCATTATCTTCTTTCAAAATCGGTTCCATGAATCTGACATCCAAGTTCAACAAAAATGCACACTATGTGTTGAGTTATGACAAGTATAAAAACAAAGAACTGAAACTACAGATAAAAGGTAAAGACGGATGGAATATCAGTACACGCAAGCTCAATGATCCAAAAGGATGCGAATTAGGAACCTGGCTTAATGATGGAGATACCTTTAAGGTTGCAAACAAAAATATGTTCCTGACTGTTTTTGCATATGATCAGAAAACAAAACAGACGATAGAATGCACGATTATTTTTAAATAATTTGCCCCAGATTTAACTGCGATCACCAAAGAAGGACGTAATCCATAGTATAGGGTTGCGTCTTTTTTGGCGATTGTGTTTTCTGATTCTGATATATGTTCTACATCTGATTCTTTCTACAGAATTAATGTTTTTTTTAAAATCTGTATTTTTTGTGTATGACTGATCTCCTATCGTTTTTTGTATATATGTATTACGAAGAACATCTGTAAGAACAAAAAAATGGGACAGATATATTTCTGTCCCAAAACAATTATTCACATATTCAGTTTTCTGGAAAATAACCGGCTGCTTCCGGAACTAACTTTATAGAATCTTCCGCGGAAAAACCTCTGCCAACAATTTCCCGGATAAACTCCGGATTAGTTTAACCAAGATGTTTCAGTGCTTCCTTGAAGGTGGGGGCATTTTTTCGTCTGAACCAGCTTCCACTTCCGATGTCATAATCAGAATCGCCATTTTCAAACATATTTGCTTTAGTAATGAAGAAGCCGAAACGATTAACAAATCCATTTTTGGAAATATGTGTAAGCTCTCGTTCATTCTCACAGTGTTTGGCAACAAACACATGGTAGCCTTTTTCTTCTGCTGTTGGAAGCCAGGCCTTAAATTCCGGATCAGCATAAAGCTGTCCAGTTAATATGACAATACCATCTGGAAGTCTGCCCTCTTCTTTTCCTTTTTTTGTGACTATAAGGTAGTCGCAACGTCCATATCCTGATTCTCTGTAGTTATATCCCATATGCATTCTCCTTTCGTTTTTTTGTACTTGAAAATATGAAAAAAAATAAAGGAAACAAAAAATCAGGCTGCTCGTAAGGAGAACAGCCTGAAGTGGGGATATATTATTTACGGGTGTAGGTGTCTGCTTTGTTGTTTGGTATCGTGCAGGTGGTGCCGTCGGAGGTGTAGGCAGTTCCGTCGGAGGCGTACCAGGTGCCGGAGGGAAGATAATAATAATCAGTAAATGAAAATTTATCACCAAGAGATATATTTGTTAGTCCATAACATCTCTCGAACATATAGCCCATATCTGTGACTTTTTCAGTATTAAAAGATGATAAGTTGAGGCTTACAATTCCAGAACAATTCCAGAACATGTCTCCCATACTTGTAACATTATCAGTATTGAACGACGACAAAGTAAGAGATGTAAGTCCAGGACAGTCGTAAAACATACTATCCATATTTGTAACTTTACAGGTATTGAAAGATGATAAATCGAGATTGGCTACATTTTTGCAACTCTTGAACATGCTGAGCATGGTAGTGACATTGTCAGTGTTTAAGCTAGATAAATTGAGACCTATAAGTCCGGAACAATTTTCAAACATGAAACTCATGTCGGTAACTTTACTGGTATCCAAGGGAGATAAATCAAGATTGGTGAGACTGGAGCAGCCACTGAACATTCTATACATATTGGTAACATTACTGGTATCAAAAGATGATAGATCGAGTTCTGTAAGTTTTTTGCAGTTGTAAAACATATTTTTCATATTAATAACATTATTTGTATTTAAGGATGATACTTTCAAGTTCGTAAGCGAAAGGCAGTGATAAAAAAGACCTGACATATCTGTAACCTTACTGGTATCAAATGATGACAAGTTTAGATTTGTAAGGTTAATACAATTACTAAATACATTACTCATAATTGTTACACTACTGGTATTTAGAGGCGTAAGATTGAGGCTGGTAAGTCCTGTGCACACAAAAAACATGCCCTCCATATTAGTAACACCGCAAAAATCCAGATTGCTGAAATCTATAAAAGACAAGTTCTCTTTTTCGGCAAACATATAAGAACTATCCACGGCAGCAACCACTTTCTGACCAGGAACTTGAGAAGAAACTTTCATCGTTCCTTCGTCCATCCATGCTATCACTCCGCCATCTCCGTCTGCATCTACATCTATTAAGGTTGCAGATATAGGCATAGTTTCATCAGTAAACACTACAGATGTAGCAGTATCAGGAATTAAATCTCTAAACTCATTTGAGTATTCAGATGATATGCCGCCCTTGATGATAAAAGCTTTGGGCTTAGCATACAAATCTAAATCAGAAAAAATCCCTGTTATAGGCAAACCATTATTATCTGTTTCAATTTTTGAAGTGCATTGAGAATCTGAATACCATGCGACAGAGGTATTTCCTGGAAGCCTATACTGACCAGATACGATTTTTCCAGAACTGTTTACAATAATCTCATTTTCTGAGCTTCCATCTGCGAAAGTCAGTCCATTTCCATGATAGGTAATAGTATAACCCAGTGGATTTTTGCCTGGTTTCGCTGTACTGATAGAAACATCTGGAACTGGCCTTTCATCAATGGATAAACTGTCATCCCAAACCTTTGTAACTGTTTTTACTCCGGAAGTTTTGGAATCCTTAAAGTCGTAAACTTTCCCACTGTCACCTCCAGAACTGCTATCCGCACTGGTACTACTAACCCTCGAAAATTCTATCCGGGGGGGACTACCAGAATTAATATTACTTGCAGATACGGGTACTGACATCATAGCAGCCATAGCTGCTCCGATTATCATTTTCGGAACCAATCTCTTCAACTTCATTACACATATACCTCCTGAAATTCATTTGGAGATAATATGAAAAAAATAGGAAGAAAAATTAAGATTGTGCTTCCTCCGTTTTAATAAATATTTTCCATTTCCATATGTAACGGCTGCTTTGCCAATGCATATTCATAAAAAAATCCGCAGCAGTTTCAGCCGCGGATGTATATGGGATCTCAGAGCACTAATGGTAATTCTTAGTCGCAAGATGGTATGATATCTGGATTTGAGACAAAGATCATACGCTGTTTTTCATACGGTAAGTCGTAGAGATTTTCTGGCAAAGAAATCTGGTTGATTCTTGGGCAATCGGCAAATGCTCCGTCATCTATGTATCGGACACTCTTGGGGAGCGTAATAGTATTAAGATCAGTTCCGGCAAACGCCATCGAACCGATCCCGACCACATTATCCGGAATGTTGATTGCTTTTAAGGAACAGCAGCCATAGAAGGCTCCATCGTCAATGAGGACAACCTGCCGCGGAATGTCGATCACTTCCAGGCTCCTGCATCCAGCAAATGAAAAAGCTCCTATCTTTCGAAGATTGTATGGAAGGATTACTTTTTTTAATCCAGGCATATTAGAAAAACATCTGGGAGGCAGTATCCATACGTCGTCGTTAATGACAGCTACGCTTCCTCCATCCTTTATATTTGCATTTTCTTTGATCCATTGTTCTAACATAAGAATCCTCTCCTTTCGTTTTTGTTCGTACAAAAATATGAGGAACGTCATAGGGATTTAAAAATCCGTCTGTTTATCATTTTGTTCTTAAATACGAGCAAAAGGAGGAGCCGTGGATGGGAAGTATATTTTCGGAACTTTTTAATAATTGGGTAAATGCATTCGAACAGGAAGAGGGAAAGAAGAAACCGATACATCTTCCCAATGCAAAGGAGAATTACAGAGAGACTGCAAAATATCAGATGATGGATTATATAAAAAAAGTAGATGCAGCCAAGAAGAGAGGCAAGGAATACTGTGATCTGGTCAGTTCCGAGCCTTATCCGATGAGGCAGGAACATATCGATTATTTCCTGAAGAAGGGATATGACATATACTGGAGCGTATTAGATCTGGAAACAGGACCTGCCTATTATTATAAGGCTGTATGGACGGAGGATGCAGAGGGGAAACTGAAAGAAGGGTTCTGATATTTGTTTTCCGGATAAACATGTGGTATACATACGAGCAGGGCTTCTGTAAGCTGCTCCACTACAACGGAGAAATTATCGGGGTTTTGGCAGACGAGTCTGTGTTGGACGAAACAGGCAAGGTCGATGCCACAAAGCTGAACGCCTTTGTATTCGACCAGTTCCGCAACGGCTACTATGCCATCGGTGAGAAAGTCGGTCAAGCATGGCACACTGGTACACCGCTGATGAAAGTATAAAGATATACCAAAACGCCCCTTGCTACAGAAATGTAGCAAGAGGCTTGTAGTTCAATAAATACCGATTTTCTCAATTCTCCAAACTGGAATTTATCACTCTGTCAGTCGATTCTCCTCGCCCCAGACACAGAGCTGATCCAGCACAATCATCAGCGATTTCCCACGCTCCGAAAGTGCATATTCTACCTTCGGCGGAATCTGCGGATACTCGGTGCGGACGATCAGTTTATCCGCTTCCAGCTCCTTGAGATTCGTGCTGAGAGTTTTGTCGGAAATGGTTTTCAGATACCGTTTCAGTTCATTGAATCGCACCGTCTCAAACTCCATCAGGCAGTAAAGAATGACCATCTTGTGCTTGCCGGAGATCAGCGACAGCGTGTAGGCAAAGCCGGTGTCCTCGAAATTGGCGTTCTCGATATAATTCTTTATCATTTCACTTTCTCCTAAGATAGTACCTATCATAATAGACAGTACTTGAATTTCTGTTTTACTCGGTTATAATTATAAGCAGGATGAACAGTCCTGTCAATCTGATCACAAGGAGAAGTTATCATGAGAACAAAACTGAAAATCACCGAAGGCATTTTCCCGATGCCGGTTCTGATGGTTGCGACTTATAACGAGGACGGCAGCGTGAATGTCATGAACGCCGCATGGGGCACCATGCAGGAGCGGGACACCGTCGCCTTAAACCTCACCGAGACTCATAAGACCGTGCAGAACATCAAGGCACGGGGAGCATTCACCGTCAGCATTGCCGATGCTGCCCACATAGTGGAAGCAGACTATTTCGGCGTGGAATCCGGAAATAAGGTTTTCGACAAATTTGCCCGCAGCGGTCTGACCGCAAGTAAAGCAGAAGCCGTCGATGCCCCTGTCATCAACGAGTTCCCACTCTGCCTGGAGTGCAGGTTCATCGAGTATCAGAACAATGAATACGGATGCGGCGTCATCGGCAAGGTAATCAATGTCACTGCCGATGAGAGCGTTATGGTGGATGGAAAAATTGATATGTCTAAGGTCAACGCCATCGCATTTGACCCCTACACCCACGGCTATTATAAAGTCACCGAGCGTGTGGGCGAAGCATTCCGAGATGGCTTAAAGCTGAAAAAGTAAGGTGTGCAGAAAAGGAGCTTTCGCATTAGCGAAGGCTCCTTCTTAAAATATGTGGATTTCACAAATTCAAAGTTGTAGGTTTCTTTGCTATTATATCTTTAAAATTCGTTTTGCTTTCGCATTAACAAATTGGATAATCGGGCCTGAAATGATAACTGTAATGATTGTGCATATGCCAAACTTCCCGCCAAGCAAAACACCTATTATCACAACCAGAATATCTAATGCTATTCGAACAATTTTAATTTGCCAGTTGTTCTTTTCTGCCAAGGCAAAAGTAACTGCTTCATAAGAGCCACGACCAAGCGAGGCAGACGCATATAGTCCGGTCCCGACAGCAAACAAAATAACACCCAGCAACATGATAAAGAAGTTGAACCATCGATATGTACTGTAGACATGGCAGGTGGCAAATACATCCACACAGGTGCTGTATACAATTTGATATAGCACCGTCCCAATATGGATTTGACTTTTATCGTAAATTAATGCAAACAAAATCATCCCCATTGCTACAACAAAAGATGCCATACCGATGCTCAAGTGAAACGTTTCAGCGATACCCTGCCATAGCACTGCGAGCGTGGCGCCACCAAATCCTGCATACAGTGCAAGTGTAATGCCATAGGCTGCAACAATGGAACCTATCACAATAATTATCAATTTCTTTAATAAGTCCCGCAATAGCAAGGATTCCCTTTTGTGCTTATCAAACATCATAATTCCTCTATTCTACAAATTCAAATTGTTACACTTAAAAAAGCGGAATTTCACCATCATAGTTTTCTGCTTTTTCCAATAGCGGTCCTTTAGCTCCCATCGTAAACGCGATGTCGCTACTGCGGATAGAGAGTAGCTCCATTCCGGGTCTCACCTTCAAAAAATCCATCATTTTCTTCGTAAGAAGAATTTGCCCCTCCTGTGAAATCTCTACCCAGCAGTAGGAACGCCCCTTGTATTTGATAAATTCGCCAGAACCTGCTGAGTAGTCAAGCAACGGTGGAGTATCGTCCAAAATGTGACCAAGTTTTGACGGATGCAAAAGGCCTTTCCGGGTGACGCAGAAGCCACCGGTAATCTTACTTCCGGTAAAAAGATATACTTTTCCTTCATCTGCAATGTGATATTCTTCCATTGCCTGCGGTGGAATCCGCAATGTTCCATCCGTCCGAATGAGTGATTTCCCGAAAATAAATTTTCCTCCCTTATTCATTTGTGGCATAAAAACACCTCCTGAAATTCCGATTTTAATGTCTCTATTATACCATAATGATACTATTATAAAAAAGGAAAAAGAGCTCCTTCGAGCTCTTTTGATTCAGTTCTGTAAACTGGAAGTTATAGTGCAATCTTTTTCCATTTTCTAATCTTGGTTCTAAAGGTTCCGAA
>ERZ791899.163-NODE-163-length-95957-cov-13.073158_pt1 | contig 95957 bp, 85 predicted proteins | sample MGYA00510151_ERZ791899 | MGnify/ENA primary metagenome ERZ791899 (study PRJEB30046, sample SAMN00792118) | human gut metagenome | study: EMG produced TPA metagenomics assembly of the A metagenome-wide association study of gut microbiota in type 2...
GAGCGACTGCCAGTGCCGCCAGCACGATCCCTTGCTTGGTGAAATGCATATTTCAACAACCTATTTGGTCTTTTTAAAAACCCGCATGTTCGCGGATTGAGGCAATGATTAATCGGATGAGGCCATAAAGCAAGAAGAGCCCCAAGAAAGTCACTAAAGTGAACACCCATGCCAACGGATAACGGGATTCATCCGGTAATGTCGGCTTTTCGATGGGCACGATATATCGAGCTTTTGCAAGCAACGAGGCTCTCGCCGTTTCAAGTGCCGTCATCGCTGTCGTGAGTTGCTTTTTGGCAAATTCGCTTTCAATCATGAGCGTCTCGTATTCAGAGACCCAGGCGTTGATTGCGAGCCCTTCACGTGTACCTACAAGACGCGCTTTTTCTCGAGCAAGCTGCTGCTCGACGCCAGCGAGTTTGCTCTTCATACTTACCATTGCTGGAGCGCTTTCTTGCATGTAGGTTTTAGCGTCAGCGATTTCCGCTTTGATCTTCGCGCGTTCTCCCTCGAGTTGCATTACCAACGACTGCAGACCTGTCGCTGTTGCTTGAAGATCCAGTTCCTTATGCTTATCACGAAAATTTTCCAATGCTTTCTGCGCTGCGGACACACGATCACGAGCCAGATCAACCTCTTTTTGTGCAAGATCCAACGTGTCTTTGCGTGCACGTTCATTCATCTCATTGATGAGACCTTCACTCTGACGCAAAACTTCCGCACCAATAGCCTGAGCCATCTTGGGATCATAGGCTTTGATCTGATAGGTCACGATCCCGTTGTCAGGGTTAACGACCGGATTGGAAACTCGATTCCAGAACGTCTGCTTGTCAAACAGTGTTGGCTCTGACGTTAAGCGGCTGATAATGTCCCACTTGTGCGAACTGTAGTAGTCAATGATCTTGAGTTTGTCATCAACGGCCGCGAATGCATCCGGCGATCGGATATATGCCTCAACGACCTGAGCATCTTGAACCGACTGGGTGTTGGTTCTAAAAATTTGCGAAGTCAAATCCACCGCCATCGGTTGCTCTGTCCCGGAGCGCACTGCAAACTGCGTTTCGGAAATGTACATGGGGGAAGACCACAAAGACACATACCCGAAAACGGCAATGGTGGGCACAACCACGAAACTAATCACTTCCTTTTCAAAGGATGATCTCTTCTCCCACCAGTCTTTGATCTTCTCAGCCCAAGGGGACAATGTACGCCCCAGTCCCTTATCCGTAACTCCAGCAGGCACTTCAGCTTGTCCCACAGCAACAGATACTTCCGCAGGACCTGTTGCTGCCTGCGCTTGAGACTGAGTTACCACTGCTGCAGCTACTGTTTTAGGTGCCTGCTGAGATTCGACCGGCGGCACTGCTGCTGTTTTGTTTTCAACGTTTGCCATTACAAATTTCCGCGTAGTGTTGAATTGCGTCGTTTAACTCAGGATAGTAGGAGAGTTCTCCACCATAAAGCACTGCTCCGCAGACGCAGGACTGTTTGACTGCGGCCATCGAGTGCGAAACAAAAATCAACGTTGCACTGGATGTCCGCTTTTGAATTTCCTCACTAGCCTTTTTTCGGAACGTTGCGTCTCCAACGCTAAACGCCTCATCAATCAGATAAAAATCGAATTGGATGGCCATGGAAAGACCAAAAGCCAACTTGCTTCTCATACCGGAAGAGTATGTCTTCACCGGCATGTCCAGATATTTGCCCAGTTCCGCAAAATCTTCTACGTACTCCGTCACCGCCTTGATATCTGCTCCGTAAATGCGAGACACAAAGCGAAGGTTCTCTCGTCCAGTCAACGACCCGTGGAAACATCCGGAAAATCCAATCGGCCATGAAACTTTGGACGTACGAATCACTTTGCCTGAGTCTGGAGCCTCTGCTCCGCCAATAATGCGCATCAAAGTGGACTTGCCAGCACCGTTCAATCCCAAAATCGCAATACTTCTACCTTCTTCGATCTTGAGGTTCACATCGTTTAAAACGATGTTGCGTTCGCCATTTTTGAGTGGGTAAGCTTTATGAATATGAGAGAGTTCAATCATTGATCCACTCTCCTCGAACGAACGTAGCGCTCCAAAAATCCGCCCAATCCCAGCGAGCAAACCGTGAATATCACAAGATAACCAAAAGACAGCCCTGTAACGGTATATCCTTGATGCAAACTTGTTCTCATCAGTTCAATCGCCTGCAAAATTGGGTTCCACATGAGAATTTCGGCGATGTACTGTGGGAACATATCCACAGAAAAGAACACCCCGGATATAAAGAAAAGTATTCGAAAGATCATCGGGACGATCTTTTCAAGTACCGGAACAAAAACAGCTAACGCGGCAACGACCATGCCCATTCCCAATGCACACAAAGGGATGAGAATTGTTAACACAATTGCCAGAAGCCAGTCTGCTGGTCTGAACACATATCCAACCAGAATACTTGCTGCAATGATGATCGTCGTTACGATAAATTGTGTCGCAGCCAGCACCAAAACACGTGCAAGCATCACATCGAATTCAGTCACTTGCGGGAAGCTCAACAGAGCTTTGTTACCCGCAACTGCCGTCATCGTTTTTGTAACACCTCCACTAAAAACAGCCCACACTCCAAAGCCCAAAGCTAGAAATAACGGCATACTCATACCGTGCGGCGCATGGGCATTCATAAATTCTCGCAGTCCCCAAAAGACAGCTATAGAAAAGGCACTTTGCACCAGCACCCATAGGTAACCCAGTTTGCTGTTGCCGTTAATGGTGTGTACTTCGCGCAACATCAATGCCGCAATCACTCGGCACTGGACAATGAACCCGCTTCTGAGTTCTTGATCAAGCGTCATGCCTGATTCTCCACTCGACAATCACTCAATTAGAAAGCGGCACATAGCGCCACACGCCGTCTTTGCCTTCACAAAGACCAGCCAGAGACTTACTTGTCTGAGTCTTTAGTTCAACCTTTGTACAAACTTCCCCCAGTCCGTTGGTGTATTGCATTAAGGCACTCACCTGAGCAGTACCGATGGGCGTTTTATCAAAAAGCGCAGAAGAGCCGATTGGAAGAACGCCAGCCTCCTTCGCGAAAGCACTTTCGACTTCACTTTGCGCCGCATCTGCCACCGGCAATCGAGGCGAGGGCTCATGTCCCAACCCTCTCGGCGAAGAACACCCTGCCAAAAGAGCAGTCATTGCCACACCTACACAACCAAGGGTCATCAAAGAAATCAATCGCTGCGAGCTTCTCATTTTTGTATTCTGAATAAGACCTTGCGGTAAGAATGAAGACACACCTCTCCCCTCCCGCAATCGGGAACTGTAGTTTCGCTATTCTGACACGAGTCTCCGTTTTGCGCCATGCTCTACCGTGATGAAGTCGCAATCCGGACGATGTCTAAATCAAAGGGAAATGTCCGATTAATCTTTTTTGACGTTTCCACAAGTTGCGTTGGTAACTCGTCATAACCAAACATAATGTTTCTGGCCATTCCATTACATCTAGTGCCATCGGTAGTCGCCCTCGGATTTGCATAAAAGAAAGGAAGTACCGAGATGACCTCAACGTACTTCCCCTTTCGCGATAATACCCAAAGTCGTGTGCAAGGCCTAAACCGCGTTTCCTACCGCACACTCACTTCGACTGCCCCTTCAAGTCCCCTTCAGCCACAATCCAAGTTCCCGTTTTCCCTTCCGCAACCTCCTCAATTCTGTCAAGAGGACCAATCGCTGCCGGACACCCCGTTTCCAGAACAAACTGACAAGCCGCTTCAATCTTGGGTCCCATGGAACCAGCAGCAAATCCCATTTGCTGAAGTTTTTGCGGTGTAATGCGCTCGATCCGTCTTTGTTGAGGCGTCCCCCAGTTTTCGTACACACCATCAACATCTGTCGCAATGAGCAGTAAATCAGCACACAACTCTGTTGCCAAAATACTTCCCGCAAAATCCTTGTCGATCACTGCCTCGACGCCCTGAAGCCCTTTTTCACTTGTGATAACCGGTACCCCGCCACCACCGCAGGAAATCACCAAGGTTCCGGTGTCGACAAGATTCTTAATGATCGGAAATTCAACGATTCGAAGCGGCCTCGGACTGGCAATCACACGACGATACCCCTTGCCGTCCTGTTTCACTCTCCAACCGTGTTCTCGCTCAGCCTCCTTGGCTTCTGATTCCGTCATCATGGCACCGATGAATTTGGAGGGATTCACAAACGCAGGATCATCGGGATCAACTTCCGATTGCGTCAGAATAGAAGCCACCGGCCGGTCGGAACCGACTGTCTGCAACGCCCTGCTCAGAGCTTGAGCAAACATGTAGCCCACCATGGCTTGGCTTTCGGCTCCCAAAACATCGAAGGGATATGCCGGTACAGCCGGATTCTCTCTTGCATAGGCTTCGTTTTGCAATGCCAGAAGGCCTACCTGAGGACCATTGCCATGACTGAGAACCAAGTCATGCTTTGCGGCCAGTCTTGCAAGCGCCTGCGCCGCGACTTCGATATTGCGTCGCTGATTGTCGGCACTAAGCGCCTCTCCCCGACGAAGCAAGGCATTGCCGCCGAGCGTAATCACAATTTTCATGTATCTAAATCCTTTCAGAAATACCTGTTCAGAGAACGCTCAAGTTGATACAAATTCTTCTTTAAGCGTGATTCGAAGCAGTTGGAGCTGATTTGAGAAAGGAATAAGCGATACGCTCAGTTGTTTTTAGGCCAACAAGTAACCCACAAAGCGTATCAAAACCGGATGTGTGCCCAAATGCCGCAATTCGTTTGAAAGCCTCCGCACAATCCGTTGGATCGGATACTCGAGCCAATGAAATCAACGGTTCAGTAAAGCGCTTACGAATCGCGAACCGCAGCATTTGTGCACTGATATCGTTTGTTTTGTGCAGAGTCGACTGCACTGCATATAAAAATGTTTCGAATCCCGGAAGACGATCTGCCTCACCTACCCACAACGCCCATAGCAATCCCACAAGAAAATCGTCCCCGGAAGGTGTAAGGCCTTCACCTAAGCCGATAAACTGATTAAGTTGTCGGCTAAATATTTCAAAACGAACAGCTCTGTCGAGATCTGGCTGACTCATTGTTTCGAGCAAGCCTTCCCGAAACGCCGGAATGTTCTCATGATCACAACACGCATCGCGTCTCAAGCCTGTCAAAAGGCCATGCTTATCAAGCTGCTCCGGCAACCACTGCGTCAGCCTTTGTTGAACAACGTCGGAGACTGCACATCCCGACAAAGATAACTCCACCGATTCCGCACCATTCAAATCAATGGCAAACGCTTTGCTGAGGAGCCAATTTTCTTTGAGACAAACGGCTTCGCCTTGCTTAAACGGCAATAAGCCGTCAGCAGACAGTTGAAGCATTCCGGCAGTCTGTCTTAAAAAGACATCAGGTGACACAACAATCCCCTCCGGACAGAGAGGTTTGCCGGGCAACATCAGCGTCACGAAACAATCGTCTTCCATCAAGAAATTAACGGCATGCCGAAACACTGAGTGCACACGGCCGTTTAAGTCGCCGGCCATCCGTCTCTGTCGACTGGCCGCGTGCCTAAGTGCCTGAATTTGATTCGACATGCCGAACTCCCACTTACCTTATTCCGTTTTTGTCGTATAGACACAAACGTAGGCAAGCAGCAGAAGTATCGTGAGATACACCACGACAGGCACTGTTGATTGCCAGGCACTAAAGAGGGAAACACAAATGGTCGGTGCGATGGCTCCGCCCAGAATGCCGGCCGCTTGGAAACCAACTCCGGCCCCCGTAAAACGAACCTCCACCGGGAACATTTTCGGCAAATGCGCAGCCAGCGGCGCCCACATTGCTGCCAGACAGAAAAGCGCTCCGAATGCGGCAAAGTAGATCACTCCGGACGACGCCGTTGAAAGCATCGGGAAAAAGATCAAAAGCCATGCGATATTGATGATCGATCCCAGCAACAGAACTTTGCGCGTTCCCCACTTGTCACAGAGCCAACCAAAGAGCGGAATGCCGCTTGCCTGACCGATTGAAGCCACAATCCCGGCATTGATCGCCACCTGTTTGTCGACTCCAATCGCGGGCAAAAATACCAAAGGAAACAATGCGAACACATAAAACGCCGCATCCGATCCAATGCGAGTACCGATTGCAAGCAGCAGGTTTTTCCAGTGATGACGGAACACAATCAAGACGGGTTGATGATCGGAGAGATCCTTATTTGCCTTGAGGTTTTCAAATTCCGGAGATTCATCAATTCGACTGCGAATAAAAACACCGAGTCCCACCAGCACAATGCTTGCGAAGAACGGATAACGCCAAGTGATACTCATCAGCTCTTCCGGTGTCGACACATACGTGACAATTGCAAACACACCGGAAGCAAACAAGAAGCCCAAAGGAGAGGCAATCTGGACAATACTGCCGAGCAACCCCTGATAGCGCGTCCCGCGGCAATATTCGTTGACCATCAACGCCGCGCCGCCCCATTCACCGCCTAAGGCAATCCCCTGCATCAGTCGCAAAAACACAAGCGCACAGGCGCCGAACATGCCGGCCGTCTCAAAACTGGGTAAGCAACCGATTAAAAAGGTTGCCGTCCCCATCAAGACCAAGACAACAATCAAAATCGTGCGGCGTCCGATTCTGTCGCCAAAGTGGCCGAAGAGCAGAGCGCCCAAAGGACGCGAAACAAAAGCAATTCCGTACACGGCAAGGGACAACAGGAGCGCAAGATCTTTATCAAGTCCTGCAAAAAAGACCGTGGGAAAAATCACCGCGGCAGCCGTGCCGTAAATGAAGTGGTCGTAAAACTCCAGCATCGTCCCGAAAAGGGAAGCCAGAGTCACTTGAAGGAGTTTGGTGGAGTCGGACTTTGACATTCGGCGCTCCTTTTTAGATTTTTTCGCTACGCAATCGGCCGCAAAGCCCTACGAAGTCGTTTTTCGATGCAATGGCTCAAGAAGCGGTTGGATAATCGGAGAGTTTTCCGAAAAAAGTTGCAATAGCCACTCTGCGATGCGACCTCTGCCGGCTCTCGGCCAACCGATTGACATCGGCGACGAGGATCGCAACTTCTCCGAAAGCGGCAATTCAACCAGGCGCCCGCTCTCGATCAATGGGCGTGCACTCGAGTAAGGCAGGAATCCCACACCGACAGCTTGAGCCAGGCATTCGATTTTGGTGGCCATATCGGGAACCAACACTTCCTCCTGCCCGGGCATGCGCCACGGCAATCGTTTTTGCATCTGCAAAGACGAGTCCTCGATGTTGATGACGGGGAATTCAAGCAAGTCCTGCCCCGTGATAGAGGAAAACTTCGCCAAAGGATGCGTCGGCGACACCACAAAGTGCCATTTGATCACTCCGATCGGCTTGGTTTCGTAGCGATCGTCTATGGGATGATGCGTCGGCAGCCCAATGGCAACGCTGCCTTCCTTATAGATCAACGCATCCCATACCCCGTTGTACACGCTCTCAATGACCTCAAGCTGCGTGTACGGATAGCGCTTGCGGATCGCCGCCAACAGATTGGCCACACACGTTGAGTCGTAGAGCAGGTTGTTGATGACCAACACAAACTTCGACTCCACGCCGTTTCGAATCTGCTGAATTTCCGCTGGAACATGTTCTTGCCAGATCAGCAACGCAGACACTTTGTCGTAGAGCCATGCGCCGGCCGGCGTCGGCACCACCCCTCGCGTCGTACGTTCAAGCAGTTCTACACCGAGCGTCTCTTCGAGCGAGTTGATGCGGTAACTGACGGCTGCCGCAGTTCGAAACAGAGCTTCCGCTGCCTTTGAAAAACTTCCGAGTTCCACAACGGCGGCAAAAGTACGGATTTCCTCAAAATTGAGGCGGGGCGCGATCTGAAAGGTTTGCATACCGATTTGCTGTTACTAGCCAAAAAGGTGGACTTCACGACAGCTTGCTGAAGCTCGCTGCCGTGAAGATGAAAGTGCAGATCAACTATCGCAACTGTTATTCCTTTGAATAAATCTGCTGTCGATAGATCACAAGCGTTGCGGCCACCGTCACCAAGATCGTGATCAACACGTACCAGTACGACGGGATGAAGGGCGTCCAGAGGCGACAGGCCAACGGCACGAGTACCGCAAACGGAATGATCTTCGGGAACTTCATGGCAAAGGAAATGATCAGAGCCCCGAAAATGGACGGAACAACGTAGTTCTTCACCGATTCAACAACGACTGGCGGGGAAAGATCCAAAATCAGCGAACCGCCGATAGCACCGATTGCCACCACGATAAGCGTTGTTGTCGTTGCTCCGGCCACGGCGCAAGTGGTAATGATTTCCGCTTGTTTTGTCCCCTGTTCAACGCCGGTCAGTTCCTGCGCAAGAATCGCCGCCGGCAATTTACTGTTGCCGATGTTGCCGGAAATAAAGGCCAGATAGCACCCCGAAAGACCAAGTGCCGGATAGAAGGTCAACGGCTCAATGATCCAGATCAAACCGAAGCCCGCCGTAATCAGCAGCAGATCCTTCCAAATCCAATCCAGTGGCGGAAATACGTCATAGCCGAAGTACAGATAGGCCACCGGGAAAAGAGACGTAATACATACAAGCGAAAGCGTCCAACGCCCGATTCGATGTACGGGATTAATCCAGTTTTGACGATAAGTCTGTTCGTTCAACATATCCTTTCTCCCGTCAAGCAAACTTGGCAACAGCACCGGCAATCGTGCCCAGAATCATCGCCAAACCGAGGTTGTATTCCTTAATCTTCGGGAACTTTTCACCGATCTTTTGCAGCACGTACATCGACACGCCGCCGACGACCCAGGCCGCCAAGTTGGCACCGCCCGTCTTGATTTCACCGGAAGAAAGGTTGCCGTAGATCGAAGCCATGGCCGCACCGCTCACAAAGAGCAGAATCTTCGGGTTGTAGGCATTGATCTTTTCCTTCATTTTCTCAAGCGATCCCGAGAACGCCAGAGCCCCCACCAACGAACCGATACCGTTGATGGCCATGCCGAACCAGGCAACAAAGAGAGCTGCCGTACCGAAGTCGGGGCTGTTGAATTCAATGCCAACGGCCTGCGCACCGATTTGAGCCGCTGTCAATTCATTGGCTGCCGACACGATCATGGACAAACGCATCCAGGTCAGCGGTTCACCGAGTACGGTCATCAGACCGACCATCACGATGAGAATGCCCAACGACGGACCGAAGGCCGTCACCATACCGATACGAAACGCCTTAAAGCATTTTTCTCTGGAAAGCCCGAAACTTTGAGCATTGCGCAGAGCCAACCGCACAAAAAGCCCCGCCTGCAAGGCAACGATAAAGACAGTAACCGAGCAGATCAGCCATAAGACGGGATTGTTGATAATTTCGTTCATGATTTCACGCTCTAACAAATTGGTTTCGTACGGCGGCAAAACCACGATTCGCTTTACCGCCGTACCCCTTTAGGTCAAAGGATCAGCGTCCGTAGACTTGAGCAAATCGCATCAATGCCTTTTCAAAACACTCAAGCGGCGGATTCGTGATACCGGCACCGATTTGACCCTCACCCGGCAACTTATGCACGCTGCCGGTGGTGATCTTCGGCACAATCCCCGTCTCAACCACCTTGCGGATGTCAATCCCCGTCGGAGATCCACGGAAATTGAGAACCGGCTGAGAGAAGTTGAGGTTTTCGCCGATGGTGATTTCGTACATACGCTTGGAGATCTCCACACCTTGCGCCGCCGAACCGCCAACCAGCTGGACAATGGCCGGTGCTCCGGACAAAGCGAAACCGCCCAGACCTGCCGTTTCCGTAATGGAACTGTCACCCATATCCGGATTGGCGTCTTCATCCCCGTAGCCCGGGAAATACAGGCCGTCGACCATCTGTGCGGGTCCCACAAACCACTCGCCGGGAAGTCCTGCGACTCGAATGCCGAAATCCACACCGTTGCGAGCCATCGCTGTCACCATGGTCGAGTTCTTCACTCCGTTGACCGGATCGAGCGTCACTTTCGACGTCGGCATACTGATGCTCAGATAAAAGCCATCGTTACCGTTGATGAAGTCGTAGACAGGAATGATCTTTTCGGCCGGCAAACCGCTCTTCATCATCAAAGGCGCAATCGCCCGCAGGAACATGCTCGTGCCGGCTTTGTTGCGGTTGTGACCTTCGTCACCCATATGCAGAGCCTGGAATTGAAGCGACTTCGTATCGATGCCACCGTCGCTGACCGCAAGCGCAGCACGCAGCACTTCAAGATATTCCGTTTGGATCCAATGCAAGCGATCGATCACCTCTTGGCTGTAGGCGCCGTAACGCAAAAGTTTGCCGCCCATACCTTCTGGAACCGGACAGTACGCCCGATTGCCAAAACGCCGGTTCTCGAACACGGACACCACCATGTGCGGAGCAATTACACCGGCCATCGGGCCCACGGCACTGTGTTCATGGCACGGAGAAAATTTCACTTTTCCTGAGGCGGCGTACTGCTCAGCCTCTTCCGGCGTCTTTGCCCAGCCTTCGAAAATGATGGCCCCCATAATGGCGCCCTTCATCGGACCGCACATACGATCCCACGTAATAGGAGGACCGGCATGCAAAAGCATATGGTCTTCCATTCCGGGAATCACATCTTTGGCAAGACTGTAATCGATAAGGTACGGTTCACCTTCCAGATAACGAGACAAAGCTTCCTGGTTTGCCGCATCAATCGCAGCATCATCCAATGAGGCCAGCGCACTTAACAGTTCAGGATTTCCACCGGCAATCGGCTTCCAGGCGACTTGCGTCACATCTGCATTCTGTGCACGCAGCTCGTCGGCAAAGGACGTCGGGCCAATATTCAGAACCTTGAGATCTTTGGAAAAGAGTTCGCTCGCGGTCATTTGTCCATCTCCTTTTTAAGGCGAGCACACAGACGAGCTGCCTGCGCGTTGGTCGCTGCAACAATCACGCCGAGTTTCCGAAGGGCGTCCACAACGGCTGCTCGACTCTGCGGATCGGAATCCGTGCCGAGCACATGCGCCAAGAAAATCACGTGACGGCCCTGTTCTTTGACAGCCGCCTGTGCCGTTTCTAACGCTTGCGTCAATCCGTCCAAAGGATCTCTCGCAGCACCGTAACCGAGGACAACATCAAAGAGCACGACTCCAACATTCTCATTGGTCGCTTCTGCAAGCACGCGATCATTGCGGATGGACGGATCAATCATGGGGTGTGCGCGCCCCACCGTAAATTCATCGTCGCCCATATCCAAGAACAGATCGGCCTTCACCTGCGTGCCGTCATATTTCTCATCGGCTTCGTGTGCAATATTGGAAAATACCGAAGCTTGCGGACACGCCTTTTTAAAGATCTTGCGGCATTCGTTGGCAAGCGTTCCACCGCAGAAAATGCCGCGCACATACCGCTGAGTCTCTGCCAAATCAGAAAGACTCTGAGCAGCCTCGTTGAACAACACAGCTTCGTTTTCAACATCAAAGTCAGCACCTGCCAACCGAGCTGCTTCACGAGCGGCATCTTCCAGCGTATCAACAACCACAACATTGCCCGCTGCCACAACCTTGGCCCCGCTTTCTAGGAAACACAGAACGGTGGGCTTTTCGATATTGGCTAGCGTTGCGCTGATCTTTTGCGCAGCCTTTCCGGCACACGACTTCGCAATCACAACCAACACTTTCGTTTGTTCGTCGGCCGCAAGCATTGAAAGGGCATCAGCCGTCATGACACCGCCCACGGCATCCGACAGATCGCGTCCCCCCGTGCCAATCGCCTGACTGATACCAACGCCGGCGCAGTCCAGCAAAGCCGTCACTTCCTGCATACCCGTGCCCGAAGCGCCGACAACGCCGACTTCACCTCGTCTCAGACCATTGGCAAACGCAAGTCCCACTCCGTTGATAACCGCCGTACCGCAGTCCGGCCCCATCACCAACAAGCCTTTTTCATGTGCAAGTTTTTTGAGCGCCACTTCCTCTTCGACGGAGACATTGTCCGAAAAGATCATGACGTTCAAACCGGCTTGCAGTGCACGTTTTGCTTCAAACCCCGCATACACACCCGGAACACTGATCAAGGCAAGATTTGCGTCCGGCGTACGATGCAAAGCTGTACGAATGGTTGCCGGATCCGCCTCGTGAGCCGCATCTGCTGCTTCTCGGCGAGTCAATGCCTCTTCAACCAAACGTAGAATCTCCGCCTCGTCGTACGAGTCTTCGCAAACGACGACGATCATCAGATCGTTGGGACCTGCCGCATCTGTTTCGGGAGTATTAAGACCAGCTTCTCTGAGAAGCCCCTGATTGAGCTCCGTCCCCATGCTGACGGAAACTTTGACGATACCCTCCTGTTTTTCGAGTCGTTTGCTGACTCCCATGAGAGTAACTGAATCAAAGTACGTGCTCTTCTTGACTGTGGCGATGTTCTTCAAGACTGTTCTCCTAAAAAGACATCGTAAGAGACTTTTTCAAATGCAGCTCCAACTGCATGCATTCAGTCTAACAATCGCCCTAACCCTCACTGCCAAGTTATTTCTGACACTGGGTATTAAATTTTTTTAAAGCAGTTGTTCTGCTTTAACAACTCATTTTGCGGTTTCTAAGATTTCCTTTTAAATCAATGCGTTAAAAGGCGACCAACTAGCTATGTCGTACAGACAAATTCAAAAGCATTAAAGAGCTTCTTTTGAGGTCTTTTTAATAAACAGTAAGCCAGTATTTAATCCTTACAACTTGTCTACCAAACGCACTCAAAGTTTTTCTGGAAACTCAACTTTTTGCAGAAATTCTCTTGCATCTTGAGGAGATGAAAGTCCCAGAATTTTCAAAACGTTTTGCCGGTGCCGCTGCAATGTTCTACAACTGATGTTCAAATGTTCCGCGATTGCCTTGCTGTCCAATCCATCTGCTAAATCCCGCAGCACTTGCTTTTGGCGTTGAGTCAACTGCCTAAACTTCGCCGTGGGCGTCGAAGCTTCCCAAACGGCGTAATCTTGTTCGCACGTTTTGAGCGCACGCTCTAGAACAGCAATCAGCTCTCCCAAATCAACCGGCTTTTGCAGAAAATCAAACGCTCCTGCCCGAAAAGCATGAATGGCTGTGTTCATGTCTCCGTGTCCGGTCAAAAACACAATGGGCAAATCAAACTGTCGGGCATTGAGCAATTCCTGCAGCTCAATACCCGTCATCTCAGGCATCCTAATGTCCAAAATCAAGCAACCCGGTTGAGACAAATCCAGCTCATCAAGAAACTTTTGTGGCTCCGTATAAGTTTGAATCTTCCAGCCGCTGGCCTCCAGGGCAAAGCGCAATGCATCCAAAACACCGGGATCATCATCTACAGCCCGAATCATGAAACTTGATTTGCTTAAGGTTTGCATATCAGTCCTGCTTTTCTTCAGTCGGCAAAATAATTGTGACGCGAACGCCACCCTGTGGCGTCTTATCGAAAGTTAGTCGCCCCATATGCTTTTCTACAATCGCGTGCACAATCGACAATCCCAGCCCTAGTCCTCCAGGTTTTAAGGATTTCACTGGTTCTTTTATCCGGTCAATGACCTCATCACTAACCGCTGGTCCACTATCGGAAAAAACGATTAAACATCGAGTGTCATCTATCCTGTCTAATCTGATGCTCACCATCGGCTCCGGCTGTTTAGCCACTGCTTCCAGACTGTTTTGAATCAGATTGGCAAAGGCCAGTTCCAATTCCAACGGTGATCCCGATACCGTCACCGCGTCATCTGGCAACTGAAGGCAAAACCGAGTGCGTTTTATCTGATGAGAAATCGACACTTGTTTGACGACATGCCGCAGAAGCTTGCAAAGATCAATGCTTAAAAAGTCAATGTCATCTGCTTTGGCGTACGCACGTACCGTTTTGACAATTTCCTGTGCTCTGCTCGTCCTTGCAATGATTTTGTCAATTCCTTCTTTGAGCTTTGCTTGATCCCATCTATCCGGTCCAGCATCTTGTGTCATCACCTTCAAGCCTTGTGCATATAAAAGCACGGACGCCAAAGGTTGACTCAACTCATGCGCCACGAGACTCGATAGCTGGCTGACTGAAAACGCGTGCTTGATTGCCGTATATTTGTCAGCCGCCTCTTTTGCTTGAGCCTGGAGCCGTTGTTGAACAGCAAAGGATTCATTAAGTTGCTGCGTTCTCACATTGACCAATTGCTGAGTCCGCAAAGAATGCCAAATTCCAAAGAACAAGAGCAAAGCACAGAACAACAGTGCGCTTTTATACTCAGACCAGATACGCTCCAGCGTCCAATCGTCAAGATACGCATACGGTCCCATCTTCAGCGTTCTGTACAACTCATCGGCTGCCGTAAAGGAACTGGCAATCGACCAATACTGTCCATCTTCGCCCGGTGACATGCGATGTAATGCCGAAGCAATCTTGACGATTGTCTGAGTGTCCAAATTCGGCGAAATCAGAAAACTCCAATTGGGATAGAGCGACGTAGAAGTCATACATCGAACTTCCGACTGATCTCGAACACCAACGGGCTTGAGTCCGTCCAAAACATCAATGCCCTGTTTCCTCATTCGCTCTGCGTAACATGCATTGAGAGTCACAGCATCCACTTCCCCTCGCTTCAAGGCATCAAGACGTCGTTGCGGCAGCAACCCATATGCTGTGACGTTTGAGAAAAAATGCTTGTGATCGTATCCCTGGTCAGCCAAGTCCTTGAGCAGTGTTAAGTAACACTGAAATCCGTTGGGCAAATTCACCCCCAACCGTTTGCCTTTCAAATCCTGGATGTTCTGGATGTCACTTCTATCTTTGAGCGTAACGATCAGGGCTCCGACAGCATGATCGGGATCCGGTTGCAATGGCGTCACAAGCGTAGCAATGTCACGCATTCCGTTTTGGATGTTGCGCCAATAGATAGCCGAACCGACGATCGCAATATCAGCTTTTCTTTGCAGAATCGCTCCCTCAAGCTCCGGCAAACTAACTGTCTTTATAACCAACTTGCGCGGAGCCACTGCTTTTGACACAACATCAATCGTTCGATCTGCCACACTCATCTTGAGTCCCGGCAACGAAAATTCATTACTGTAAAGGACTATTTCGTCGCTTTCTGCGGTCAGACATTCACCCGTCATGCAGAAACAACACAGACCGATGGTCAAAAACCTCTTCAACCACCCGCTCACAAGCTCCTCCTTATTGCCTAGGCCCGGTTTTTGTAATGCCATCTTGCCATGTCTCTCTGAGAGGCCATATTTCTAGATCACAATTTCCTGACCACGAGCAAGGTGCGCGCGCACAAGCGTTCTTAAATTGAAATAGAGATCAAAAAATGCTCGGACAGGGGCTGGTCGCATGACGAGTTTCCCTGATCCTTCTAACCACTGTAGAAGATGGAGAGAACGCTATGACCAATCTCAATCGTAGAAACTTTTTGGGTTTCACAAGCGCTTTCATCGGCTCTGCTGTTGCTGCGCCCGCTTTCGCCACTCCTTCCACCACCGAGAAGTGGGATATGACAACCGATATCGTCATTGTGGGCGCTGGCGGGGCTGGACTGGCTGCTGCTGCACAAGCCGGGCTGCTTGGCGTTAAATGCATCGTCTTGGAAAAAGAACCGGTCGTTGGCGGATCCTCCGTCATCTGTGGTGGCAAGTGGGCAGTGAGCGGATCGGAACTTCAAATTAAGCAGGGCGTCAAAGACAGCGAGGAACTTTTCGTCAAGGACATGATGGACTGCGGCATGCAGAAAAACGACCTTGAAGTCGTCAAAGCTTACGTCAAAGAAAACAACGAAACCTGGAAGTGGGTACACACAGTTGGAAAAATTGAACCGCTTGCTCTCAACATGGCCGGCGGTCAGAGTGTCCCTCGTTCACTCGTCGTAAAGCCCGGCCAAGTGATCGAATTCTTGCGCAAAACAGCAACAGACAAAGGTGCTCAGATCATGACCAGAGTCAAAGCGGAACGCCTTCTCTGGGACAACAAATCAAATCGGATCTGCGGTGTCAAGGCAAGCCGACGCGGCAAAACCATCACCATTCGCGCTTTGAAAGGTGTCGTACTGGCTGCCGGCGGATTCTCTCGCAATCCTCAAATGCTCAAAAAATACGCACCGCAGCTTGAAAATGCAGCTGTTATTGCCGGTCTCGGAACTCAGGGCGACGGAATTCTCATGGCTCAGGCCTACGGTGCCGACATGATCGACACCAACTACATCAAAGCCACTTATGGTTTTGCTCCCACTGCAACTACCATCGCTCAGAAATCCAACAGTCAGTACATGGGCGCCATTGCTATTAACAAACTCGGCAAGCGTTTCGGCAATGAGTCGGTTTCCTACAAACTGTTTGCTGACTGGGCTTTTGCTCAACCAGAAGGGAAGAGCTGGCTGATTCTTGATGACGAGATCCGCCGTGATGCTGCCAAGAAAAACCCAACACAAGACGGTTATCTGTGGAATCCCATCGACAAGGGCGAGAAACCGGATTACGTAAGCATTGGCAACACGATTGAAGAGGCTGCACAAAAAGCCGGGCTTGATCCCAAAGCTGTCGCTGAAACTGTCAAACGCTACAACAGTTTTGTCGACTCCGGAAAGGATGAAGACTTCGGTCGCCAGGGGCTTGCGGCCGGAAAGAGCAAACTCAAAAAGATCGAAAAAGCACCGTTCTTTATCTTCCCTGCAACCGGAGCAATGATTGCAACCTACTGCGGTGTCCGCATCAACCCCAAAGCACGAGTGATTGATGTTTTCGGTGACGTTATTCCCGGGTTATGGGCTGCCGGCGAAATGACCGGTGGCGTTCACGGCGCTGCGTACATGAACGGCACAGCCTTCTCCAAGGCTATGGCATTCGGCCGCATCGCTGTTAAAGATATTGTCGGTAAAGCCGGTTAGTCGTATTTAACTCTCCCCATAACGCTCGGTTTTTCCATTCTCCCCTAGCCGAGCGTTATTTCTTTCTAACGGAGTCCTTATGCCCCTAAAGACTTACTTGGTCGCTTCGATTGGTTTCGCTCTTCTCTGTACTGCCGTCAACGCGCAAGACAAGGGTCCTTTCGGAGCCGATCGCCATGTTGCCAAAGGTGTTGCTTGTACTGTTTGCCACGGAAAAGATATGAATAACATCGAATATCCGGATGAGACAACGTGCGTGAAATGCCATCCTAAAGCTGCGCTCGTTGAGAAGACCAAGAAATTCACGCCCAACCCTCACACTGCACCGCATAACGGCGAATGCACACTTTGTCATATGCAGCATGAAGCTTCTGTCAACTACTGCAATCAATGCCACAAATTTGATTTCGGGAATGTTCCCTAAAAACAGTCCAGAAAAAAAAGGTGCTCTCAAGATAAAAGTCTATCGAGCACCTTTTTATGTTTTATGGGCTAATCGATTATTTCCCCGCTTTCTTCACTTTCTCTACTTGCTCAGCTGCCACGCGTCCGAAAGCCGCAGCCTTTGAAAAAGCCGTCCCCGTCATGTAAGCCGCGCCGTGGAATCCGCCGCAGATTTCTCCTGCCGCATACAGTCCAGAAATTGGTTCCCCATAAACATCAATTACTCTGGCCTTCGTGTCAACTTTCAAGCCGCAATACGTCGCAATCATGGCCGCAGTCGCCGGCATTACAACGAACGGACCTTCAGTTAACGGTACTGGCTTACCCACACCCCCGGAAAGAGTTTTGCGCCCCAGAGGATCCTTTCCAACAGGTGCTGTTTCGTTATACGCCCTAATTGTCTCGGCAAGTTGCTTGGGCGGGATTCCTGCCTTTTCAGCCGCTTCCTCGATTGTCTTCCCGACAAACCCCATGGGCGACGTCCCCTTGGTCTCAACATCCTTCCAGAAGGGAATCTCACGACGGTCTGCCTTCATACCTGCCTGACGAACCTTGTTGTCAAATACCGTAAACGTCTTGACTTCCGGCTGTGTCAAAGCCTTGTCCCCAATAAGCTTGTAGGAAATCGATTCATTCACAAATCGCTTTCCTTCTTTGTTCACAATAATGCCGCCGTTGTAGTAAATGTAGCTTTTCTCGCTCGCTGAGCCCTGAGGTTTGAAACCGTAGGTAGCCTTGATGTAATTGGTATCGAGAACATCTGCCCCCAAAGATAACCCCATCTTCAGACCATCACCGGTATTGCCAAGACCAGCAACCGCCCATGCGCTCTTCATCGCCGGAACATATTTACCCAGAAGCTCTGGATTTCGAGCAAAACCACCAGAAGCCAACAAAACGCCATAACGCGCCTGTATATTCTTGGTTTTTCCTCGGGCCTTTACACGCACACCTGACACACATTCTTTCTCAGAATCCCACAGCAAGCGTTTTGCCGTCGTTCTGAGCTCAATCTTTGCTCCATGCTTTACTGCATAACTTCTGTAAAACTCAACAACCTCCGAAGGTCGGAACGCATGTACACGCGGAACACTCATACCTCCGGCTGCGTGCACATCAAGAGCCTTTACACCGTTCTTCAATAGCCACTCATATTCTCGATTAGTCTCTCTGACATAGGCTTTCACAAGCTCGGGATCATTCATGTGCCCACCGGTCTTGAGCATATCCTCAACAAAAATTTCTTCGCTGTCTTTCACCCCTGCGTCTTTTTGCATCTGTGTTCCACTGGCAGCCCAACTACCACCACAAATTGCAGAAGACCCGCCCACAGTCGGCATCTTTTCCAGTACCACAACACTTAGACCTGCTTGGGCAGCATAACCGGCCGCACTTAATCCTGCGTTTCCTGCTCCAATCACAACAAAGTCATATGCGTCATCGTATTTAACAGGTGCCTTCACAGGCACAGCAACAGCCTCATGTGACAAGCCTGCTGTCATAGCGCTAAACAATCCGGCTTTAATGAAATTGCGTCGGTTAGTCATATTTCCCTCCTTTTGGAAATCCCTCTGTGCTGGCTGACCACATTGACCTTTGATCCCACCTGTGTCTATTGGGACGGTCTTCTCTCGCAATCAATTTAGATTTGAAGTTGCGCGCGCATGTTGTACAACATCAACGTTTCCTTTCTATCATTTCACCTTGACTCAAAACTTACCTATCAGACGAACATTCCAACACTCAATCTATATTTCATTTTTTAGAATAAAACTTCTAACGCTATGCCTAATACTCTTCAAATTTCGACTTTCAAGTCGAAATAAATGATCTTACGCTCCACCATCCGCTAAAACTGCTATGAAATTCAATATTTCTCCAAATATCAAAGACTATATCAAAGCCAGCAAAGAAATTATTCTTGCCACTCTCGTTTTCGTATTATGCATCGTTGCAATTCTTGACATTTTAGGCATCCCTTTAAAAGGAACAGACTTTCTTCTCACCCCAATCGAACAGAAACTTAACTTCCTAGATATTTTCACTTGTTTTGTTGCAATAATTGCACTGATAATTGCGCTTGCTGCCTTTATGATGACAAACCTTCAGTCGAGACCCAAATGTTACATCCGAGACATAAGAAACGATCAATCAGAAAATAGATTTCTCGTGTGTCTTGACATCATTCCCGGTGAAAATGAAACAAAAATCTCTGGCATACACGTCAAAAATTGCTTGATTTCGACTGACCGAGTTAAATTTGAAGAAAGATTGCACTTAAATCATCTCTACATATCACAAAGAATGGACGGGAAAAATTGTATTCATGTCCATTTTTATTTAAGCGTTCCTGAGCAATACAACAACAAAGTTTTAGATTGTTATATCTACGGATCCGTTATGACATTCAACATCTTTTTCCCGCTATCTTGCAAAATCGTCCCGCCAAAGTTAAAGAACATTGACAAAAATTTTGTTTCCAATTAGAGAGATCAAAAAAATTTCTTCTTTAAATTTTTGAACAAAAAGAAACAAATCTTTCTTTGATCTTCGAAACATAAAATTTCGCCGCCATCTTTGCTTAAAAGTGCACAAAGATAGCGGCGAGAATTTCGGGGCTCAGTTAAAAGTCCCGCTCGGTTAAAAGAGACTCACTTCTCGTTAGGCTTTTCCTTTAGATGCCTGTACAACCGTATTGGCCGCAACATAGCCAAACACCAAGCCTTTGATGAAGGCCGTACCTGACATGTACGTCTTTCCGTGGAAGCCACCGGTTACTTCCCCGGCCGCATAAAGTCCCGGGATCTTGTTGCCGAACACGTCAATGACCTCCGTCTTTTCGTTGATCTTGACACCACAATAGGTAGCCAACAGCACAGCGGTCCCCGGGAACACATAGAACGGCGGCTTGTTAATCGGACGCAACTTACCCATTTCACCGGCCTGATGCTTACGACCGAATACGCGATCTTCGCCGTATTTCTCAATATCGCTGTTATAAGCCTTGACCGTCGCCTCAACGACCTTCGGATCCAACCCTGCCTTCGCCGCAGCTTCTCCGATTGTCTGGCCCTTAAAGACAAGTCCACGTTCTTCGGACTGCAACACGCTACCGTTGTTACGTGCTGCCTTCAGGGACTCCTGACGAACCGGTTCATCGTAAACGATGTACCCGATACCGCCTTCCTGTTCGAGAACGTAATCACCGACATCCTTCTTGGGAATGGACTCATTGACAAAACGTTTGCCGGCTTTGTTGACCACGATGCCGCCCAGCCAGAACGGATAAGCGGAGTCACTGATTGACTGCGGTTTGGTATTGAACGCAAAGGTTGCCTTGATGTAGGGCATGTCGGCAACATCCGCCCCGTAGGCTTGAGCCATCTTCAATCCGTCGCCGTCGCTTCCCATTCCGCAAATGGCCAACGTATTGGCCATACGGGGAACATATTGCGCAAGCATCTTCTTGTTGCGAGCAAAGCCTCCGGACGTCAGAATAACGCCTTTCTTTGCTTCAATGGCCATTTCTTTTTCTTCCGACTTCGCATACACACCCACGATCGCGTGTTTCTTACTGTCATAAGCCAGACGAACGGCAGGCGTTGAAGTCATGATCTTGACACCTTTTGACTCGGCCAATTTCTGGAGTCCCGACAAAACGGATCCCGGATTGATCTGGTGGTTACGAGGAACCGACACATTGCCCGTCAAATGTTCTTTGTTGAGCTTGCCACCGTGAGCCATGAACCAGTTGTAAACCTCAAGCACATGATCCGTAAATGTCTGAACCACTTTAGGATCATTGAGGTTACCGCCCACCTTCATGATGTCTCGATAGAGCTGCTCCTTGGAGTCTTTAATGCCCAATTTCTTCTGATGCTCCGTGCAAGCTACCGTGGATCCGCCGCCGCAAATCGCCGATGAACCGCCCACAAAGGCCAACTTTTCAAGCAGAAGCACCTTGAGTCCCTGTTCGGCTGCGTGAGATGCAGCGGCCAAACCTGCACCGCCAGCACCCACCACGACCACATCGTAGGATGCATCCCATTTATCCGGCCGATCTGTCGGCATAGCAGATGCTTTACTCAAAACACCCATGGTTAGGCCGCCTGCGACAGCCGATTTCAACAAGTCTCGACGAGATTTTTGCATTTTTCCCTCCTCCGGTTTTTCTGATTTGTACATTCCACAAAAGTGTTTGAAATGTCTATATTCGTCAGTTTATTGTCGGATTTGTGCATAAAACGCAAAACTGTCATGCAATAAAATCCCCTTATTCCGCGCTAATTTAACTGGTAAAAAAACAGAAGCTTGACTGTCTCTAATGTCGCTCTCCCACACAAATCTCACCAATAATTTGGTGCTGTGGCGTTTGTTTATTGAGGTTTGCCATAAAGGCTCCATCAGTGCAGTTGCCAAAGATCATCAGGTTGATCCTTCGACCATCAGCCGCAAGCTTTCTGCGCTCGAATCCTCGCTTGGCGTGAGGTTTTTGTCCCGCAGCACTCGTTCTTTGTCATTAACCACCGCCGGCGTTGATGCCCTGATGCAAGCGCAGTCCATGTTGGATGTTTACGACGATTTTCTGCAGAAGATCAAGCCCGACACCGCCCACCTCAAGGGACTTGTTCGCATTGCAGCTCCGCCAACCATCATCGATGAACTCCTCTGGAAGTGGCTTGCCGAATTTCAAAGACTGCACCCAGATGTGCATATCAACATGCTTGCAAACTCGGAAGCCCAGGAACCCAATCGCGACAGCGTTGACATCGCTCTGGTGACCGGTTCCTTTATTCCATCAGGCAGTGAACACATCGGCACGTTTTCCCGCGGTATGACGGCCAGTCCCGCCTACATCGAAAAATACGGCATGCCTAAGCACCCGTCAGAACTCATCAATCATCGTGCACTTCGCTACAGCGGCGGTATGGCCGAAAAGCGGCTATTTGTGCGCAGAGGGCACGTGTTGGAACCGCTGACGTTCAATGCAACCGTTTTTTCAAGCTCGGTTTATGCCATCAATCAAATGGCAATTGCCGGAATGGGCATTGCGTTGACGACTCCCGACTACCTGTGTCGTCGAGATATTGAAGCCGGACGGCTTGTCAGAGTTTTGCCGGATTGGCCGATTCCGGACCATTTGGTCCACGCTGTCGTGGCTCGGGATCGTTACCGGTCTCATTGCGTGATGGAAATTCTCAAATGCATCAAACACGGATGGCGTAGCCATCCTGATCTGAAAAGTTAAGCCTCATGCGTCAAACACTGTTGGCCTACTTCGGACTGGCCGTTCTGATATTTTGTTTCGCTGGTATTGGAGCCTGGTTCGTGCCGGAGGGTTCCTCCTTATTTCTGGATTTCCAATCACTCATTGGTTCTTTTGGTTGTTTGCAGTTCCCCAACGGCACAGAAGTCTGCGACGTGACACTCAAACACGGTACCGGGGCCAAAGCTGGCTTCATTTACTGCCTCGGCCTGATCCCTTCAATCATGATTACCTGCGGCATTTTGAACGTATTGCAATTTTGGAATACCGATAAAGCTGCTCAACGCCTCTTTTCCGCTCCTGTTCGCTTCCTGACAGGCTTGCCGGGAATCACCACCGTAGCCATGTTTATTTCACTGCAATCCAGTGATGCCGGAGCAATGGCAACCAAGGAACTTCATAACTCCGGCGCCATTACGGACAAGGAGCGCAATATTCTTGCCATGTGGCAATTCTCCTCAAGCGGAACGCTCATCAATGTCTACTCCAACGGCTTAGCGTTGCTGCCAATCATTGTGACGCCCATCGGAAATATCCTGTTGGTCATCATTGCTGCCAAATTTTTAGGTGCAAACCTTATGCGACTCACGCTTCGGCTATTCCGCCAATCGGAGGTAACCCGATGAGCGAAACACCTCAATCTGCCTCTCAGGCTTTCTTCTCAGGTTGCAAAAGCGGCTTGAATTTAGCGCTTTATGGGATACTGCCGCGCGTAATGGTGGCATTTATCTTCATCTCCGTCTTGGAAGCCTGTGGCGCCATGAGCATCATCGGCGACATTTTTACTCCCCTTATGCACGTGTGGTCCCTTCCCGGAGAGGCCGCTGTCGTGTTGGCTACCGCAATCCTTTCGAATGCCGCAGCCGTAGGTACCATCGTTTCCCTTTTTGCTTCCGGCACCCTCTCAGCCACCGATGCCACGATTCTGATGCCCGGGCTATATCTCATGGGGGCTCTGTTTCAATTTGCCGCCAGAGTTTTGGGAACAGCCGGTGTCTCCCGCAAAATTTGGCCTGTCATGTTCGCGATTTGTCTCGTAAACAGTGCTGCCGCAATGTGGATAACTGCTTGGCTTGTAAGGTAACAAAATGGCGACAAGAACTGTCAATGTCATGAGTTCCTATCGCCATTGCCTCAGTGAGAGCGTCAATAGGACACTACAGCTGTTTCACCATTGATTTAACAACGTTCTGCAACACACGACTGCAGGCAAAAATATCGTCGTAATAAATCTGCTCCGCATTAGTGTGATTCTTTGAGTATCTCAACGCCATCACAACTGCCGGAATGCCGTTCCAGTTGAAGTGATTGCCGTCGCTACCGCCTCCGCCGGCTGTACAGTAGCCTTCAACACCCTCCTGATTCATCGCCTGAAGAAGAGTCTTAACCACGGGAGCATTTTCATCCACTCGGAACGTATGGTACAAAAGGTCAACCGTTACCTCGATTGGAACTGGGACGTGGGCGCGGAATTTCGAATCTCGATAGAAAAGCCTGAATTACAAGGCCTGCGCCCTTAATCTGAATTGATAAGGGGATCGCATCCCCAGCTGTGAATGGGGCCGAGTTCCATTGTAATAAGATATCCAACGAGTCACAGTATCCTGCGCCTCCTTTCGGCTGCTGAAGCATCCGGATAACGGTAGCGTTTCCCGCTTCAGGGTTGCCCAAAATGATTCTGCCGGAGCGTTGTCCCAGCATTGCCCACGTTCGCTCATAGAGCCACTGATGCCCTGGCGCAGCAAAAATTCCTGAAAAACATGGCTGCAGTACTGTGAGCCTTGATCACTGTGAAAAATCAAGCCAGGAGCCGGGTGCTCATTGGCAATAGCCATACGCAGGGCGTCCACAACCAGAGACGTTTTCATGCTGGAGTCAAAACTGTAGCCAACCAGGCAGCGACTGGCCAGATCAAGCACACTGGCCATGAATAACCAGCCCTCGTCGGTTGGGATGTAAGTGATGTCTCCGCACCAAGCCTGATTGATCGCATAGCGGTTGAACTGACGGTCAATCAAATTCGGTAGCCGTGCCAGATTGTGGTTGCTGTCTGTGGTGGCAACGTATTTGCGATGGTAGCGATGGAAGATGCCGTTGCTTCGTAAAAGTCTGCGCAGGCGCTTAAAACCAACGCTCAAGCCCTGTTGGCGCAACGCAAGGTACAGGCGCATCACTCCGGGAACCTGCTTGCCGCAGCAACTGATAACGGAGCGAACATGACAAAGCAACTCCGCATCGCTGTGATGCACTCCGTGGCGGTGGTATCGATCAACCTTTAGCCACTGATAGTAGCCGCTGGTACTGATCCTCAGCAGGGCGGCAGCCTTTCGAACACTGATGAGTTTTTTGCACCCGATGAGTTTGCTGTCCAAACAAGTCTTTAAAAAAGCGTACTTCACTTAGGCAGCTTGGCAAAGTACGCTGCTGCTTTTTTTAAGAAGTCGATTTCGGCCTGTTGCTGGCGAACCTGCAGGCGCAATCGTTTGAGTTCTTCAAGCTCATTGCGTTGTTGTTCAGGCATACGAGCTTGTGCAGTGGTAACCCAGTGGCTGAGTGTCTTGGGGTTAACTCCCAAAGCTTGAGCAACCTCGATTTGTGTCTGTCCCTGATTGACGAACTCAAGAGCAGTTCTTCTGATTTCTGGACTGTAACGTTTCGGCATTCTGAAACCTCCTTTTGATACGTGGCTTATAGCCGTATTCGTTTTGAGATTCAAAATTCCGCAACGATGACCTTAATTCAACCTCATTGGCGTAATCATGCGCCTCCTTTATGGCCGTATGGCAGCTTCGGTTTGGGCGGAAGCCGTGACTGTGCTCGCTGAATACGGGTTCGTATTCTCGGTTCAATTCCTGTGCCACCGCTTATTGGACAAAACGGTCGATTGCAGTTGGGATTCCCAACGGTCTGAACTTGCCTTTCTCATCCTTTCATTTTGGACAGCAATGACTGCAACCCTTATCGTTGTTGAGTTGCCGATAGGTCACTCAGAATCACACCAGAGCCTGCTATAGGGGATGGACACCCCGCAAGGCCTGTCAAGGAAGTGAGGATTAAATGGAGGGCCCCGCGCTAGTGGGGAGGAGGCCGTTTGTGCCGCAACACCTTGACAGACCGAGGAGTGGCGTAGCCTTGGGTTGGGGAGAATGGAGGTAGCGGCGACACGCCGCGGAGTCCATTCCCCCGAGCCTTCCGGCGGCGAAGACGGGGGTTCGGGGGCAGAGCCCCTGAGTTCTTTCACCCTCTCTCCGCCTGCTCTAAGTTTGCCGTTGAGGTACTTTCAGATGCCCCCGGTGCGGCACTTTTAAGCGCCGTATCCGCAGTCCTTTTTCACGCCTGCATAAGGCGGTTACGGTACTTTTATACACCTGACCTGCGGTACTTTTTGACGCCTTCTAACACAAAGTGGGTCTTTACCTCATTGACATTGAGTTTCATGCATCCCTCGAGAAAACGAGATACGCTCATCAATGTCCTTTGTGCTGATCTCTTCGATTTGCATAGGATCACGAGATCATTCGCGTATCTGGCGAATCGGTGAGCGCGCTTCTCCAGTCCTGAATTTGATCTAACGACACATTCAACATTAAAGCAATTTGTTAGCAGATACGGTACCTGATATTCATACTCACACCTCGCAAGCATCACAGTATGTCGCATTTATGAGGAAAGAGGCATTTTTTTAGGGAACTTTAAGAGTTCCCCCAACACGTGACACTAATGCTACAGCAAGATTTTGATCGCTTTTCTTAATAAAAATTAAGATCTATATTTTTTACACAACAGCTCTAACCATTTGCGTTATTCCACAACTCAATCAAAAATTTCCGACTCGAGATCACGATACACATTCATGTCTGATGAAATCAGCGGAGCTAAAGTATCCCTAATAAATGAATCTGCATTGTTACCACATTGTGAAAAATTCAGTATACGTTTCAACTCATTATAAATTCTACCTCTAGCCTGCTTGTAATCATCCTTCGCTTTACCTTCATCAATTTGTTGCTCAAGGATTAGTTTTATTACCTCCAAGCATTCTTCTTTCTTTGAGGACTGTCCTAATTTATCGCAAAATTTACAAATGACGGAATCATCCAAGACATATGATTCAAGATTTCTTCTTTTAAGGATTCTAAAGCCCATTTTCTTTAAATCACTAACCTCCTTATCACTTCGATCATCCCTGTCAATCAACTTTATTACCTTAGTATTTTTCATCAAAACACCAAGAATACCCCCATTAACACTGTCAAGATTTTCTATTTCATTACACGATCCTCCAGAAACAAAAAACACCTCTGGACGATTCATTTCAAAAATAGTTTGGTATATATCTTTATCAAAATCTTTTCTTTTTTTACCTTTCGCATCCCCCTCACAAATGACCAGAACCTCTGGAAGCATTAATTTAGCAAAATCACCAAAAGCCAAATCGTAGAAACGATTCAGCAATTCTCTCTCCGCTTTTGAAGGGCGAATGACCTGAGGAATATCATAATCTTTATTCCCAAAATCTAAAAAATATACTGTTTCTGGGTTCTTTTTTTCAATTTCTTGTGCGGCCCTTATCATTCCAATAGAATGAGTTGATATCCACAGCTGGCTATGTTCAGGAATAAGACGGTATAACTCGTGTAACACCTTTCCCTGCAATTTTGTATGCATATGAACCTCAGGCTCATCAATACAATACACAGCATCCGAAAAATATTCAGACTGAACTACCAAATCCAAAATAAGATCAAAAGCCGACTTTTCCCCTGCTGATAAATTCTTATATTTGAAATTACCAACATCTCCTTTCCTAAAATAAAATGTACCATTGTATAAAGGTCTTCCTATCGTAGTAAATTTCAAATCATCAAATATGTTTTCAACAGCACATCTAATTTTACCAATCAACCGTTCTCTCAGACCCTTTACACTTAAGTCATCTCTAGACTCATCAAACAACTCTGAAACTGTATTCGAAACGAGCCTCTGATAATTTTCTGACACTGTTTGATCATTTTGCATAAGGGAACCAAGGCGAATACTTTCTCTCGGATCTTCCTGTTTATTCATCGATGAAATTTCAAAATCAGCCTCATTTCTGTAAGCACTTCTAAAATAGAAACAACTTTTTATTTCTTGACTTGGAAAATGACTAAAACTTACCCCATCATGGAAATCAATATGCACGGTTTGATCAGCATCAAAATAATTCTCACCATCGTCACTGGAACTTCCTTTTATCAAATATTCTTTATCACCCGAACTTCCATACCCCCTCCATTTATAATAAAAATTAAATGCTTCAAACAGAGAGGTCTTTCCAGACCCATTCGGCCCAACCAAAATTACCAACTTTGCCGTTTTGGGTATATCCACAATTTGTAATTGCGTAAATCTCTTAAACTTTATTAAATCAATACTCTTTATTTTCATAAGTCGTCTCTTTTAAGAATTTAGCAAAAACCCCGTTGATGCCACAACCAACGGGGTTTATTCTCGACCTAGATTAATTGCCTCTTACGGCACCATCTCCTGCACCTCATCCTTCTTGATGGGCTTCACGAGGTCTTCTCGCTTCACGCCAAGATACATGGCAATGGCAGCTGCCACGAACACCGACGAGTAGACGCCCAGAAGAATACCGATCGTCAACGCCAGCGCGAAGTAGTGCAGCGCAGGACCACCAAAGAAGAACATCGCAAGCGTCATCGCCAAAGTCGAGCCGTGCGTGATCACCGTACGCGAGATCGTCGCCGTAATGGCCGAGTTGATCACCTCAACCGTTTCCGCGCGGCGCATCTTGCGGAAGTGTTCACGAACACGGTCGAAAATAATCACGGACTCGTTAACGGAGTAACCCAACACGGCCAACACTGCTGCCAGAACCGGAAGCGAGAATTCCCAGTTCATCACGGCAAAGATACCGACCACAATCACGATGTCGTGCAGGTTGGCGATGATGGCTGCAATAGCGAACTTCCATTCGAATCGCATCGACAGGTAAATGATGATGCCGGCCACAACGAGCAACAGAGCCGTCAAACCGTCGGTCGCAAGTTCTTCACCGACCTGCGGACCCACGAACTCGTTATTGAGCATCTTGACGCCGGGAGCGGTTTCCTGAAGCGCCTTCAGAAGTTCCCCGGCCATCTGACCGGACGTTTCGCCCTCCTTCATCGGAAGACGAATCATGATGTCGCGTGCCGTACCGTAGTTCTGCACGGCTGCTTCAACACCGAGTTTGCTTTGGATCTGTTCGCGGATCTGTTCCGTCTGAACAGCTTCCGGATACTGCACCACAACCTGGGTGCCGCCCGTAAACTCAATGGACAGAGCCAGACCGTGATAGAAGATCCAGAATACGGCAACAATGAATGAAAGCAAAGAGATCGCGTTCAGAATATGCGAGTAGTGCATGAACGGGATTGTCTTGTGAATTCGGAAAAACTCCATGATTTTCCTCTCTTAATTCTTTACTTCGACTGCGTCTGCGCCGTATCCGGGCGCCAGACCTGACCGATATGCACTCGCGTCAACTTCTTCTGGCGACCGTAGATGAAGTTCACCATGCTGCGCGAGACAATCACGGAGGTAAAGAGCGACGTCATAATGCCCAAGCAGTGCACCACAGCAAAGCCTCGCACCGGACCGGAACCGAAGATCAGCAAGGCAATACCGGCAATCAAACTGGTGACGTTGGAGTCGACAATCGTCGCAAATGCCATGCCATAGCCTTCACTGATGGCCAGCTGCGGCGTTCGCCCTATTCGAAGTTCTTCACGAATACGTTCGTTAATCAGCACGTTCGAGTCAACGGCCATACCCAGCGTCAGTGCAATAGCGGCAATACCGGGAAGCGTCAAAGTCGCCTGCAGCATGGAGAGCAATGCCACCAGACACATCACATTGCACATCAGGCTGATGGCCGTCACGATACCGAAGACCTGGTAGTAAAGGATCATGAAGACCGCAACGAAACCGAAGCCGTAAAGTGTCGAACGGAAACCGGCAGCAATGTTGTCGGCACCCAAGGACGGGCCGATCAGTCGTTCTTCGACGATTTCCATCGGAGCAGCCAAAGAACCGGCACGCAGAAGCAATGCGGTGTCCGTCGCTTCAATCGTCGTCATACGACCGGAAATCTGCACGCGGCCGCCCGCAATTTCCTGACGAATGACAGGAGCCGTCACCACTTCGCCCTTACCCTTTTCAAAGAGAATGATGGCCATGCGCTTGCCGACATTGTCACGGGTCACATCGCGGAAGATGCGGGCGCCTTTGTTGTCAAGCGTCAGGTTAACGGTGGGTTCCTGCGTCTGAGAATCGAAACCAGGCTGCGCGTCATTCAAGTTTTCACCGGTAAGCACCACGCGGCGCTTCACAAGAATCGGGCGGCCTTCACGGTCAAAATATTTTTCATCGCCGAAGGGGACATTCCCCTGAGCCATCTGCGTCAACGCTTCGGGCGAATCGTCGACCATGCGCACTTCCAGGGTTGCGGTACGGCCCAGAATGTCCTTAGCCTTGGCCGTATCCTGAACACCGGGCAACTGCACCACGATGCGGTCAGCACCCTGTTGCGCAATCACGGGTTCAGCCACACCCAATTCGTTAATACGGTTATGCAGCGTGGAGATATTCTGCTTTAAGGCATATTCCTGAACGTTTTGAATAGCCTTCTGCGAAAGTTCTGCCGAGAGAATGAACTTGCCGGCACGATTACCTTCCGTCACAACCAGATCAGGCTGCGTGGAACGAAGAAGGTCATTGGCGCGAGCGCGTTCCTGTTCGTCGTTAAAGGCAATCACAACGGTGTTGCCCTGTCGAGAGATACCGGCATGGCGAATACGCTTGTCACGGAACTGGGTACGCAGATCGGCTGCCGTTGATTCGGCGCGCTTTTCAATGGCCGAATGCATATCGACCTGCAACAGGAAGTGCACACCACCGCGAAGGTCAAGACCGAGATACATCGGCAGAGCGTTGATCTTCAACAGCCACTCGGGGGTGTTGGGAACCAGGTTGGGAGCGACGATGTAGGAAGGATCCGTGCGATCGGGGTTAAGCGCGCGTTCGAGCACTTCGCGGGCCTGAAGCTGCTTTTCAGCTTCCGTCGGATCAAAACGCACACGAACGGTGTTCTGCTGAGCACCCCGTTCAAAGAAAACGCCGTTAGGCTTTAACTGCGCGTCTGCAAGCGCCTTTTCCACACGTGCAAGCACCGTCTCGTCGATCTTCACCGTCGACTTGCCGGAACTCACCTGCACTGCAGGCGATTCACCGTAAAAATTCGGCAAGGTGTACAGCGCCGCAATGAGCAAAACCACTCCGATGACGATGTACTTCCAAAGAGCGTATCGATTCATACTAAAAACTCCGGGCCATTCCGTGATCCTTTCTTTCGATTGTCCTCAAGATCCGTCACAGTTGCCTTTCGTTGCGAAAATCAAATCGGCAAAAGGGATTTTCCTCTTAGCCTACAAAACTCTCCCGCGGAGAGTTTTGTTTCGGCAAAAAACGAGGTGATTGTGCAAACACTTCCGTTTTTTGCGCAACAACCGCAACAGGTCATTGACCAATTGCGGTGCATTAACTAAACGGCAAAGCGGGCGTCAGCCATATCCTTTTTTGTCGGATACGGCCCGCCCGCTGCATAAAAGCCGCTTTTACTTGTCGATCGACTTGAGCGTGCCGCGGGGCAAAACCGTCTGCACGGCGCCGCGCTGCATCGTGATCGTCACAGGATTGCCTTCAACGCGGCTGATTTCGATCACGACATACTGTTCGCTCACTTCGGCGATACGGCCGGCCAAACCGCCGATCGTTACGATTTCATCACCCTTGGTGAGCGCTTCGCACATCTTCTGATGTTCCTTCTGGCGCTTTTGCTGCGGACGGATCAGGAAGAACCAGAACACAACAAAAATCAGAATGATCGGAATGATCTGCATCAGCAAACCGCCGGTACCACCGGCAGCGGCCGCACCTGCGGTCTGAGCCATTGCGTCAGAAATGAAAAACACTTCTTACCTCTTTTAAAGTTTTCTCGTTAAAAATCTTCTCGCGCGACGCCGCCGGCGTGCACTGCAAAGCTTACGGATTATACGGAAAATCCTTGAAGAGCCTCGAAAAAATGCATTAGAGATTTACCAGTGTCAGCTGTTGTTTGCAATTTTGCAATGCACCTGCGACAAACATTTCCGTCATCGATCTGGGCTGCCCCTGCATCGTTGACCGCAAAAATTCTTCACTGGGTTGAAGATTTTTATATCAAAATTCTTCAATGTACTGAAGATTTTTTGAGTCACACTGTCACGGCACCAGCGCCGGTGCATCCAGTCCCGTCTTTTCATCCAACCCAAAAAGAATGTTCATCGCCTGCACGGACTGCCCCGCAGCGCCCTTAACCAGATTGTCTTCCACCGCCAGCACGATGATCAGATCGCCGTTCCCCGGTCGATGAACAGCCAAGCGCAGGAAATTGGAGCCACGCACGCTTCGCGTTTCAGGCGTGGATCCGGCCGGCATCACATCCACAAAATACTCGTCGGCAAAGCGATCTTCATAAAGTTTTTGAAGGTCAATCTCGGTCGACGCATCCTTCAAGCGAATATAGATCGTCGAATGAATCCCTCGAATGGTCGGCAACAGGTGCGGCACAAACGTGAGCTTCAGGTCGTCCGTGCCGGCAAGGATCTTCAACTGCTGCTCAATCTCGGGCGTATGACGATGCCCCTTGAGACCATAAGCATGGAAGTTATCCGACATTTCGGCGGTGATGATCGACACGTCAGCCTTCTTGCCGGAGCCGGAAATTCCTGACTTGCTGTCGGCAATGATGGTCTTCAAATCAAACGTACCCGGATGCGCTTTTTCGTATTCCATTAGAGGCAACAAGCCCAATTCGATGGACGTCGGATAGCAGCCGGCCATGCCGAGAATTCGAGCGTTCTTCATCTTCTCGCGCATGGTCTCGGGTTGACCATAGACCGATTCTTCCAGCAGGTCCGGACAAGCATGATCAAGCTTGTACCAGGTCTTGAATTCGTCCGTATCACGCAAGCGGAAGTCAGCCGCAAGATCAATGATCTTGACGCCGGCAGCGGTCAATTCACGTGCCATGCTCATTGCCACTCCGTGCGGCGTTGCAAAAAACACCACGTCGCAAGCTGTGAGTTCGGCTTCTTCGGGTGTCGTAAAGACCAGATCATCCATAAAACCCCGAAGCGACGGATACATGGCCGTCACCTTGGTTCCCGCATCCTTGCGCGACGTGATGGCGCAAACCTTAACTTTTGGATGGCGGCTCAGCAAACGCAACAGCTCCACCCCTGTGTAGCCTGTTCCTCCCACAATACCGGCCTTGATGTTCTTTTCTTGCATGTCGAAAACTCCCCGAAGACTCTTTTGTTGTGATGTCTTTGGCAAAAAGAAAACCTTCCGGCAACGAGCATAAAAAAACCGCCGCCCGGGAAAGGGAGACGGTTTCTTCGCTTCTTGCCCCGGCTTTCTTCGCAAACCAAAGTTTGCAAAAGTATACCGAGGCAAAACGCTTGCGAATGAACGATTAGCGCTTGCTGAACTGCTTGGCGCGGCGGGCCTTGCGCAGACCAACCTTCTTACGTTCGACTTCGCGGGCGTCACGGGTCACGAGGCCGGCAGCCGACAGAACGGGCTTGAGACCTGCGTCGTAGTCGATCAGAGCGCGGGTAATGCCGTGGCGCACAGCACCGGCCTGGCCGGATTCGCCACCGCCGGTCACGTTCACCATGATGTCGAACGTTTCGACATTTTCGGTGAGCTGCAGGGGCTGCATAACGATCATGCGGCCGGTTTCGCGCTTGAAGAATTCGTTGAGATCACGGCCGTTGATCACGATCTTGCCCGTGCCGCGCTTGATGAAGACGCGAGCCACAGAGCTCTTGCGACGGCCGGTGCCGTAGTTGTAGTTACCGATCATCTTTTTTCCACCTTAAATGTCAAGAACCTTGGGCTGCTGTGCGGTGTGCGGGTGTTCGGCGCCGGCGTAGATCTTGAGCTTCTTGATCATGGCGTAGCCGAGACGGCCCTTCGGGAGCATACCCTTGACCGCGATTTCGAGAGCACGGCCGGGGTGCTTGGCCTGCATTTCCTTGAAGGTGGTTTCGTAGATACCGCCCGGGTAGCCGGTGTGACGGTAGTACGTCTTCTTACCGGCCTTTTCAGCAGACAGCTTGAGCTTGTCAGCGTTGATCACGACGATGTAGTCGCCCGTATCGACATGCGGCGTGTATTCGGGCTTGTGCTTGCCGCGCAAGCGGAGTGCGATTTCGGCAGCAAGGCGGCCAAGCACCTTGTCGCTGCCATCGACCACGTACCAGTCGCGCTGTACTTCGAGCGGCTTGGCAGAGAAGGTCTTCATTGTTGTCACCTGATTCACAAAAGGACGCAGCAGATGAGTTTCGAACCGCCTCGCACAGGGTGGCGCCTGCACTTTGCACAGGTTGGAGCTGTTAAACGGCCTGCTCGCGTCAATAAACAAAAACGAGGCAAAAACCACCGAAGCGCACTGCGTTCTAACTTCGCCGTGCACCGAATTCAGTGCCTTTTACCGGGAATTTCTTGTTGATTTTCTTTTTGCCGCTTGTCGCCATCAGTCCAGTGGAAAACGGGGAAACTGAAAGCACGGTGAAAATCAGACGCGCAATAATACACGATCAAGCAAAGAATTGCCAATGTCCGAACACCGGCAACCGCCTTGTTTTTATTACGCTTTTGTTGACAGGCATCAGCCGGCAGAACACGCGATCCGCCCGCCTTTGCCAAGACTCACTCTTCGACCGGCTTAATGTGCGTGGCCTGCTTGCCCTTGGGGCCTTCGACAACTTCAAAGGTCACCTTTTGACCTTCCTTGAGGCTCTTGAACCCTTTCATCTCGATGGCGGAAAAATGAGCAAAAAGCTCTTCGCCGCCCTCATCGGGCGTAATGAAACCAAAGCCCTTGACGTCGTTAAACCACTTGACCACTCCCTGTGCCATATCTTTCCTCTTCTTATATGTTGTTTTGATTTCGTAAGAGTCTTCGCGTCCGTTGGCGGTTTTAGGCGTTTGCAGCGACGCAAATTCTCTTTTTCAATGATCAACATTACGCCATCTTGCGGCTTTCACGCGTATGGCGGACTTGTCTTTTTGCATCGTGTGCTTTGTCGGACACACAATCGGCAACAACACCACTTCGCAAGTGCGCAAATATACGATATATTACCTAGGACGTTTTTCCTTTCCTTCGTTGTTCATCATGTCGCGTTTTTTTCTCGGTCTGACTCTCTCGTTCATCAGCTGTGCGCTTGCAGCACAGACATTTGATGAAACCGTGGCCGTTAAGATCGGCAACAAAATCGTCGAACTCGAAGTCGCGCGCACCTCTGTTGAACACCGCACCGGTCTGATGAACCGCTCCCATCTTCCGGCCGATCACGGCATGCTCTTTGTTTTTGCCGCACCTCGTCCCACCGCCATGTGGATGAAAAACACCCTGATTGATCTGGATGCGGCCTTTATCGATGCGTGCGGTCGCATCACGCAGATCGTCTCAATGCAAAAAGGCTCCCTTGAACTGCACCATTCCCGTGTTGCCGCCTCCCGCGTCATCGAAATGAACGCCGGTTGGTTTGCCCGCAACAACGTCAAGGCAGGCACCCTGATCCCGGCACTCGCGGACAATCGCTACTGCAAACACACAAACGCCGATACCGCCGCCCAATAAGCACCCCTTGTGCTTTTATCGTTCGTTTTGACAACAAAAGAAGCAGAACGAACCGAATCGAACTGCCTCTCTTTGTTCCGTTATGTTCCGTTATCGCCGGAAACAGCGACGCGCACCAAACACGAGATGCGCGTCCAAATTGTCTATGCGTTTTTAGGCGCCGCAACCGCAGGATCCGCAGCAGCAGCCTTCTTCACCGCGGCAGTCGCAGTCGCACGGCTCACCGTTGAAGCGACGCTGCACGAAGTCCCAATTGACGAGTTTGTCAAAGAAGGCCTGGATGTATCCGGCGCGAGCATTGCGGTAATCGATGTAGTAGGCGTGTTCCCAAACGTCGATGACCATCAAAGGCTTCAAATGTTCCGTCAGAGGCGTGCCGGCGTTGGAAGTCGAATAGATTTCAAGCTGACCGTCGAGGCGCTTCACGAGCCACGTCCAACCGGAACCGAAGTTGTTGGCTGCCTTGGCCGAGAAGTCCGCCACGAAGCCCTCGAAGGAACCCCACTGCTTGACGATGGCTTCCAGCAACGCACCAGTCGGCTGGCCGCCGCCGTTGGGGGTCAGGCACTTCCAGTAGAAAGCGTGGTTGTAGGTCTGAGCAGCATTATTGAAGATCGGGCCCTGGCTCGTCTTGATGATTTCACGCAAGGACTCGGCTTCGTACATCGTGCCTTTGATGAGACTGTTGAGATTGTTGATGTAAGTCTGGTGATGTTTGCCGTAGTGGAATTCCAGCGTTTCCTTGCTGATGGCCGGGGCAAGGGCGTCCATTTCATAATCAAGCTTGGGCAAAACGAACTGGCTCATTGGACTTCTCCTCGAGAATCGGTTATCGATCGGATTTCTCTGCATACAGGGCGCGTGAGCTCCAAAATTGCCCTCCGGGGATGGAGGCCGGATCGGACACGATCCATTACTGCCTCACGAAACGCCCTTTGTCACTAACAGATAATAGTCCGAAATCTTCGGGATTCCGTGCAACAACGCTTGCCGAACGTAAATTCCTTTCTTTTTAAAGGAAATTTTTTCAAAATTTGGGCTTGCGTTCGGTCACCTGTGCGCGCACCGATCCCTTCTCGAACAGAATGGATACCATTTCGCCTTCGGTGAGCTGTTCGGCAGCGCGCACCGGACGACCTTGACTGTCAGTCGTCAGAGAAAAGCCGCGTGCCAACGTTTTGGTGATGTCCAAAGCGTTCAAAGAGAGGGTGAATCGCTCGAGTTCTGCGCGCATGGCTTCAATACGCAAACAAACGGATTGCTTCAGGCGTTTTTCAAGATGTGCAGTCTCGGCCTGCGCTTGCCCGAAAGAGGGACGCACTCGCCGCAGATTCATCTGCGCCAACGCAACCTTGCCTGAAGCCGCTTGCAACGTCACGCGTCGTTCGGCCGCCAGAGCCATCGCATTGCGATCGAGCCGTTCGGTGAGTGCGTCGAGATAGCGCTCATAACGCTCACGCCACTCTTTTTGAGCCGGCAGACGCGCCTGCCATCTCAAGATGGCGTTTTGCATGGCCGACTGCAAACGGGCGGCCTGAGTAAGCTGCGCCTTACGCAAACGCAGTCCGGAATGCATGGTCGTTTCAAGACGCGTCTGCAACGTGGAAAGCCATTGCGGCGCCGCGGCCCAGTGCTGCAGCACCAAAGAACAGGCCGCAGTCGGCGTCGGGGCTCTCACATCGGCAGCCATATCGGCGATCGTAAAATCAGTCTCGTGTCCGATACCTGTGACAACCGGCATCGGCATCGCCCGCAATTCTCTGGCAAGCGCTTCGGAATTAAAACTCCAGAGATCGGCCAGGGAGCCCCCGCCTCGCACAAGCAACAGCACGTCAACTTCGTTCTTTTCTCGGACTTTTTGCAGAGCGCAGAGGAGCTCCGATTCGGACGACTCCCCCTGAACCCCCGCGTGATAGATCACAAAGGGAACCCAGGGAGCGAGATTGGCCTGGGTTTTGAGAACATCCTGAAGCGCCGCCGTTTCGGTGCTTGTGACCACGCCAACCGTCTGCGGATAGCGCGGCAATTCTTTTTTAAGCGAAGCGTCAAAGAGACCTTCGGCCAAAAGCTTACGTTTGAGCGCTTCGAATTTGGCAAAAAGCGCACCGTCGCCGGCAGCCTGCACGGCAACGACGTTGAATTGCAATTGGCCTCGCACCTCAAAGACATCAAGCGTGCCGGTGAGAACCACCGCATCACCCTGATTGGGCAGTTTCTCCATCCGATAGGCATTGCGGCGCCAGATCACGCAATGCAAAATCGCATCGTCTTCGTTGTCCTTGAGATCCAGATAGACGTGACCGGACGGATAGGGTTTGATGGAATGGATTTCGCCTTCGATGCGAATCAATCCCAGACGATTCAAGCCGCCCTTGATGCGGCGCAGAATTGAAGAGACGCCGACCGCAGGCGGCAATTGCAGGGATTGATCTTCGTCTGCAGTCATTGCGGCTTGACGATCGCGGGCAATCCGACGGCCACCATCCAGGGCTCAACTTCAAATGATGTAATGAGCCCTGCGTGGTTATAAGGATCGTCTTTGGCAAACGCGCGCACTTCGTCGGCCGAGTTTGCGTAGCAGACAATGAGAGCCGAGAGACTCTCAGGCAAAACGCCGACCGCCAGCACAAAACCGTCGTCGACAGCCTTTTGCAGGCGCGCGAGATGCTCGGCACGATAAGCGTCGCGCCGAGTCATGTAGTCGTCAACGTAACGGTACGTCAGAACAAAATGCTGCATGACCGTCGGCAGGAAGAATTAACGGCGACGCGACTGGTTGCCGGCAGCTGGAGCCGGAGAGGGACGACCTTCGATGTGGCGGAAGGTAATACGGCCCTTGGTGAGGTCATAAGGAGAGAGCTCAAGCGAAACCTTGTCGCCGGCGAGGATGCGAATGTGGTGCTTGCGCATCTTGCCGTTGGTGTAGGCGATGAGCTCGTGACCGTTTTCAAGCTTGACACGATAGCGGGCGTCGGGGAGAACTTCGAGCACCTGGCCCGACATTTCAATCAGATCTTCTTTTGCCATAAATCCTGTAGAGCACGGCAGAATAACAAAAAGATCAGCAGGCCGTGCTGGGGTTGGGTTGGTGATAAATAGCGGCTGCGGCGCATTCGACCCGATTGTCGATTCATTTTTCACGCAACCGTTTAGTGAAGGCGCCATTTTAGTCAGCGAACCGCTGTTTTTCCAAGATTTTTTAAGGGAATTTTGATCGGCGTGGCCTGTCGGGAAATTTTGGCTCGATTGGACGCCGTTCAGCTTCAGAAAACATCGGTAGGCGAAAATACGTCAAAAAGGCCGCCGCCGGCTTGTTTTGTCCAATTTTCATCGGGCGACCGCTAAAATTCGAGCGTAACAATCGGGTTTGTACCGATTTTTCGCCTTATCCCTTTTGCCGTGGATACAAATTAAATTAAAAGGTTGAGTCGATTTGGCTCGCCTTTCCTGCAGACTCAGTTGGAATCGCAATGTCTCATCACGTTCTCGTCGCTTATTACAGTCACGCCGGCCACACGGCCCGCATCGCACGCACCATCATGGAAACGATTGTTGCCGAGGGACACGCGTGCGACATGGTGGACATGATGGAGGCTGTCCGCGAAGGTGTGGATTGGGCAAGATACGACATCGTGATCGTGGGTTCTCCCATTGTGTACGGCGTCTACAACAAGATCGTCTGGGAATTCTGCTCGATGTACAAAAACGAAATCGAGTCGCGCCCCAACAGCTTCTTTAACGTCACCGTCGTGGCCCGCTCGCCCGAAAAGGCAACGCCCGAAGGTAACCGTTATCTGCAGAAGTTCGTCAAACGCAGCGCCTGGAAACCCCGCGACCTGAAGTGCTTTGCCGGCAAGGTGGACTACCCCAATTGGAACTTCTTCGAGCGCATGATGATCCGCATCATCATGAAGATCACCAACGGTCCCACGGATTCGAGCGTCGCCATCGACTACACCGACTACAACGACGTCAAAGCCTACGCGCGCCACTGTCTGCAGCTCGACAAACTGCAGGCCCGCCGCTCGCCCCGTCGTTAAGCGTATTTGCGTGACGCTTGTCAGACGCCCGGCGTCACCACCCGATTGACTGAAATAAGGCGATGTGTCGCAGCGTTTCGCCCTGACACAACGTTACAAGAAGGATCACTCATCCATGTCCGAGACCTCTCTTCCCTGGCTCAAGCACTATCCCGAAGGCTTTCCTGCCGAAATCAATCCCGATCGGTTCGCTTCCATCCCGGCGCTTTTCGATACGGTTGCCGAAACCTACGGCGACAAACCTGCCTTCATCTGCATGGATAAGGTGCTTACCTACCGGGAAATCTGCGATCTCTCGAAGGACTTTGCAGGCTACCTGCAGTCGTTGCCCGACATGAAGCCGGGCGATCGCGTGGCCATCATGATGCCCAATCTGCAGCAGTACATCATCAGCCTTTTGGGCATCCTGCGCGCGGGCATGATTGCGGTCAACGTCAACCCTCTCTACACCTCGCACGAACTTGGTCATCAGCTTGCCGACAGCGGTGCCAAAGCCATCATCATCATTGAAAACTTCGCCAAGACGCTGCAAAACACGCTCTCGGAAACGCCCGTCAAGCACATCGTGACCACCAAGGTAGGCGACATGCTTCCCTGGCTTAAGCGCACTGCCGCCGATTTTGTTGTGCGCTACGTCAAAAAGATGGTCCCGGAATTTAATCTCCCCGGTCACATCAACTTCCGCAAGGCGCTTTCAATCGGCCGCGCGAAAGGCTTTACTCCGGTGGAACTCAAAAACACTGATGTTGCCTTGCTGCAGTACACAGGCGGCACCACGGGAGTTGCCAAGGGCGCCATGCTCACGCACCGCAACGTCCTTGCCAACGTCGAACAGACAGGCACCTGGATCAGCCAAACGTTTGAAATGGGCAAAGAAGTGGCTATGACCGCTCTGCCGCTCTATCACATCTTCAGCTTCACCGCGACGCTGTGCTTTTCCAAATTTGCCGCCACTCAGGTGATGGTTCCCAATCCGCGCGACATTCCCGGCCTGGTCGAACTCATCAAGAAGTGGGACTTCTCGATCATTCCGGGTGTTAACACCCTCTTTAACGCCCTCGTCAACAACAAGGAATTCAAGCAACACAAATTCACGCGTCTCAAGATGACCGTGGGCGGCGGCGCTCAGGTGCAGCGTACTGTGGCTGAAAAGTGGTACAACGCCACCGGCTGCCACATTCTGGAAGCTTATGGTCTCACGGAAACCAGTCCCGGCGTGTGCGGCAACCTGCCCGACGCTCCCTGGGACGGCTCCGTCGGTTACCCCCTGCCATCCACTCTTGTGTCCATTCGCGGCGAACAGTTCGTTGACCTCGGCGTATGTTCCGATCCGGAAAAAATCGCTGAGCACACGGGCGAAATCTGCGTCAAGGGTCCGCAGGTTATGGCCGGTTACTGGGAAAAACCGGAAGAAACGGCCAACGTTCTCGTCGACGGGTGGTTGCGCACTGGCGACGTGGGCTTTATGGACGCACGCGGCACAATCACGATCACGGACCGCAAGAAGGATCTGATCATTGTGAACGGCCTTAACGTCTATCCCAATGAAATCGAAAGCGTGATTGCCTCAATGCCGGGCGTGCTCGAATGCGGTGTTGTCGGCGTCAACAATCCGCGCGTCGGCGAAATGGTGAAGGCTGTGATCGTGAAAAAGGATCCCGCGCTCACCCGCGACGACGTTGTGAAGTACTGCCGTGCACGTCTTACCGGCTACAAGTGCCCGCGCACGATCGTCTTCGTCAAAGCACTGCCGAAGACCGCCGTCGGAAAAATTCTTCGCCGCAACCTGCGCGACATGAAAGAAACGGATTAGTATTGCGAACTTTCTCGGTTCGCAGGACTCATACCAAATGATTCTAACAATTGCCCTGCTGCTGTCTTTTCAGCTGGCAGGGCTTTTACTTGTAACGCTCTTCGGGTTGCCGGTTCCCGGCCCCGTAATGGGCATGGTGCTTTTTCTTTTCGCGCTGATGACGGTCAACGGCCTTCTGGAAAAGACGTTGCCCGTCGTCAACGTACTGCTTGCTCACTTCGCGCTTTTGTTTGTCCCGGCCGGCGTCGGCATCATTGAACACGTTGATCGTCTTCAGGCCGAATGGTTGCCGATTACGGCGTCTATCATCGGATCCTCCATCCTTGCCATGGTTACGACCGTTTTGGTAACGCGTTTGGTGGCGCACCTGCTGAAGGGGTCCAACACCAAGGAGAAGCGCCGTGCTTGAGTCGATTCTCTCGCGTTTCGGTTTGACGGCCGACACCCTGCTTGCCGATCCGGCTCTGTGGCTGTGCGCTACGCTTTTAGCCTACGCGTTCGGCATGTGGGTTTACAAGAAAAGCGGCTACAAAACCATCTGTACGCCGTTGCTGGTTGCCATCGTTTTACTTGTCGTAACGCTTGAAGTCACCGGCACCGACTACAAGACGTATATCAACGGCGGACAGCACATCAATTTCCTGCTGGGGCCCGCAACGGTTGCCTTGGCCGTTCCGCTCTACGAACAACGTCTGCGTCTGGCAAAAATGTGGGTGGCGCTCACCTGCGGACTTGTAGCAGGCGGCACCGTCGCCATCGTTTCGGCTGTTCTAATCGCCGGAGCACTCGGAGCCTCCCCCGAAACCATGATTTCGCTTGCTCCCAAGAGCGTGACTGTTCCGATTGCCATGGCTGTAAGCGAACACCTCGGAGGCATTCCGGCTCTGACTGCAGCACTAGTCGTGATCACCGGTGTTGTCGGCTCTTTGATGGCTCGAGGCCTGTTGGGCATCCTTCGTGAAAAAGACGATGCGGTTCGCGGCTTTTCCATCGGTTTGGCTGCCCACGGCGTCGGCACCGCAACCGCTTTTCAAATGAATCGCGATACCGGTGCCTTCTCCGGGTTGGCCATGGGATTGACCGGTCTTTTCACGGCTTTTGCCGCACCGTTTCTTTTGCCTTATCTGCTGAGATTATTCGAATAACCTTAGGCGTGTCAGATTCGCTGCCAGAGAACCTCTGCCAACTTCGCGCCTTGCATATTCGACTCCTGTCGTTGAATCGCTTTCAGCATTTGCGGGCAAACGAGAAAACTTTTTCAGTGATAGAGGCAAATTCAAAACCCACCAAACGAAACGAGCGCCTCGGAATCTCTTCCTCAGCGCTCGCTTGGACTGCAAATCTACCGGTGACGATCAAATGTACTTCACCGACACAATCGCGTAGTGAATCAGCCCCTTCGGAGCCGGACACGTCACCTCATCACCTTCGTACTTACCGATAAGACTGCGAGCCACGGGGCTCGAGATCGAAATGCGGTTTTGCTTGATGTCGGCTTCGTCATCACCCACGATCTGGTAGACGTTGATCTTGCCGTCTTCGTCTTCAAGCTCAACCGTCGCACCGAACACAATGCGGTCACCGGCCTGCAGCGTCTTCGGGTCAATGATCTGCAACGCGGGAATCTTACCTTCAAGTTCCGCAATGCGGCCTTCAATGTGGCCCTGCATTTCCTTGGCGGCATCGTATTCGGCGTTTTCGGAAAGGTCACCCTTTTCGCGCGCTTCGGCAATCGCCTGCACAACGGCCGGACGCTTAACGCGTTTCAGTTCGTCGAGTTCAGCCTTCAACTTTTCGGCACCGGCGGCGGTAATCGGAATTCGCTGTTGCATATCTTTGTTTTGACTTGAAAAAAGAATTTTGCCCTTCTTAGAAGGGCGCAATTTTACATTGTGCCGGGCTCTTCGGTGAAGAGTCCGGCACTCTGGACAGGCTTTGTTACGTTTGGAGAAACCGCTTTAGGCTTTGGCAGCTTCAGCGTACATTTCCTGCAGCGAGCAAACCTGAGCGTCCGTCAAGTGCTTGATGCCCTCAACGGCAGCGCGGCCGCCCGCAATCGTCGTGTAATAAGTCACGCGATTGGCCAAGGCCGCCATACGGATGTCGCGAGCGTCGCTGATTTCGCCGCGGGATTCGTTGCTCGTGGTGATCACCAGCTGAATCTCATGGTTCTTGATCTTGTCGATCACGCTCGGACGGCCTTCGGAGACCTTGTTGACGACCTTGCAGGGAATGCCGGCCTTGGCAAGCGAAGCAGCGGTGCCGCGCGTTGCCACCAGGCTGTAGCCCTTGTCGAGCAATTCGGAAGCGACCACAATGGCGCGCGGCTTGTCTTCATCGCGAACAGAAATAAAGACGGTGCCCGCAGGCGGCAGGATCGATCCGGAACCCAACTGGCTCTTAAAGAGCGCTTCGCCGAAGGTCTTACCCACGCCCATCACTTCGCCCGTGGAACGCATTTCCGGTCCCAAGACCGGATCCACACCCAAGAACTTGGCAAACGGGAACACCGCTTCCTTCACGCAGATGCGAGACGGCGTGACTTCCACCTTGGCCCCCTGTTCGGCAAAGGTCTTGCCCACCATGCAGCGCGCTGCAATCTTCGCGAGCGGTTCGCCCGTGGCTTTCGACACAAACGGCACCGTACGCGAAGCACGCGGATTGACTTCGAGCACGTACACAAGCGGGTTTTCCGTCACGGCCCCCTTGATGGCAAACTGCACGTTCATCAGACCCACAACGCCCAGGGCCTTGGCCATCAGCGTCGTTTCGCGGCGCACTTCGTCGAGAATATCCTTACGCAGACTGTAGGGCGGCAGCGAACAGGCCGAGTCACCCGAATGCACACCCGCAGCTTCCACGTGCTGCATCAGGCCGCCGATACGCACTTCGTTGCCGTCGCACACGGCGTCAACGTCCATTTCCACGGCATCATCGAGGAAGTGATCGAGCAGCACGGGGCTGTCTTCACTCACCACGATGGCTTCGTGCATGTAGCGCGTCAATTCCTTGGCATTGTGCACGATGTCCATCGCGCGGCCGCCGAGCACATAACTCGGACGCACCACGATCGGATAGCCGATACGTTCGGCCGCTTCCAGAGCCGCCTCCTGCGTATGGCAGGTGGCGTTGGGCGGCTGACGCAGACCGAGTTCGTTGATGAGCTTCTGGAAGCGCTCGCGGTCCTCGGCGCAATCAATGGCGTCGGTACTCGTGCCGACGATTCTCACGCCTTCGGCTTCGAGCGCACGGCAAATCTTCAGGGGCGTCTGGCCGCCGTACTGCACGATCACGCCTTCTGGCTTTTCGATGCGGCAGATTTCGAGTACGTCTTCGAGCGTCACCGGTTCGAAATACAGACGATCGGACGTGTCGTAGTCGGTCGAAACCGTCTCGGGGTTGCAATTGACCATGATCGTTTCGTAGCCGTCTTCGCGCAGGGCCATGGCGGCATGCACGCAACAGTAGTCAAACTCGATGCCCTGCCCGATGCGATTGGGACCGCCGCCCAAAACCATGATCTTCCTGCGATCGGTGGGCATGGCCTCGCACTCGTCCTGATAGGTCGAATACATGTAGGCTGTACGGGTTTCGAATTCAGCCGCGCACGTATCGACGCGCTTATAGACCGGATGCACATCCAGTGCGTGGCGACGACAGCGAACATCGGCTTCCTTTACGCCGAGAACGCTCGCCAATCGCTTGTCCGAAAAGCCCTTCTTCTTGACAAAGAGCATTTCTTCCTTGGTGATGTCTTCCAACTTGACCTGTGCCACGCGCTTTTCAATATCGACGAGTTCCTTGATCTGCACAAGGAACCACATGTCGATGTCGGTCATCTGATGCACTTCATCAAGCGTCATGCCGATGCGGAAAGCGTCTGCCACATAGAAGATGCGCTCGGGACCGGCTTCGCTGATTTCGTGAACGATTTCTTCACGATCGTTCGAAATCGGCGTAAATCCGTCCTTACCGGTTTCCAAGCCGCGCAGGGCCTTCTGGATGGATTCCTGGAAGGTCGAGCCGATGGCCATCACTTCGCCCACGGACTTCATCTGCGTCGTCAGTCGATCGTTGGCCTGCGGGAATTTCTCGAAGGCAAAACGCGGCACCTTGGTGACCACGTAGTCAATGGTGGGTTCAAACGACGCGGGGGTTGCGCCACCCGTGATGTCGTTTTTGAGCTCGTCAAGCGTATAGCCCACGGCAAGCTTGGCGGCAATCTTGGCAATCGGGAACCCCGTTGCCTTCGAAGCCAGTGCCGAGGAGCGCGACACGCGCGGATTCATTTCGATGACGATCAGACGGCCATTTTTCGGATTCACCGCAAACTGCACATTGGAGCCGCCCGTGTCCACGCCGATTTCGCGCAACACGGCGATGGATGCGTCGCGCAGCAACTGGTATTCGCGATCCGTGAGCGTCTGAGCCGGCGCCACCGTGATCGAATCGCCTGTGTGAATCCCCATCGGGTCAAGGTTTTCGATCGAGCAGATGATGATGCAATTGTCGGCCTTGTCGCGCACGACTTCCATCTCGTACTCTTTCCAGCCCAAGAGAGACTCTTCAATGAGCAACTCATGGGTGGGCGAAAGCGCCAGACCTCGCTCGCAGATTTCCACGAATTCCTGCATGTTGTAGGCAATGCCGCCGCCTGAGCCGCCCAGCGTAAAGGACGGACGAATCACGGCAGGGAACCCAACGCGCTGCTGCACTTCCAGAGCTTCGGCCATGGAATAGGCAATGCCGGAACGAGCCGATTCCAGACCGATCTTTTCCATGGCTTCCTTAAAGCGCTGGCGGTCTTCAGCCTTGTCGATCACGTCGGGCTTGGCACCGATCAGCTCCACGCCGTATTTTTCAAGGATGCCTTCGCGGTTCAAGTCCATGGCAAGGTTCAAAGCCGTCTGACCGCCCATGGTCGGCAAAATGGCGTCCGGCCTTTCCTTGGCAATGATGCGCTCGAGCACTTTCCAGTTCAGAGGCTCGATATAGGTCGCATCGGCCATCACCGGATCGGTCATGATGGTGGCCGGGTTGGAATTGACGAGAACCACGCGGTAGCCCTCTTCCTTGAGAGCCTTGCAAGCCTGTGCACCCGAGTAGTCGAACTCGCAGGCCTGCCCGATGATGATCGGACCGGCCCCGAGAATCATGATGGTTTTGATGTCTGTACGTTTAGGCATGTTTTACGCGCCTTCGTTGTAGTTCTGAGCGTCGAGCTCACGCTCGATGAGTTCGATCAGAATATGAATCACTTTGATGTGCAGTTCCTGAACGCGGTCGGCCCATCGGCCCGCAGGCGTCACCACGGCAATATCGGCCAATTCCGTGATCGGAGAGCCGGACTTGCCGGTCAGAGCCACCACGGTCACACCCTTGGCTTTGGCGGCCTTGGCTGCCGCCACAATGTTTTTGCTCGTCCCCGAGGTGGTAATGGCAATCAGCACGTCCTTGTCGGTACCCATCGCTTCGATCCAGCGCGAGAACACGTGCTCGTAACCGTAGTCGTTGCCGACGCAGGCCATGTGAGAGACGTCGGAAATGGCCGCTGCCCGATAGGGTTTGCGGTCTTGACGGTAACGCCCCGTCATTTCTTCGGCAAAGTGCATGGCGTCGCACAAGCTGCCGCCGTTGCCGCAGGAGTAGACAGCGCCTCCCTGACGCTGGCTTTGGGCAATGACATGCGCGGCCTGAGCGATGGTCTCAAGCATGGCTTCGTTTTCAATCAGGGCGGCAAGCGCGTTTTGCGCGTCCGTCAGAGCGGCCTTGACGTGATCAACTGCGTTCATGTTGCTGCTTCGTTTCTTTATAGCGTCTGCTTCTTTATGCGCGAGCGCTTTTCATCAATTCAACAAACTTGTCAAAAAGCGTCTCGATGTCGTGCGGACCGGGCGAAGCTTCCGGGTGTCCCTGAAAACTCATGGCCGGCGCATCGATAAAGCGCATGCCCTGCAGCGAACCGTCGAAAAGACTCACGTGCGTGACTTCGACGTTCTCGGGCAATGTGTCCGCATCCACCGCAAAGCCGTGGTTCTGGCTTGTGATGTGTACGCGGCCGCTCTGCTTGTCGAGCACCGGATGGTTGGCGCCGTGATGACCAAACTTCATCTTGAGAGTTTTGCCGCCGGCTGCCAGTCCCATGATTTGATGACCCAGGCAGATGCCGAAAAGCGGAATGCGGCGCTTCAGGCACTCGCGGGCCGCTTCAATGGCGTACGTGCAGGGCTCGGGGTCGCCCGGGCCATTGGAAAGGAAAACGCCGTCGGGATTCATGGCAAGCACATCTTGCACGGGCGTACGAGCCGGCACAACGGTGAGTTCAATGCCGCGATCGACCATCAGGCGCAGAATGTTGCGCTTGACGCCGAAGTCGTAGGCGACAACCTTGTAGGTCGGGTTCTGAAGTTTCTTGAATCCGGGCGTTCCGTCGTTGGCGGTAAGCGTCCAGGTGCCTTCCTTGAATTCATACGGTGCCTTGCAGGTCACTTCGGACGCAAGGTCACGACCGACCATGGAGCCCCACTGCGCTGCAGCTCGGCCGGCCGCTTGGATTTCTTCAGGCGTAAGCGTGCCGTTAGCGGCCACCACAATCGTGCCGGCTTGCGCACCCTTGGTTCGCAGAATACGAGTGAGCTTACGGGTATCGATATCGCAAAGACCGACAACACCTGCCTGACGCAGGTAATCCGAAAGGCTTTGTTCCGAGCGGAAGTTGCTCACCACCGGACTTTCGCTGCGAATGATCAGACCTGCGGCACAAACGGCACCGCTTTCCTCATCCTGCGCATTGACGCCGACATTGCCGATGTGCGGGTACGTCAGTGTCACAATCTGTCCCGTATAGCTCGGGTCGGTCACAATTTCCTGATAGCCTGTCATGGCCGTATTGAATACCACTTCGGCCGTCACGCTTCCCGACGCACCGAATCCGCGACCGAGAAAGACTTCGCCGTCGGCAAGCACGAGGGCTGCTTGCGGACGCGTATCTGTGATAATCAGACTCAAGGTTCCTCCCTATCTTTGTTCTTGAACTGACTCGATTGGTTTGAGCTTTGTTCGGAAAATTCACAGGCTCTTGCGAGCAGATCGTGGATTTCCCTCGACAAAACATTTTGCCTGAGAATCAGAGCTCTCCGAGCTCAGGCTAAAATTGATCCATTATACCTTGGAGGCTGGGCCGTATCGGACGAAATCCTCCTGCAAAATCATCGGCTCAGACGCGTCGGCTCGCCGGTTTTGCGTCTTATCAGTCGGTGGCGTTTTCGTCTCCGCGCTCAACCGAATTCCGACTTTTTTCAAAAAAAAGAGCACAACGATGCAGCAAGCAAGTGAACTCGAACAATTGAAATCCATGACGGTCGTGGTTGCCGATACGGGCGACATTGATGCCATCGCGCAGCTCAAACCCACCGAAGCCACCACCAATCCGTCCTTGATTCTGAAGGCGGCTACGGGCGGCAAGTACGGTCACATTCTTGAAGCCGCCCGCAGTGTCAACGAGCCGGCTCAAGAAAGAATTGATCGTGTACTCACTGGGTTTGGCGCAGCCATTCTCGAACACATTCCCGGACGCGTCTCGACCGAAGTCGACGCACGCCTGAGTTTTGACACCAACGCAACGATTGCCAAAGCGCGTCGCATCATCGGACTTTACGAAGCCATGGGCATTTCCCGCGAACGCATTCTCATCAAGATCGCGGCAACCTGGCAGGGTTGCGAAGCGGCCCGCGTGCTTGAAGCCGAAGGCATTCATTGCAACATGACGCTTATTTTCTGTACGGCGCAGGCCGAAGCAGCCGCACAAGCTCATGCCACGCTGATCAGCCCCTTCGTCGGCCGCATTTATGACTGGTTCAAAGCCTCCGAGGGCGCGTGCTGGGACGAAGCGGCCAACAGCGGCCTCAAAGATCCGGGCGTTCAATCCGTCACCGCCATCTATAAGCGCCTCAAGGCGGCCGGAAGCAAAACGCAAATCATGGGAGCTTCCTTTCGCAACAAAGGAGAAATTCTTGCGCTGGCCGGCTGCGATCTGCTCACGATCTCGCCCAAGCTGCTCACCGAACTCGACTCATCCTTCGCGGTTGTGCAACCTGCTCTCACGACCGAGGGGCTTGAAGCCACCGCTCCGATATCAATTTCGGAAGCGGACTTTTTGCTTGCGCTCACCATGAGCGCCGTCGCAAGCGAAAAACTGGCCGCCGGCATCCGCAGTTTTGCCGTCGACACCGAAAAACTTCAGGCACACCTTGTCTGACGTGACCGATCGCTCTTTAGACACAGCCCCCGCTGCGCCGAGACGAACCGTGCTCATCGTGGAGCCCGAGTCGTATCGGCGCCAGCGGCATGTGCTTGAACTCTCCCGCGACAAAACCTTGGATGTTGTCTGTGCCGTCGCCGGCAAACGTGAGGCTCTGTCGTATCTGGTCCAACGGCCCGTCGACTTCATCGTCACCAACAGCATGCTGCCCGACGGCAGTCCCGCCGACATTATCCGCGCCGCGCACAAACGCAACCCGGATTGTCTGGTGCTTGCCGCCTCGGGGTGCGACGACGCCAACATTGTGATGCACACGATCACAAGCGGCGCCAACGGCTACGTTCTTTTTTCCGACACGACGGCCAATCTGTGCTCTTGCCTGCGTGTTTTGCAAGCGGGAGGCTCTCCGGTCAGTCCGCTTGTGGCCCGCACGGTTTTGCGCTCGCTGCAAAGTCGGGAAAATCAGCGTCACCGCATGCCCGAAGAACACCCCCTCTCGGCTCGAGAACTCGACATCCTGAGGCTGCTTGCCAAAGGCATTTCTTTTTCCCAGATCGGCCACATTCTGGCTCTGTCGAAATCCACGGTGAGTACGCATGCCAAAAACATCTATCGAAAGCTCGATGCCCACTCCCGTAGCCAGGCCGTCTGCCGCGCTCAGCAGATGAAACTTCTCTGAGACTCGCTAAAATGATCGAACCCCGCGAGATGCCGGCCGATGACTGAGCCGTTGGTTCGCGCTTTATTCCGGCCCCTCTCGTTTCAGAACACTCCTTAAGGGATTCACGACAACAATGTCCCAATCCGAAGACATCAAAGCGGCCGCCCGCCGCGCTCTGGCCCCCATCGCCGAAGACATGCTTGAGGTTGAACGCATCATCATGCGCGAAGTCTCCAGCGCCGTTTCCCGCGTCGACGAAGTGGGGCACTACATCACCGCCGCCGGCGGCAAACGCATGCGCCCGGCGCTACTCATCCTGATGGCCCGCGCCATGGGAGCCGACCCCGCCAAAGCCGCCTATCTCGGCGCCGTCATTGAAATTCTTCACACGGCCACGCTCATGCACGACGATGTCGTCGACGAGGGCAAAATGCGACGCGGCCGTGAAACGGCCAATGCTCGTTGGGGCAACGGCACGGCCGTCCTTGTGGGCGACTTTTTCTATACCCGCTCTTTTCAAATGATGGTGCGCGCGGGTAACCTCAAAGTCATGCAGGCGCTCGCCGACGCCGCCAACCGTCTGAGCGAAGGCGAAGTGCTGCAGATGAACAACGCGCACAACCCCGACATCACCGAAGCGGATTACTTCGGCGTGATTGAGCGCAAAACGGCTTGTTTATTCAAAGCAGCCGCTCACATGGCTGCCGCCATTGCCGAAGCCTCTCCGGAAATGGAAGAAGCGTGTGCCGCCTACGCGTTGCATCTGGGCAATGCCTTCCAGATTGCCGACGACATTCTCGACTACAAGGGAGAAGCCGCGACCATCGGCAAGAATTTAGGTGCCGACCTGCGTGAAGGCAAAGTGACGCTGCCCTTGCTTTACGCCATGCAAATGACAACGCCTGAGAATCGTGAACGCATCCGTGAAGCGGTTCGCAACGGAGACGGCGACTTCGAGGAAATCTCTCGGATTGTCATGCAAAGCGGCGCCTTGCCGAAGTGCCTGGAGCGTGCCCAACAGGAAGTTGAAATGGGAAAACAAAAATTATCTGCACTTCCCTCTGGACATTTCAAAGAATCTCTGCTACAGTTCCTCGCCTTGACAGTTCAGCGCAACAAATAACGCGCTGACAATCGAGAAATTCGGGGTGTAGCTCAGCCTGGTAGAGTACTACGTTCGGGACGTAGGAGTCGGAGGTTCGAATCCTCTCACCCCGACCAGATTCCAAAAAGGAGATTTCGCAAGAAATCTCCTTTTTTTCATTTTGGCCCGCAAAAAGAAGCCTCCCTTACCGCGTCAGCTGGAAGCTACACTGTTGCGGCGGGAGGCCTGCGGATTCTACTGAAGTTGCGCTGTTCGCGCGGCGTGCATCAATAGTTTTCGGCGCGAATCTGCTGGAAGCTCTGCGGATGTGCGCAAACGGGGCACACTTCAGGAGCCGTCTTGCCGATCACCAAGTGACCGCATTCGCGGCACTGCCACATCACTTCTTCGCTCTTTTCGAAGACCTGCTTCATCTCAACGTTGTTGAGAAGCTTCAGGAAGCGTTCTTCATGCGCCTTTTCAATGGCGCCGACGGCACGGAACTGTGCCGCGAGTTCGGCAAAGCCTTCGGCTTCGGCCGTCTTCGCGAAGCCTTCGTACATATCCGTCCATTCGTAGTTTTCACCGCTGGCAGCAGCCTTGAGGTTTTCGGCCGTGTTGCCGATGCCCTGCAGGTGCTTAAACCAGATCTTGGCGTGCTGGCGTTCGTTGGCGGCCGTTTCGTCAAAGAGCTCGGCGATCTGCTGATAGCCTTCCTTGCGAGCCACGCCAGCAAAGTAATCGTACTTGTTGCGGGCCTGAGACTCGCCGGCAAAGGCAGCCCAAAGGTTCTTTTCAGTCTGGGTGCCTGCAAACTTATTTGTCATTGGAATATCTCCTTGTTGTGTATTCGGGGTTTTCTCTGCTACCACTGTAGCGCAAAGCGCCATCAGTCGTGTCCATTAAGAGAAGAATTTCTTCATCTTGTCCAAAAAGCTCGTGCTCTGAGGCGAATGCTTGGTGCCGCCTTCCTTGATCGACTCGTCAAACTCTTTGAGCATCTTCTTTTGCTTGCTCGTGAGATTGACCGGCGTCTCAACGAAAGCGTGTACGTACAGATCGCCGTTGCCGCCGCCGTGCAGATGCGGCACACCTTTTCCGCGCAGACGGAAGATCTTGCCCGTTTGCGTGCCTTCCGGAATCGTGATGCGCGCTTCGGTTCCCATCGTCGGCACGCTCACTTCGCCGCCCAAAGCGGCCGTCGCAAAGCTCAGCGGCAAATCGGCATGCAAATCGTCGCCGTCGCGCTGGAAAATTTCGTGCTGCTTGATGAACACCTGCACAAACAAATCGCCGCAGGGACCGCCGTTGGGACCGGGTTCGCCCTTGCCCTGAATGCGGATACGCTGGCCGTCGTTGATGCCCGCCGGAATGTTGATTTCCAGCGTCTTCGTCTTGCGGTTACGACCGCGTCCCTGGCAATCCGGACACGGATCGGCAATGATTTCACCCGTGCCGTGGCAATACGGACAGGTCTGTTGCACTTGCAGGAAGCCGCGGTTGATGTTGATCATGCCGCTGCCGCCGCAATGCGGGCAGGTCTTCTTCGAAGTCCCCGACTTGCAGCCGGAGCCGTGACAGGTTTCACACTCTTCCCAAACCGGCACACGGATGTCGGTCTTGGCACCCGCCACCGCTTGTTCAAGCGTGATTTCCAGCGAATAACTCACATCGGCACCGCGGAACACCTTGGGACCGCCGCGACGACCGCCGCCCGCACCGCCTCCGAAAATCTCTGAGAAGATGTCGCTGAAGTCGCCGAAACCGCCCTGGCCCTGACCGAAGCCGCCGAAACCTCCGAAACCGCCCGCACCGGCCGCACTCGGATCAACCCCTGCCTTGCCGTAGCGGTCATAGGCTGCGCGCTTTTGGGGATCGCTCAGAATCGAGTAGGCCTCGCCCACTTGCTTGAACTTTTCCTCAGCCGCTTTGTCGCCGTTGTTGCGATCGGGATGGTACTTCATCGCCAGGCGTCGATACGCCTTTTTGATCTCGTCGTCACTTGCGTCGCGCGAGACTCCCAGTACCTCGTAATAATCCTGGTCAGCCATAGTGTGTCAATCGTTACCAAAAAACATGCCAAGGGCCGAATCGCCAAATGGCGGCCCGGCCCCGTGTCTCATACGGCCGACTCGGCATCCCTAAAGTTCGGACGCCGCGCCGGGCTCGGGTTTTGCTCTTGAGCCAAATCAGTGCTTGACTTCAGTGTAGTCGGCATCGACCACGTCGTCATCGCCCTTGTTGGCCTGCTGCTGACCGGCACCGCCCGCCTGCTGCTGGGCGCCTGCCTGAGCCTGCTGAGCCTGAGCAGCCTGCTGGTTGAGCTTTTCGCCGATCTTCTGAGCGGCGGCCATCAGCGCTTCCACGCTCTTTTCAATCGCAGCCTTGTCTTCGCCCTTGATGCGTTCTTCCACATCCTTGATGGCGTTTTCGCAGGCAGCGCGATCAGCGCTTTCGACCTTGTCGCCGAGATCCTTCAGGGTCTTCTGAACCTGAGCGATCGAAGCGTCAGCCATGTTGCGGGCCTGAGCCAGCTCGAAGCGGCGGTGATCCTCTTCCTTGTTGGCTTCGGCAGCGGCAACCATGCTCTTGATCTCTTCTTCGGACAAGCCCGAGCTTGCCTTGATCGTGATCTTGTTTTCCTTGCCGGTGGCCTTGTCCTTAGCGGTCACGTGCAGGATGCCGTTGGCGTCGATATCGAACGTCACTTCAATCTGCGGCAGACCACGCGGAGAGGGCGGAATACCTTCGAGGTTGAACTCACCGAGCAACTTGTTGGAAGCCGCCATTTCGTGTTCGCCCTGATAGACCTTGATGGTCACAGCCGGCTGATTGTCTTCCGCCGTCGAGAACACCTGCGAGTGCTTGGTCGGGATCGTGGTGTTGCGCTTGATCATCGCGGTCATCACGCCGCCCAGGGTCTCAATGCCCAGCGTCAGCGGGGTAACGTCGAGCAGCAGCACGTCCTTGCGGCCGCCCGAGAGCACCTGCCCCTGAATGGCGGCACCGATAGCCACGGCTTCATCCGGGTTGACGTCCTTGCGGGGCTCCTTGCCGAAGAATTCGCGCACCACTTCCTGAACGCGCGGCATACGGCTCTGGCCACCCACGAGGATCACGTCGGTGATATCGGACGTCGACAGGCCGGCGTCCTTCAAAGCCTTGCGGCAGGGTTCGATCGTACGCTGCACGAGGTCTTCGACCATGCTTTCGAACTTAGCGCGCGTGATCGTGATGTTCATGTGCTTTGGACCGGTCTGGTCGGCCGAAATGTACGGCAGGTTCACTTCGGTTTCCTGACGGCTCGACAGCTCAATCTTGGCCTTTTCAGCGGCGTCCTTCAGACGTTGCAAAGCAAGCACGTCGCCGCCGAGGTCAATGCCGTTGTCCTTCTTAAATTCAGAGATCAGGTATTCGACCAAGCGACGGTCAAAGTCTTCGCCGCCGAGGAACGTGTCGCCGTTGGTGGAGAGCACTTCGAACTGCTTGTCACCGTCAATGTTGGCGATATCAATCACGGAAATATCGAACGTGCCGCCGCCCAAGTCATAGACGCAGATCTTGCGGTCTTCGTTGCCCATCTTGTCAAGACCGAAAGCCAGAGCTGCGGCCGTCGGTTCGTTGATGATGCGCTTGACTTCGAGACCGGCGATGCGGCCGGCATCCTTCGTGGCCTGACGCTGGCTGTCGTTGAAGTAAGCCGGAACCGTGATCACGGCTTCGGTCACGGGTTCGCCGAGGTAGTCTTCGGCGGTCTTCTTCATCTTGCGGAGCACTTCGGCGGAAACCTGCTGCGGAGCAAGCTTCTTGTCGCCCATCACCTGCACCCAGGCGTCGCCGTTGTCGGCGCGGACGATCTTAAACGGAGCGCGCTGCACGTCCTTCTGCACTTCGGCGTCTTCATAACGGCGGCCGATCAAGCGCTTGACGGCAAACAGCGTGTTCTTCGGGTTGGTCACGGCCTGACGCTTGGCGGTTGCGCCGACAAGAATCTCGCCGTTTTCCATGTAGGCAACGATGGAAGGCGTCGTACGAGCGCCTTCGGAATTTTCGATCACACGAACCTTGTCGCCTTCCATGATGGCCACAGCCGAGTTGGTGGTGCCAAGGTCAATACCGATGATCTTAGACATTGTTCTTTTTCCTCTTGATTCTCTGTTGGGCCGCTTTCCTTTACCTCGTCAACCGACTTCGGAAGGATTCGACCGTGATCTGAAACTCTTACGCGTCGGGCAGAGAACTCTTTTTTGGGGTACCCCTGCCGCGCCATACCCCCTATATGGGGACGCCCCGAGAAAATTCAACGGGGCGTCTGAAAAATTTTGTGTCGATGAAGTTTCTAGCCTTGAACCACGCTCACCATGGCCGGGCGAAGCACACGCTCGTGAATCTTCCAGCCGTGCTGAAAGACCTGAGCAACGTCACCCGCGCTCTTGCCTTCGACGGCAGGCACCATGGCAATGGCCTGCTGCGTGTTGGGATCAAACTTGGCGTCCTTCGGATCGATGACGGTCATGCCGCTCATTTCAAGCGCATGCACGAGCTGACGGTGCGTCGCGAGAATTCCCTCTCGCATCGGGCCTTCGATTTCGGCGGTCATTTCGATCGCCTTTTCAAGCGAATCCATCACCGGAAGCAGGTTCTTGGCAAACTTCTCGATGCTGAACTTCTGCGCCTTGGAAACGTCTTCGGCAGCACGGCGACGCACGTTTTCCATTTCGGCAACCGCACGCACGTAAAGATCAAAATTCTCAGCCGCTTTGGCCGTCGCCGCGGCAAGCTGGTCTTCGAGCGAGGCTTCGGCGCCTTCGGGTTCGATGCCGAGTTCCGGAGGCAGTTCAGAACCCTGCGCCTGTTCCGCAGCTTCGGCTGCTTTCTTCAATTCGTCGGCAGGATTAACCTGTTCCTGCTTGGTGTCTTCTTGAGCCATAAAGATGTTCTTGCAAAAAGGATGCTTGAAAGATGGCTCTTATATGGGGATTGGGTTTGTTCTTTTCAAGCCATCGAAGGCAAAAAGTTCAGCTGAAGTGGATTTTCAGGCCTTCGACAGAGCCTTGCGAACGATCTCGGCGTAAAGGGCCACCGCATCATCCTGCGCGTTCAGGCAAGGGATATAGTGAAACCCGCTGCCGCCCGCCTGCTCATAAAAAGAGCGCAGTTCCGTGGCGATTTCTTCAAGCGTCTCCAGGCAATCCGCGGCAAATCCCGGGCAAATCACGTCAAGGCGCTTCAACCCCTGTCGGCCCAGTTCCGGAGCCGTATCAATGGCAAAAGGCTCCAACCACTTCGCCTTTCCGAATTTGCTCTGAAACACCTGGACGACTTGGCGCTTTTCCAGTCCCAATGCCAAACGAAGCTTTTCGGCCGTTCGCTTGCACTGGCTCTCATAGGGATCACCGCGTTCGCTTGAGACCGCCGGAATGCTGTGAAAGCTCATCATGAGCTTGCCGTCGGTTCCAAGATCTCCCACTTTTCTCCAATGCGCGCGCACACGAGCGGCGAGCGCCTCAATGTAGGCGTCCTCTTCAGAGTAGTGCGGAATCGTGACAACAGGCGGCAAATCCCGGATCTTCTTTTGTACGCGTCGAACTGCATCAAAAACGGACTCCGTCGTCTGCGTGGCGTACTGTGCATAAAGCGGCAGCACGACGATGCGCTCGGGCTTTTGTGCGGCAATCCGGGCAAGCTCCTCTTCGATGCGCTGCACGCCGTAGCACATCGCCCAGGACACGATGAATTCGTCGCCGAGCACCTTCTGCAGGCCCTGAGCGGTGTCGGAGGTCGCCGCCACCAAGGGAGAGCCTTTTTGCGTCCACACCGTCTTGTAACGATCAGCCGAAGCCTGCGCACGACGGGGAATAATGATGCCGCGCAGAATCGGCTGCCAGATGAGTGGATTCATTTCCACCACGCGTCGATCGCCCAAGAATTCCGCAAGATACTTCGCTACCGCTTCTTTAGTCGGAGCGGCAGGCGAACCCGTGTTGCAGATGAGAACGGCGGTCTTGCGGGTGTTGTTTTGCGCAGTCATCGGATACAAAAAAGGCGGTTATCAGGTTCGAACATTCTGCCCGAACTGTCTTAACCGCCGCTTTTCTGGAAAATGCGTCCGAGTTACGGCATCTGCAGGTGTTCTTGGACCGTATGCGTCTTGACTCGTCTCCAGGCAACGATCAGGGCGCCCGCGATCAGACTCATCCAGAACTTCCCGAGCACCTGTCCGGCCAAAAACTCAATGGAGCCGAAAGCCAGAGACAGGAAAATCGCGGAGTCAACCACGGAACCCGCCAGTCCCGACGCAATCACGGCCATGGCCGGGTAGCGCTTCTTCATGGGAGCATAAACGGCAAAGTCAGCGAGCTCCGCAAACAAGAAAGCACAGACCGAAGCAATGACCAGAGCGGGTTCCGAAATCAAGCCCGAGAGCGCGGCACCGGCAAAAATCGAAATCAGCGCCCAGCGCCAGCCCAGGCAATGATGCACAACGTCACGCAGCACCAGACTGAACCCGGCAAGCAGCACGCCGGAGGGCGCCCACAATCCGGGCCAAACGGGAATCAGACAAGGACCGTCAGCCGGGCAAACGAGGCCGACGTTCATGATCACCCAGTTCGTCAAGGGGATCATCAGAACAAACAAAACGAGCGAGAGCCAACCGCTCAACGGGCGCTTCATGTCGCCCAGCTCACCGATATGGGACATATGGTTTCCTTGTGACCGCCACCGGCAGAACAATCCGGCGCAGATGTTTTTGAAAGTGGTGCGAGATTGTAGCAAAGACTGCCGCTCAGGCAAACGTTGAATTTCCCTTTCAAATCAACCGACTCAAGCCGAAATCGCAATGGCGCTCTGTTTGCGACGCCGCCACACGGCAATCGCCACGCCCGCCAGCAGATTGATCCAGAACTTGCCCAAAACCTGCCCAAACAAGTATTCGACAGAACCGAAGGCAAGTGTCAGGAAAATGGCGGAGTCCACCGCAGAGCCGACAAGACCGGAAACAATGACAGCTGTCGCCGGATAACGCTTTCTCATCGGCGCGTACACCGCAAAGTCAGCCAATTCCGCAAAGAGAAAGGCGCTCACCGATGCCACCACGAGTGCCGAGTCAGAGATAAAGCCGGAAATGATGGCGCCGAAGAAAATGGACGACAAAGCCCAACGCCAGCCCAGACAGTGGTGCACAACGTCGCGAAGCACCAAGCTGAAACCAGCCAACAACACGGTCGACGGCGCCCACAACCCCGGCAACACCGGCACAAGACAAGGTTCGCCGGACGGGCAGACGACACCAAGGTTCACGATCACCCAGTTGCTCAACGGAATCAGCAGCACAAACAGCACGAGCGAAATCCATCCGCTCCACATTCGTCTGACGTCTGCATGTTGCGCATTGTCGGTCATTGGGCTTCCTTATCTTTCACCAATGTTCTCAGAACAAATCGGTAATCGGTGTTTCCAGGAACGTTTCAAGCGGCAGCCCCCCGCTGCCCACAATCAAGGCGACATTCGGTCGGAACTTCTGACAAAACACATCCAGTCCTTTGGTGTACCGCTCGTGATTGCTCTTGACTTCCAGCGCCACAACTTTGCCGTCTTTGCGCAATACAAAGTCAACTTCGTTGTTGCCATCTCGCCAATAGAACACCTCAAATTGCAGGCGATAGGCCTGAGAAATCAAATACGCTCCGACAGCCGATTCCACGTAGTGCCCCCACTTCACTGGATCGTTTCTCACCTGCTCGAACGTGCCGGCAGACAATGCCGTCAAGAGGGCATTGTTGTGCACCTGAAACTTCGGAATGCTCGCACGGCGTCTGGCGTCATCCACCGAAAACTTCTGAAACGTTCCCAGCAAACCGCATTGGTTGAGCCGCTCCAGATATCCGGCAATCGTCATGACGTTGCCCGCGTCCTGGATCTCTCCCAGTAGCTTTGTCAACGACAGAATCTTGCCCGAATATGCCGCACCGAGCTCCAGGGTCTTACGCAGCAACGCAGCTTTTCCAATTCGGACGTCTTCGAAAATGTCTCGGTTAACGGTTGCATCAATCATGCTATTTCGGACATATACCTTCCACCGAGCCTCGTCCTGCATCATCTCCACTGCGCCCGGATAGCCGCCGAAGTAGATGAATTCATCAACCGTCAACCCAAAGCAATCCCGCATTTCAGCATACGTCCAATGCGTCATGCGGATTTCTTCAAACCGCCCCATCAAGGATTCGCTCAACCCCTGAAGAATCAAAGCTCGAGACGAGCCCAATAAAACGACCTTGATGTTTCTTTCATTCCAAGTGTCATCATCCCATTGCCGTTTAACGGTTTCCGACCAATTTGGCACTTTCTGAATTTCATCGATCACCAATACACATCCTGCATCGGGATGTGTTTGGGCTTCCAGCCGAGCTGCCGTCCAACAGCTTGCAAGCCAGGCAGAACCTGCTACCGCTGTGTCGTCCGCCGAGAAATATAACTGCGGCTTATTGATGTCATGAAGCACCTGTCGAACCACTGTGGTTTTGCCAATCTGGCGAGGGCCAAGCACTACTTGGATGAACTTTCTCGGTTCACCCAATCTTCTGCGTAAAACATCATATTCTTGTCGAGTGAGCATTTTTTATCCGTATCAGAATTCATGCCTCCAGAATTTTACTAGATGTATCTAGCAAAATTACTAGACACGACTAGTAATTTTACTAGCCGTGTCTAACAATACGTTCACGTGTGTTCTTGTTCGGTCAACTCTCAAACCAGTGTGGTCTTTTCGGCTATCGAGGCAAATTGTCTTGCTTCAGCAGTGGCAGTAGATCTCATCGCCAGAACAGCATGCCCGGCTCTGCTTGCAAGATTTCGTAAATTACATCTTCGAAAAAGCGCAAGAATTCGCAGATTCAGTTGACAAAAAATGGCATCGCGGCGTTTTTGACCGCTCAAACGCTTTCGATCTTGGGTTCAAACGCCGAGAAAAACCGCATGACGCGCTCGGGCAGGTAACCCAGGTCTCCGGGCGGATTGCCGCGGGGAAAGCCGATGTGACCGCCCTCTTCCGGTTGCTCAAGATAGACACAGTCGCTCACGTCCTTTTCCGTCGGCAGCGCCCAGCGCGGCAGGAAGGGATCGTTTTTGGCGTTTAAAAGCAACAGCGGTCTGGTGACGTTTTTGAGATAGCGCTTGGCCGAGCACAAGGTCCAATACTCCATCGCGCTCTTGAAGTGATGGATCGGCGCCGTGTAGACACTGTCAAAGTCGTAGAGCGTTTTGCAGCTCTTGACCTTGTTGATGTCAATGAGATCCGGGAAACGCTTGGCCTTGTCAATGAGCTTTTCCTTGAGCGTCGACAAAAACATCTCTTCGTAGAGCTTGTTGGCGCCACGGCTCATGATTTCGCTTCCGGCCACCAAATCCACCGGCGCACCGATCGAGACGGCCGCCGTCAGGAAGGACGCTTCCTGCGGGCGTTCGCCCATGTATTTGGCAATGTAGTTACCGCCGAGGCTCACGCCGACCGCATAAATCGGCGCCGTGATGAAACGTTCGTGAACCGTCCTCAGTATCCAGTCGCAATCGTCGCTGTCGCCGGCAAAGTACGCCCGCGGCAAACGATTGGGCAGACCGCCGCATCCTCTGAAATGCGCAACGACGCCTCGCCAACCGCATTTGACACACTCGTGCATCAGCGCTTCTGCGTAATGGCTGTGAGAATCACCCTCCAATCCATGGAAATGCACCAACACCGGCGCGTTGAGCTCCATCGGCTCCGGTTCCGACCAATCCAACACGATGAAGTCTCCGTCGGGCATATCCACAATTTCTCTTCGATACTGCACGTCGGGTCGCGGGAAAAAACGGGCGGGAACGATGGTCTGAAGATGCGCTCCGGGCAACCAGCGGGGAGCCTTGTAGTCGGATTGAAGCAGCGGCATCGCGCAAACAAACGCAAAAAAATTGACTCGATAACGTGACTGGCGAAATTGTTTTCGTCATCAGTCGCACCGAGGAGAAAACTTAACACGCGCTGACACAAAGGATGAATCCAGCATTTCGAATTTTCGTTTCGACTCAGAGAAAAAAATGTGACAATCTAAGCAAAACACCTGATCTTATTGGTGTTTTTGCGTTTGCACTTCGTCACAAGATCGAGTAGAGTAAGTCCCTGAGTCGGCCTGAAATACGAATCAGGCTCTGCTTAGAAAATCTGGAACTGCCTTTTTCAAATGCTTTACACGGCACGATTTTATTTCTTCTCCTTTTATTTCGCCCCCTCGGCGGAAGGAGTACGTGCGCACGCGTAACGCAAGCATTTGAAAGGTACTGCCAGCCGCCGGGAACGCAAAATCCGGCGGCTTTTTCGTACCGGGTTCTGCGTAATCAAGCCTCAGGCTCGCCGGCACAGACCGAACGACAAAATCCGATACCAAGGGAGATAGACATCATGCGCTACACAACCGACGACCTTCGCATCAAAGAGATTCGCGAACTGACGCCTCCGGCTCATCTCATTCGTGAATTCCCCTGCGAAGAGCCGTTCGCAAGAACCGTTCACGGCGCCCGAATGGCCGCTCACGAAATTCTGCACGGTCACGACGATCGACTTCTTGTAATCGTCGGCCCCTGCTCGATTCATGATCCCAAGGCTGCAATGGAATATGCGCAAAAGCTCAACGAAGAGCGTCGACGCTTGGCAGGCGACCTTGAAATCATCATGCGCGTTTATTTCGAGAAGCCCCGTACAACCGTCGGTTGGAAAGGTCTGATGAACGACCCGGATATGGACGGCAGCTGCCGCATCAATCACGGATTGCGCATCGCCCGTGAACTGCTGTGCGACATTGTGGCTCTCGGCCTTCCCACCGGCGTCGAATACCTGGATATGATCACGCCGCAGTACATTGCCGATCTGGTGAGTTGGGGAGCCATCGGCGCACGCACAACCGAATCCCAGTCGCATCGCCAGCTTGCCAGCGGTCTGTCCTGCCCTGTCGGTTTCAAAAACGGCACCGACGGCAACATCAAGGTCGCCGTTGACGCCATCGGCGCCGCCGAACACTCTCACTCATTCCTGTCGGTTACCAAGGGCGGCATCTCGGCCATTGTCACCACGACCGGAAACGAAGACTGTCACATCATTCTCAGAGGCGGAAAAGAGCCCAATTACGACGCCCAAAGCGTTGCCAAAGCCTGTGAGATGCTCAAGGCCAACGGCCACCGCGAAATCGTAATGATTGACGCTTCCCACAGCAATTCCCACAAAATCTGCCGCGAACAGATCAATGTGGTCAACAACATCTGCGAGCAAGTTTCCGGCGGCAACAGTTCGATCATCGGCGTCATGATCGAGTCGAACCTCGTCGAAGGCAACCAGAAGATCGAACCCGACAAGCCCCTCGTCTACGGCCAGAGCGTCACGGACGCCTGTCTCGGCTGGGACGACACGGTCGTTTTGCTCAATAACCTGGCTCACGCCGTCCGCGATCGACGCAGCCGTCTCCAGTAATCGGTACGTTCGAAAAAAAATTCCCCCGGCCAGCTTTCGATTCTGATCGGGGGATTTTTTTCTTTCGTTAATCGGTTCCCTTGGCGCGGTCTTCGTAGAACTTCTTCTTCCAGGCGGCAAACGTGCCTTCTTCCAGAGCCTTTCGCATTTCCGCCATGATCGTGGCGTAGAAATGCAGATTGTGGATGGAATTGAGGCGTGCGCCAAGAATTTCGTTCACCTTCTGCAGATGGTGCAGGTAAGCGCGGGTGTAGCCGCGGCACGTTGCGCAAGTGCAGGAGGGATCGAGCGGACGGGTGTCGTTCTTGTGCTTGGCGTTGCGGATCTTGATGTCGCCGTAACGGGTAAAGAGCCAACCGTTGCGGGCATTACGCGTGGGCATCACGCAGTCAAACATGTCGATGCCGCGCGAAACGCCTTCAACCAAATCCTCGGGCGTTCCCACCCCCATCAGGTAACGAGGCTTGTCTTCGGGCATCTGGTGCACGATGGCATCCATGATGGCAAGCATCTTTTCTTTCGGTTCACCAACAGATAAGCCACCCAAGGCGTAACCGTGGAAACCGATTTCCTTCAGGCCCGCAAGCGACTCTTCGCGCAGTTTCGGGAACATGCCGCCCTGAACGATGCCGAAAAGCGCATTGGGATTTTCGAGGCGATCGAATTCCTCGCGACTGCGCTTGGCCCAACGAAGAGACAGACGCATCGAATCGGCCGCTTCCTTTTCGGTCGCGGGACGATCGCCGATCATGTAAGGCGTGCATTCGTCAAACTGCATCACGATATCGGAATTCAGAACCTTCTGAATCTGCATCGAGACTTCAGGCGTCAAAAAGAGCTTGTCGCCGTTGATGGGCGAAGCAAAGCGCACGCCTTCCTCAGAAATCTTGCGCAATTGACCAAGGCTAAACACCTGGAAACCGCCCGAGTCGGTGAGAATCGGGCGATTCCAGTTCATGAAGCGATGCAGCCCGCCGTGCGTGGCAATGACATCAAGCCCCGGGCGAAGCCAAAGATGGAACGTATTACCGAGGATGATCTGACTGCCCATGCCTTCGAGTTCGTCAGGCGTCATCGCCTTGACGGTACCGTAGGTACCCACGGGCATGAACACCGGCGTTTGCACCACACCGTGATTGAGCGTCATTACGCCGCGGCGCGCCGCTCCTTCTGTTTTCAATACTTCAAACTGCAGCGCCATTGTTGTTCTCCGTTTCGTTGTGGTGGCGGGTTCTTTCCAGGAAACAGGCGTCGCCGTAACTGAAGAACCGATATTTTTCATCGATGGCGTGTCGATAAGCCTGCATGATGCGCTCCTTGCCGACCAATGCTGACACAAGCATCACCAGCGTCGACTTGGGCAGGTGAAAGTTCGTCACCATGGCGTCAATGACCTTGAAGCGATAGCCCGGCGCAATGAAAAGTCGCGTGTCCATCGTACCGGCTTCAACCGTTCCGTCATCTCGAGCCGCCGATTCGATCGCGCGCAGACTGGTGGTGCCCACGGCTACCACACGTCGTCCCTCGCGCTTGGCCTGATTGATCGCATCCGCACACTCTTGGCTCATTTCAAACCACTCGGCGTGCATCTGATGCTTGGAGAGATCCTCCTCACGCACCGGCTGGAAGGTGCCCGCGCCCACGTGAAGCGTCACGAAAGTTTCCTGCACACCCATGTCGCGTAGATCTTTGAGAAGCTCCTCGGAAAAATGCAACCCAGCGGTCGGTGCCGCAACGGCTCCCGGATACTTGGCGTACACCGTCTGGTAGCGACCTTCGTCGGCAGCCTGTGCGTCGCGCTCGATATAAGGAGGCAGCGGGACCTTGCCCACGGCATCGAGGACGGTCAGCGCCGGCGCATTGAATGTGAGCTCAAAAAATTCGCCTTGACGTCCGCCCACAACGGCTTCATAGGAAACTGCATTTTCACCCGTGAAGATCAGGCGGGAACCGGGCTTGGGCTTTTTGCTTGCGCGCAGCATGCTGATGACGGTGTTTTCGCCGGTCACGCGTTCGATCATGGCTTCAATGGCGCCGCCCGTTTCCTTGACGCCGCGCAGACGAGCCTTGATTACGCGCGTGTTGTTCATCACGAGCAGATCACCAGGGCGAAGCAAATGCTTGAGATCCGTAAAAACAAGGTCTTCGATCACGTCGTCGCTCACATGCAGCAAACGGGAAGCCGTGCGTTCTGCAAGCGGAAACTGAGCGATCAGTTCAAGCGGGAGATCGAAGTCGTAGTCGGACAGATGTTGTCCGTTGAGATAGGAAGGATGTAAATCGACTGTCATTTTGGCTTTACCGGCCAGAAATTAGAAATTGATAAGGAGCCCGCATTGTACAGAGACGTTTGACTTTGTGCTTGTTTTTCCTTGATTTTTTAGCACATCCGCCTTTTGTCGCCCCCAAACCTGCTGAGAAAGCGTTACGGACTGATTGTCTCAAAGAACGGCAGACAATTCGACGGCGACACGACGTGAATCGGGCAATTCGGATACGCTTCTCGAAAGTCCTTGCCGCCACTGTCTTTCTTGTGAGGATTTAGTTTGCACTCGAAAGCTTCGAGCTTGTTATCTTTTGCTTCAATAAAATCAATTTCTCGACTGTATTCAACAGCCTTTTCTTTGCCGGCTACCTGGCGCGTTCCACGGATTCGCCAGAAGAACTGACGAGTGAAAGTTCTTTCGAGATCATGCTTCTTGAGCCGCTCCATGAAGAAGAAGTTCTCCCAAAGCGCACCGGCGTCCGCACGGGCCGAAAAAGGCGTGAAGTCGTTCAAGATGGCATTGCGGATGCCAACGTCACAAAAGTAGATTTTCTTGCCTTTTTTCAGTTCATTACCCAAATTACGAGCAAACGAAGGTACGCGCCGGATGATGAAGCACTTTTCAAGAATATCCAAGTACCGTTCAATCGTCGGACTGCTCAATTTTGTTTCGCGCGCCAGATTGTCATACGAGACCTCCTGACCTACGTTCTGAGCTAACAAATAGACGAGATTGTGGAGATTCGTCGGGCTTCTGACCTGGGTAAGCGCAAAAGCATCCTTGTACATCAGATCTCCGACAAAATCCATCAACATTTCGACAGCGTCGTCCGGGTTCAGCACATTATCAGGAAACATTCCGTAAACAAGGAATTGTTCCAAATGATCCTGAACATAACCCCAGCCAAACTCCCGAGCAAGTTCACTCGCTGAAAAAGGCCAAAGCTGTCGATTTACAAGGCGACCAACAGCCGATTCTCGAACGCCTCTCGCAAGGTCGAATGAAGACGAACCTGTCAAAAAGAGTTTTGTGCGCTGGTTGGCATCAACCAGTATTTTGGTAATCAGCCCAATGTTCGGTACGCGCTGAGCTTCATCAATGACGATGGTATCTGCACTGTTCAGAAAAACATCAATGTCCCCACCGGACTCCAGTCCCTGAAGAATACGAACATCGGCAGCTCGATCTGCATTGAGCAGTCGAAGCTTTCCTGCTTCCGGCCCGAGTAAGGATTTCACCAGCGTTGTTTTTCCGGCACGACGAGGTCCGTAAATCACAACAGCTTTGGGCGGCATCGCCGGCAGGATTAAATTGGCAAGGTCACGCGGGATTATATTTTTCTTAAGTTGGATAACCATACTTGGGAAATTTAGCAAAATTTCCCAAGTATGGTTATGGAAATTTTTAAATAAAACGACAAAAGATCCAATCCATAGCCTCACGTTAGTAAACAACCCGCGACTAATGTCGCAGGCTTTGCAACTATCACATTCGTAATGTCGCATTAGGCCTGTTTACGTCCGGCCCCTGGGTCATCAGCAGATAGCCCAGACCGTGCAGATTTCGACCTGCATTCAGGTCGCTGTGCGCTCGGTAACCACAGTGACATTCGAACCGGTGCTTCTTTCTCTTTCCGATTGCACCGCACGCCGAACACGTCTTGCTCGTATATCTCGGATCCACAAACATTACCCTCATCCCCAATCGTGAGGCTTTGTCGACAATCATCTGCTGCAGCTCTCGAAACGGCCATCGGTTCAGTCTTGCCCGCACCTTGTGTCCGGCCTTGATTCTCTCGCGAATGTGCGTGAGATCCTCCAATACGATCAGCCGCTTGCCGCTTTGTGCGGCTTTCTCCACGATTGTCTTGCTGACATTGTGGTTGACGTGTTGCACGTGTCGCCTTTCTCGGCCTGAGATTTGGCGTAACTTCCGTTTGGCGTTACGCGAACCGTTGCGCTGAAGACGAGCTCTGTGACTCAAATACTTATCGCGGTCATTTTTCAATTTGCCGGCTTTGAACAGACTGCCGTCCGAAGTGGCTGCCATGTTGTTTTCACCGACATCAACTCCGAGAATTTCCTCCTTTTTGAGATTCTTCAAACTTGGCAATTTGAGATCACGCTCGACAGCGATATGCAGCTGCCAGCTTCCCTTGGTGCCTTTTCGTCCCTTTTTGTAGACCAAATTACACTCGCGCCACTTTCCGTCCGACAAGATGTCTTGTTGAAAGGTTCCGGGGCATAAACGAACTGAAACCCGCTTCTGGCTTGTAAAGACGGTAGCTGTGGTGCGATCTTTCGAAAATGTCAAAGTACGCACGTCCAGATGGATGCCAACGTTTTTAAAGACGATTTTTGGCAACTCCAGCTTCTTGTCCTTTACGAATTTTGGGCTGTTGGACAGCAGGGTCTTGTAAGCGGCAGACACGGCTCGCACAGCGTTGCAGACGAGCTGCGCACCCAGTTCAGGTACAGCTTCGCGTACGCGGTAGTAGCCGGCGTGGTGCAGGTTGAAACGCTGCCATAGGCGCAACTTCTTTTCGGTGTCCTCATGGATAATGTCAACGAGCAAATTGCAAGCGCGACGAAAGAGCTCTTGGGTGCGCTGCAATTTTTCAAAGGCATCGCTGTCCATGTCCAGGACAACACAAGCGGTACGAACGTCCTTGGAACGTTCTACCAGACTACCTGCGTCCTCTGATGTGTTCAGTCCTTTCAATGTACTGCCTTATCGTTTCTGCGCTGACCTTGCCAGCTGTGCCTACATAGTAGGATGGAGACCAAAGATGTCCATCCCGAAGTTGTTTTTTCAAATCGGGGTGCTGAAGGAATAACTTGCGTGCCGTAGTTCCCTTTAGCTTTTTAACGGCGTCCGAAACAGCTTTCGAGGGAGGTATGCTGACGAACAGATGGATGTGATCAGGCTGAATTTCCAGACTCAGAATCACCCAGCCGTTTTCGTTGCACACTTCTGTTAAGAGAAGACGCAAAGAATCGGCAACAGCTCCCGTCAATACTGATCTTCGGTACTTGGGACACCATACCACATGGTATGCAGTCTGGTAAACACAATTCCGATTAAAAACTAATTCCAGCATGGACACATATTATCATTTTTAGAACCGCGATTCCTCCCGCGGCTAAGCCGCGGATTTCCTCGCGGATTTCTATGACGGCATCAATCCTTATAAGAATTTCCTCCGCGACTAGTGCCGCTTCTTTTTCGCCAACCGTATTTGTTGCAAATAGAAACATCTTTCTCTATCTAACTTGTTGAGAATGATTCTTATTTGCGATATAGTTCCACCAACTGAGAAACACCTAGAGGCTTAAAGCCGAAGAGACAAGGGTTCGTTGGGGTCGAACCTGCTGCAAGCCTCTCACCAACGTTGTTCTCCTGGCGTTCGTGATGGTTTCTTAGGGTTATCTTCCTTGTGCGGTGACAGGTTTCAGGCTCCTGTCACCGCTTTTTTTCGTTTATTTTCAAGGCTTCTGCAATTTTCGAACGAAATCAAGAACGTACTCTTGATAAAATCAAGACCATACTCTTTATTTCATTCAATTCCACAAACATCCACGCCTATGTCTCTCAACTTTACGTACTTGCCTCGAACGCTTGAAACCGTTATCAATCGGGCCAGTCAGCGCTACAAAGGTGTCATGGTGACCGGGATGCGACAGGTCGGCAAAAGCACCATGCTGCGCCGCATGCTGGGAGATCGCCGCTACGTCAATCTCGACCGCTATCAGGCTTTGGATCTGGCTCGACAAGCTCCGGATGCCTTTTTCAAGCAATATCCGATGCCTTTGCTGATTGACGAATTTCAGAGAGCTCCCGACCTCGGTTTGGAAATCAAAGCCATTCTCGATGAAACGGACGAAAGAGGCCTGGTGTGGTTGACCGGATCTCAAAAACTCGGTCTCAGAAAAGCGGTCGCCGAAGCACTTTCCGGCCGCGTTGCATCCTTCGAGCTTTTTCCGTTCAGTCTCTACGAGCTGCAAGGCAAAGGCCCGGAGCAAAAACCTTTTATGCCGACCGGTGAGCTTACGCGCGGCTCGCTTGATCCGCTCACGGCGGAAGAACTCTGGAAAATCATCTGGCAAGGCTCCTGGCCGGAAGTGGTTCACGACGAGCCGGATCAACGAGATGCCTTCTTCGACAGTCTTTTGAGAACTTACATCGAAAAAGACATCCTTGCGACAGGAGTACGCCGGGTGGAGGATTTCGAGCGCTTCTTAAGCGTACTGGCAAGCCGCATTGGTCAGGAATTTGCCATCGGCGAAATCCAAAAAGCCGTCGGCGTTGCGGCGGAAACTGCCCGCGATTGGCTTAACGTTGCCGTCGCTACAGGCGTTGTCTATCTCTTGCCTCCTTTCTACGAAAACGTCGGCAAAACACTCATCAAGAAAAGCAAGCTTTACTTCACCGACACCGGCTTGGCTGCCTGGCTGTGCCAGTCTCCAAGTCCATCGGCTCTGAAAAACGCCTACAACGCCGGAGCGTTTTTCGAGAATTTCGTCGTCATGGAAATTGTCAAAAGCTGGAAGCACAACGGCAAAAAGCCTCTTTTCTACTTCTACCGCGATACTCGGCAAAATGAGATTGATCTTCTGATTCGCGAAGGCGACATTTACTATCCGATCGAAATCAAATCGACGGCTTCGCCTCAGCGCAAGATGCTCGACAATTTCGGCGTACTCAAAGGCGACACCATCAAGCGAGGTCCCGGCGCTCTGATCTGCACTTGCGATGAGCCTCGCTACCTCACAAGCGACGTCGTCGCCCTGCCGGTCTGGGCGCTTTAGCTAACAGTTGTTGCTGGAAAACCCGCAAATCCAAGCTAGACTTGGAGCGCTTGACAACCGTTTCCTTTACTTTCGGTACGCATTTGAAGAAACACCTCGTCCTTTGTCTGACGCTTTGCCCCCTTGCGCTCTACGCCGCCGACATTTCCATCCATTTCATCGGGCTCAATGATGAACTCGCCGAGAATGTCCGCGCGCACCTGATGCAGCGCAAAGATGACGACGCCTACTCCGTGAGGCGCCGTCTGGTTTCGGCCGTCAAAGACGGCATCAAACCGTTTGGATACTACCGTCCCCGCGTCAAGATTGATCTGGTTCGCGCCGACTCGGGCGACGTCACGTCCGTCAATGTCATTGTGGATCCGGGAGAGCGCATTCACCTCACCGAGCCTCACCTCAATCTGCAGGGACCTCTAACCAAGGAAACCGAATTTGATCTCGCCGTGCAACAGATTCCGAAAGCCGGAAGTCCTCTACTGCACAGCGACTACGAGCAATTCAAAGGATCCGTGCAGGCCCTGGCGTTGGAACTCGGTTATTTCGACGGCAAGTTTTCCAGACACAGCCTCAAGGTTTCGCCCCGCGAAGGCACTGCCTACTGGGACCTCGCTTACGACAGCGGCAAACGTTACAAATTCGGGAAGGTGAACTTTCAAAATTCGCAGATTGACGAAGCCTATCTTCGTTCGCTCGTCCCGTTTGAAGAGGGGCAACCCTACGACTACAACACCTACGGCGATCTTTCCCGCAAGCTCACTGAAACCAACTGGTTCGGATCAGTGGTCATGTCCATGCAGTTTGACAAAGCCAGGCAAGATCCCGAACGCGTGCTCGACGTTGATGTCGCACTCACGCCCCGCAGTGAAAACCTGGTGGAAACCGGCATCGGCTACGCCACCGACATCGGCCCTCACGGAAAACTGTCCTGGACTCGCCCATGGCTCAACAGCAAAGGCCACAGTTTGACGGCCGCCACTGATCTTTCACCCGAAGAGCAGGAATTCGAGTTCAATTACAAGATTCCGAGTCAGTCCAATCCTCTCTCGGACTACTGGGCCCTGCAAAGCGGCTACAAGTATTCGACCCTAAACGACACGACTTCGTCGTCGACGGCCGTGTCCGCCGCCCGTTTTCAGCTGCTTGACTCAGGCTGGACGCGCAAGATTTCCGTCGACTGGCTCTACGACAACTTCACGCAGGGCAGTGATTCGTCAAATACGCAAATCATTTATCCCACCCTTTCGTTTTCGCGCACGCGGCAAAAAGGGGGCGTTCTGCCGACCTGGGGCGACACGCAGCGCTATGCGATTTCGGTTTCCAACACCGCCTGGGGCTCCGACATCGACTTCGTACTGCTCACCGCGCAACAAAGCTGGGTTCGCTCGCTCGGGCCCTCGCACATCTTCATCGGCCGATGGTCCGCGGGTTGGATCGAGTCGGGAAGCTTTGATCAGGTGCCGCCCGATCTGCGTTTCTTCGTGGGCGGCGACTTGAGCATCCGCGGCTACGACTACGAATCCATTTCCCCGAAAAACGACAAGGGCGAACTCGAAGGCGGCTCAAAAATGTACACCGTTTCCGTCGAATACCAATACAACGTTACCGGCAACTGGTGGGGTGCAGTCTTTTTCGACGCCGGTCAATCGAGTCACGAATTCGATTTCGGCGACATCAAGAAAGGTGCGGGCTTCGGCATTCGCTGGCTTTCTCCCATCGGACTCGTCAAGCTCGACCTGGCCAAGGCCGTGGGCGACCCCACGGAGGACAGCTGGAAAATCTACTTCGGTTTGGGAGGCGCGTTGTGATGAGAGTTTCTCGTCTTTTGAAATGCATCGGCTTCGCGCTGGCCGTCCCGCTGGTGCTTTGTGTCGGTCTCGTTGTCTTTGCGCTCACCCCCTGGGGGCTGCAAACAGGCGTTTCGCTCGCGCAAAAGTTCTTGCCTGAGCTTAGTGTCGGCAACGTCAGCGGCACACTCTTTGATGCGGACATATCAGAAATTCGCTATCAGACGACGCCTGTAACTCTTGAACTTAAGCGAGTACAGTTCTCGATCGCCAATCTGCGCCCGCTCGAGCGTCATGCCGACATCAGGAAACTCCACGTTGATGGGCTCCGGGTCGCTCTCGCTGAAAATCAGGAATCCGCCGCCGAAACCGCCGCCTCAGACAACGCACCGATCTTTCTGCCGTTTTCCGTTGCGCTCACGGATGTGCGTTTCACCGACACGCACGTTCAGTCCGATGCGTTTGATGTTGCGGTTCGTGACCTGTCTCTAGCCGCCTCTGCCGCCGGCGGCACGGTCACAACAGAGAACCTGAATATGGCGGGCATCTCCGTTCATCTGCCCGAAACACCGAAGGCTACCGATGAAAAACCTGAGCCGCTGGTCGAAACGTTAAACGCGCTTTTTGCCAAACCGTTGCTTGAGCCCTTTGCGGTGCCCGAACTGCCGCTTACTGTGGACGTAAAGGCGCTTTCGGTTTCCGATGTCAAACTCAACGACGAAACCGTGCTCGAAACGCTTTCGGCAACATTTACCGCCGCCCCTCAAAGCGTTCACATCGCCAAACTCATCGCTGCGCATCCGGCAGTTGACGCCTCCGTTAAGGGAGAAATGACGCTCGGCGGCATCCCCAAAGGCAAAATAGACGCTGCCGTGACGGCGCGTCAGACTCCTTTGTCCGCCTATCCGATCACGGCCGCCGCCACTTTTGATCTCACCTCCGAAACCAATCTGAGGCTTCAGACAACGTCGGCTCAAAAGACCCTGAACGTTCAGGCCAACATCGAAACCGCCAAAGCCAATCCTGCTTTCCGACTGGCTGTAACGGGTGATTTGGATCTGACTGCTCTCAAAGACTTGATCGGTACCGAGGCGGAACTTCAGAACATTGACGTTAAACTGGCGGGTACGTACGACGCCTACGATCTTTCGATTTCAACTCGCGCCGCCTCTGCCCTTCTTGCCCGACCTGCCGACCTTTCCGTCTCCGGTCAAGGAAAGAAAACCACCTTGTCCGACCTTCGGCTGAATGCAAGCATCGGCAAAAACATGCTGCGTTCCGCATTTCATGCCGCCTTGACCGACAAGAAGGCATCGGCTTCGGGCTCGGCCACGCTCTCCTGGTCCGACCTCAAGGATCTGGGCAAACTGCTCCCGGCAGATTCTCCCAAGACAAACGGATCGGCAGAACTTGCCTTGACGGCCTCAACGGCAGCAGACTTTGATCCCCGGTCTTTGGCCGTTGACATCACGTCACTTACGGTCAAAGCCTCGCTAAACGATGTGCCCTTCACGGCACAAACCACAGGTCACATTCAGGGCACGGACTCGTTTGCTGTCAAAAACTTGCTTCTGAAAGCCGACAACGCCTCTCTTGAGCTCGATGCCGCATTGAAAAAGGAAACACTCTCCGGGGCATTCCGCGTCAGCGCACCCGACCTCTCGCGCATCGACAAAACGCTGCGCGGCAGTGTCACCGGTTCAGGAAAACTCACCGGTACGCTTTCCATTCCTCAATTGTCGGCCCAAATGCATGCCTCTTCGCTGCGGTTCGGAGACATGTCGCTTGCGCGCGCCGATGTTTCCGCTCAAGTCACGACAACACAGAGTAAAGGCGAGCGTCTTCCCAAGGCCGACATAAAACTCAGTGCTGCCAATCTGTCCGCCTCTTCGGTTTCGTTCAAAACGATTTCCGCATCCTTCTCCGGCACGCAGTCCGTGCACACGCTGCAGGTGACAAGCAAGGGTTCTCCCGTTGCCATTGATGCGCGCCTCGACGGTCGCCTCGACAAATCAGGAACTCATTGGAACGGAGAACTCATCTCGGCAGCGCTCAAAACCGATCGCGGCACCTGGACGACTGCCGACAAACCGAAGCTTGCCTTCAACATAAACGCCTCGCAGGCCTCGCTCTCGCCGCACTGCTGGACAAGCAATTCTCAAAGTCTTGAAGTCTGTCTCAGGGAAGAACTTCACGCCGGCAAACAAGGCAGTCTCGCGCTTGACGTCAAAAACGCAGACTTTTCTCTCATCAAAGACCTCCTGCCGCCGGATCTTGATGTCAAGGGTCGCACGGATGCAACGGCAACCGTGAGCTGGACCGAACCCTCGCCCGAACACGCCGTCGCGCATGTAGAAGTGGCCGGGCGAGGCATTTCGGTGACGGCCGAAACAAACGGTTCGCGTCAAACGCTGCACTTCAAAGAAACGAAATTGTCCGCCGACTTCAAACCTCAATCCGCGCAGATCCAAAGCACGGTGTCGCTTAACGACGGGGGCGAATTGAAAGCCGACATTGCCGTAGCCGATCCGCTCACAAAGCGTCAGCTCTCGGGCTCCGTGACAGTCGACGATGTACAACTCGCGCAATTCAATCCCGTGCTCGCCTCTGTGTCGCCGCAGCTTTCGGCAAACGGCAAGCTTTCGGCGGAACTCAAGCCGCGCGGCACGCTCGAAAAACCCGCGTTATACGGCGATATCAAACTTGACGCCTTTACCGCGCAAGGTCAGGCCGTGCCGTTGGACATGAAGCCCTCCAACGTCATGCTGCACTTTGAGGGAGATCAGTCCGAATTGATTGCCGACCTTGAAACCGCACAAGGGAAGATTCGCGTGAGCGGCAACGCACAATGGAGTGATCCGGAAAACCCGACGGCTCGTGTATCCGTCAAAGGCGACAAAGTGCGCGTGAGTCTTCCTCCTTACGTCACAGCGCACGTAACACCGGACGTAGAGGCGAGCATTTCGCTGCAAAACCTCAATCTCTCGGGCAGTATCCAGATCAATCAGGCGCGCATCACCGTCAATGATCTGCCCACCGGCGCCATCTCTGCGTCCGCCGACGAAGAAATCATCGAAGCCAACCAAGTGGCCTTGCGCGTCCGTACACCGCTTAAGATCGAAAGTTCGCTGGTGATTCATCTGGGCGACGATGTGAATTTGAGCGCTTTCGGTTTAAAGAGCGAACTGCAGGGCGACGTCACGGTTACACAGAACGATCAAAACTTGGGCTTGACCGGCACGATCAAGCTGATTGACGGTACTTTCAAAGCCTACGGGCAGGATCTGGTCATCAACAAAGGCAATCTCACTTTTGCCGGCCCCGTCAACAAGCCAATTCTCGACTTTGAAGCCATCCGCAATCCGGACGCCATCGAAGACAATGTCACAGCGGGCATCCGCATCAAGGGGCCGAGCGACGCACCGCAAACGGAACTCTTTACGGATCCGGCCATGTCCCAAGCCGACGCCATCTCTTACATCATGCGCGGTCAAGGACTGCAAACGTCCAATGACGGCGACAACGCCATGCTCACATCCGCCCTTTTGGGCATGGGACTTTCGCAGACAGGACAGCTGGTCTCCGGCATCGGCGAAATGCTTCGCATCAGCGAGTTGAATGTTTCCACTGCCGGGACGGGAAACGACTCTCAGGTCGTTGTAAGCGGCTACGTCCTGCCCGGACTGCAGGTGAAATATGCGATGGGCATTTTCGACTCCGTCGCCACGCTGACGCTTCGTTATCGACTTTTGGCGCGGCTTTTTGTGGAAGCCAGTTCCGGCGCCGCGCAAAGTCTCGACGTACTCTATACGTTTGAGTTCTAGGCTGACGCACCAAAAGTTTCGGCCTTCGTCGGGAGTTCCGACAAAGGCCGATTGAACGAAGGAAGAAACGCCTCAGTGTTCTTTGCGAATCACGTGCCGCGTTTTTCCCAAATCATCCGTTTCTTGACTTACCATGGTGTGTCCGCCCTGCGTACAGAAAACATTGAGATCTTCAATCGCATGCGGATCGTCGGTGAGTACTTCCAGCGTCTGACCGACAACCACAGTCTTGAGAGCCTTCTTGGCTTTGAGCACCGGCTGCGGGCATTTCAGCCCGCAGCAGTCAAGCGTTGCGCACATGATCAGGCAAGCTTTTCGGCAATCCAAGCGCGGGCGCTTTCAAGCGCCGCCGGCAATGCCTTGACGTCGGACGCCCCGGCCATGGCCATATCGGGCTTGCCGCCGCCCTTGCCGCCGCACTGGGCGGCCACAAAGTTGACGAGCTCACCGGCCTTGATTTTGCCGATCAAGTCCTTCGTGACGCCGGCGCAAAGCTGAGCCTTGTCTCCGCCCGTCACCGCCAGAACGATCACGGCGGAACCGAACTTGCTCTTGAATTTGTCCATGGTCTCGCGCAACGTCTTGGCGTCAATGCCTTCGAGTGTCGTCAGAAGCACCTTGACGCCATTGACGTCTTGAGCGGCACTCAACGCCTCATCACCCTGCTTGGCGGCAAGCTTAGCCTTGGCTTCGGCCAATTCCTTTTCCAGGCGCTTGACGGTTTCACCCAAGTGGTCGATCTTTTCGGGCAATTCCTGAGCCGGCGCCTTGAACTTGGCAGCAGCCGTGGCAAGCAGATCGGCATTGTCCTGCATCAAGCGAACGGCGTTCAAGCCCGTGACGGCTTCCACGCGGCGAACGCCCGCAGAAATGCCCGCTTCGCTGATGATCTTGAAAGAACCGATGTCACCCGTGCGAGCCACGTGCGTACCGCCGCAGAGCTCCACCGAGGTGCCGATATTCAACACGCGAACCGTCTCGCCGTACTTTTCGCCGAAAAGCATCGTCGCACCGCTCGTGCGGGCGTCTGCAAGCGACATGACACGACACTGCACCGGCGTGTTGGCCAGGATTTCAGCGTTTACGATGTCTTCGACCTGACGGATTTCATCAGCCGTCATCGGTTTGTCGTGGTGGAAGTCAAAGCGCGTCACAGCGTCGTTGACAAGACTTCCCTTCTGCGCCACGTGTTCACCGAGCACTTCGCGCAAAGCCTTGTGCATGATGTGCGTCACCGAGTGGTTGCGCATGATGGCTTCACGACGCTTGGCGTCGACCACAGCCTTAAACGTATCGCCCGTCTTGACTTCGCCTTCGCAAACATGAGCCACGTGGCTAAAGACGCTCGCCTTGAGCTTTAGGCAATCACGAACCTGCAAGAGCGTCGTGCCGTTTTCGAGCACGCCGGTGTCGCCCACCTGTCCGCCCATTTCAGCGTAGAACGGAGTCTTGTCGAGAATGACCAGAACATCGTCGCCGGCCTGAGCCGCTTCTACCTGAATGCCGTCCTTGTAAACCGCCAGCACCTTGGCTTGCGGAACTTCGAGCGTGTCGTAACCCACAAATTCGTTGTTGTCGCCCGTAAAGAGTACGTCGGCGGCAATCTTGAATTTGCCAGCGGCACGTGCCTTGTTCTTCTGCTCGAGCATGCAGGCTTCAAAGCCTTCGGTATCGACCGTCAAACCGCGTTCGCGGCACACGTCGCCCGTCAGATCCACCGGGAAGCCATAGGTGTCGTGCAGCTTAAAGGCGATGTCGCCCGGCAGCACTCCGTCCTTGCATTCGGCCATAGCTTCGTCAAGAATCTGCATGCCGTTGGAGAGCGTCTGCAGGAAACGTTCCTCTTCGGCACGAATCACTTCGGCAATCCTCGGATTCTTGATTTCCGGATAGATATCGCCCATTTCACGGGCAAGCGGCTCGATCAATTTGTAGAAGAACGGACCGCGGGCGCCGAGCTTGTAGCCGTGGCGGATCGCACGACGGCAGATGCGACGAATCACGTAAGCACGCCCCTCGTTGCCGGGCTTGACGCCGTCGGCCACGGCAAAGCCGCAGGAACGGATGTGGTCGGCGATCACCTTGAGAGACGGACTCTGCGGATCGACATTTTCGGCACCGGCCTCTTCAACGGCTTGCTTCGCAGCACGCATCAGATTTTGGAAGAGATCAATATCGTAGTTGGTGTCGACTTGTTGCAAAACGGATGCCAGACGTTCCAAGCCCATGCCGGTATCGATGTTGGGCTTGGGCAGACGGTTCATGTTGCCTGCCGTATCGCGGTTAAACTGCGTAAACACCAGGTTCCAGATTTCCATGTAACGGTCGCCGTCTTCGTCGGGGCTTCCCGGAGGGCCGCCCTGAATCTTGGGGCCGCGGTCAAAGAAGATTTCCGAGCACGGACCGCAGGGGCCGGTGTCGCCCATCATCCAGAAATTGTCGGACATGTAGCGGGCACCCTTATTGTCTCCGATGCGCACAATGCGCTCCGCAGGCACGCCGATTTCTTTATTCCAGATGTCGTAGGCTTCGTCGTCTTCGATATAGACCGTCACCCAGAGGCGTTCGGCCGGAAGCTTATAAACCTTCGTGAGCAGTTCCCAGGCCCAGGCAATGGCTTCACGCTTGAAATAGTCGCCGAAGCTGAAATTGCCGAGCATTTCAAAAAACGTGTGGTGACGAGCCGTGTACCCGACATTGTCCAAGTCGTTGTGCTTGCCGCCGGCGCGGATGCACTTCTGAGCCGTCGTTGCACGCTGCAGGCTCTTATCCAAACCAAGGAAATTATCCTTGAACTGGTTCATCCCCGCGTTGGTAAACAGCAGCGTCGGGTCGTCTTGCGGGACCACGGGGCTCGAAGCCACAATGGGGTGTCCCTTGCTCTCGAAGAACTTCAGAAAAGCCGTACGAATCTCGGCGGCCGTCATGTAAGTGTCGGGTTTCATAGAGATATGTGTGAGTCTTATCCAATAGTCGTGCAGCCGGGTTTTGCGGGCACAACAAATCCGCGGGTGTTGCACCCGCAACAATTCGGGGAATTTTACAGGAAAGGGAAACGACGGAAATGATCTGCCGCAGGTTGGGCATCACAATGCCTCCTGCGGCTGAACATTTTTGACTAATCCAACGCCTGAGCCATACGCTCGGCCAACTGTCGGGCCACTTCCTTGTCCTGCGCTTCAACCATGATGCGCAACAGCGGCTCGGTTCCCGACGGACGAATCAGCACGCGTCCGCTGCCGGAGAGCTCCGCTTCGCAGGCCTTGATCGCGGCAGCAAACTTTTCGTTGCCCTTCCAGTCATAGCCTTTTGCAATGCGGCGATTGATGAGGACCTGCGGCATCAACTGCAAATCGGCCGTGAGTTGGGCCAGATTCTTTCCGCTCGAGACAACGGCCGCCAAAACCTGCAAAGCGCTCACAATGCCGTCGCCCGTAGTCTGGCAATCAAGCGCAATCAAATGCCCCGAGCTTTCGCCGCCGTAGAGCCACCCCTTTTCGAGCAGCTTTTCCATCACGTAACGATCGCCCACCTTGGCACGCTCAAACGGGATACCGAGTTCGGCAAACCGCTTTTCCAACGCGAAATTGGTCATCAGCGTTCCCACGACGCCCGAGGATTTGCCCATCGTTTGGATACGCTCGCGCGCCATAACGTACAAAAGCGCGTCACCGTTGTAGACGTTGCCCTGATTGTCGGCCATGATCAAGCGATCGGCGTCACCGTCAAAAGCCAACCCCAAATCTGCGCCCGCCTTAGCCGTTCTTTCGGCCAAATCGTCCGTATGTGTGGCGCCGACGTCACGGTTGATGTTAAAGCCGTCCGGTTCAACACCGTCGGACACAATGTCGGCACCCAGTTCATGGAACACCGAAGGAGCCGCGTGATACGCCGCTCCGTGCGCGCAATCGAGATAAAGCTTCATGCCTTTGAGGTCGAAACCGGTCGGGAACGTGCTCTTGCAGAATTCGACGTAACGACCGCAGGCATCATCGAGTCGATAGGCTTTCCCCAGCGCATCGCTCGCCACGCATTGATAGCCCTTGGCAATTTCGGCTTCGATTTCCTCTTCAACCGCATCGGGTAATTTGGTACCGCCGGCCGAGAAGAACTTGATGCCGTTGTCATGGTAGGGATTGTGGCTAGCACTGATCACCACGCCCGCATCCAGACGCAAAGCACGGGTGAGATAGGCAACGGCAGGCGTCGGTACCGGACCGCACAGCACAATATCCACGCCGGCAGCCGAAAAACCCGCCTGCAGCGCGGCTTCAAGCATGTATCCCGACACGCGCGTATCTTTGCCGATCAGAACCGTGGCGCGAGCCGTTTTACTGTGTCGGGCAAACACGCGGCCGGCCGCCTGCCCAAGCAACAACACAAAGTCCGGCGTAATCGGAGCTTCACCTACCGTACCGCGTACGCCGTCGGTTCCAAAAAACTGTCTTGCCATTTTTTCTCAATCCTTTCGTCAAACGCTCAACGCGCTTGCTGCAAAACTCGAATTTTTTAATTTTAGCGAGCCGCCTGCAGGGCCTGCCAAACATCAAAAGCCTCCCGGGTTTCCCGTACGTCGTGCACGCGAACAATTTGAGCGCCGCGCTCGGCGGCAAGCAAGGCTCCCGCTACGCTCGAGACGATACGTTTGGAAGGATCGGCTTGGTTCGTTGCGGTACCGATCGAAGTTTTGCGCGATAGCCCCATGAGATACGGACGACCGCTAGCCACAAAACGTTCGGTGTGCTTCAAAATGCTGAAGTTGTGTTCAAACGTCTTTCCGAAACCGAAACCCGCGTCCCAACAGATTTGCGCCGGCTTGACGCCTTTGATCAAAAGCGCCTCTTCACGGCGCCTGAGATAAGTTTCGATTTCGCCGAGCAAATCTTCGTAGTCGGGACGGTTTTGCATCGTCTGCGGCGTGCCCTGCATATGCATGATCACGAGCCCCGCACCGCTTCGCGCGGCCACATCTTCGGCGCCGGGCAATTCAAACGCGCGAATGTCATTGAGAATGCATGCGCCGGCCTCGAGGCTAGCCTGCATCACTTCGGGCTTACTCGTATCAACCGACACAGCCAGCCCCTCCTGCGCAAGCGCCCGCACCACAGGTACCACGCGGCGGATCTCTTCTTCAACGCTGACCTCAGACGCTCCCGGTCGGGTTGATTCTCCGCCGACATCCAGAATGTCGGCACCTTGTTCGGCCAAACGCTTGCCCCAAGCCACAGCCGCTTCAAATTCGTTGTGCGTGCCGCCGTCGGAAAACGAATCGGGCGTCACGTTCACGATGCCCATGATGAGCGGTCGCGTGAGATCCAGTAGGCGATCCCGACATTGCCAGGTTGTGGCCCGCGCGCAAATTTCTGTCTGCACGATTGTGTCCTTTCAAAAAAACGGCGGGACTTGCCCGCCGTCAAATGATTCGATAACGCTAATTATTTCGGCTCTTCTTTGTCCGAAGCATGTGCTTCGTGAGGAACATCATCCGCGGGAGCCTTGGCTTCCTGCATCGGCTCCTCAACCTTTTCTTCCTTTCGAGGTTCGGGCTTGGCCGATCCCGTCATCGGAGACTTGGGCGGACGCGGCTCATTGCCGGCAAGAATGTCGTCAATCTGATCGCCGTCAATCGTTTCCCAATCCAAAAGAGCCTTAGCCATGCGGTGCATTTCCTTCTGATGGCCTTCAATGAGGTCTCGCGCACGCTTGTATTGTTCGTCGAGAATGCGGCGGATTTCAGCATCAACCTGCTGCATTGTCTTTTCCGAAATGTGCGTGGTCTTCGTCACCGAACGGCCGAGGAAGACCTCACCCTCGTTTTCGGCATAGACCATCACGCCCATCTTGTCGCTCATGCCGTAACGCATCACCATATCGCGAGCAAGCTGAGAGGCACGCTCAAAGTCATTGCTCGCCCCGGTCGTCATCTGATTCATGAACACTTCTTCGGCAATGCGACCGCCGAAGAGGATGGCGATGCGGGTAAGCAGATAGTCGCGATCGTACGAGTAACGATCTTCTTCGGGCAACTGCATCGTCACGCCGAGCGCTCGGCCGCGCGGGATGATCGTCACCTTGTGCACCGGATCCGACTTGGGCAGAAGCTTGGCAACCAGCGCGTGACCGGATTCGTGATAGGCCGTATTGCGGCGCTCGTCTTCGGTCATCACCATGGAGCGGCGCTCCGCCCCCATCATGATCTTGTCCTTGGCCAATTCAAAGTCGTTCATTTCCACCACGCGACCGTTGCGGCGTGCGGCAAAAAGAGCGGCTTCGTTAACGAGGTTGGCAAGATCGGCACCGGAGAACCCCGGCGTACCGCGTGCAATCACGTCGGGCTGCACGTCAGAGCCGATCGGCACCTTTTTCATGTGCACGTTGAGAATCTGTTCGCGACCGCGGATATCGGGCAACGGCACCACGACCTGACGGTCAAAGCGCCCCGGACGCATCAAGGCAGGATCAAGCACATCCGGGCGGTTGGTTGCGGCAATGACGATGACGTTGGTGCCGGTTTCAAAGCCGTCCATTTCCACAAGCATCTGGTTGAGCGTCTGTTCGCGCTCGTCGTTGCCGCCGCCAAGACCTGCGCCACGCTGGCGGCCCACCGCATCGATTTCGTCGATAAAGATAATGCAGGGGGCGTTTTTCTTGGCGTTTTCAAACATGTCGCGCACGCGGGCCGCGCCCACGCCTACGAACATTTCCACGAAGTCAGAGCCGGAAATCGAGAAAAACGGCACGCCGGCTTCACCGGCAATGGCTTTGGCAAGCAAAGTTTTGCCGGTACCGGGCGAACCCACGAGCAGAATGCCGCGCGGAATATGGCCGCCCAAACGCTGAAACCGCGACGGATCGCGCAGAAACTCCACGACTTCCTGCACGTCTTCCTTGGCTTCGTCGCACCCTGCCACATCGGCAAAGCGCACTTTATTGGCCGAATCGTCAAGCATGCGCGCCTTGCTCTTGCCGAACGAAAAGGCGCCCGACTTGCCGCCCTGCATTTGACGCATGAAGAAAATCCACACGCCGATCAAAAGCAGCATCGGGAACCAGCTCACAAGAATTGTCTGCAAAAACGACGGTTCTTCTTCGGGCTTGCCGAAGACCTGCACGCCGTTTTTACGCAGATCGTCAACCATCCACAGGTCGCCCGGGCTTGTAATCACGTAGGAAGCGCCTTCAACAGGCGTCACTGTGATCTTGCGGCCCTGCACGTCCACGCGGCGAATCTTGCCGTCCTTGGCATCCTGCATGAACTGCGTGTAGCTCGTCTGTTCGGCGTTCATGGGCGCTGTGGCCGAATTGTCGAACTGCCGGAAAACAGTAAAGAGTACAAAAGCGATGAGCAACCAAACCGCTACGCGGCCGATCATTCTGTTGTCCAAGATATTCCTCTGTCTTGTGCGGACGGTCCTCCCAAAAGCCAGACCGTCCTGTCTCGAATCAAAATAAAAAATGGTCAGTGGCGTCTTTTGACACGAAATAGATGCCGACACCGAAGCACGTTAAGCCTATAGCAAAACCCGGACAAATGTCCTGGGTCAATGCCTGAGATTGGTTAACAAAGTTTGCTCGAGACGCTTACTTTTGCTTCAGGCGACGGGCCACCACGTACATTTCCGCACTCGAATTGCGGCTTGCCTCGGGTTTGCGCTGCGCCACACTCACGAAATGCTTCTTACAGTTTTCAATGAACTGAGAGTAGCCCGACCCCTGAAACGCCTTGGTGACAAAGACGCCTTCGGGCTTGAGGTGCTCAACGGCAAAGTCAAGCGCGAGTTCATTGAGAAGAAGACTGGCGTTGGCGTCGACCATGGCAATGCCTGATAGGTTCGGCGCCATGTCGCTGATCACGACGTCGAGCTTGTCCCCGCCGAGAATTTCATTGAGCTTGTCGGCAACTTCCTGCTCGCGGAAGTCCCCCTGCAGAAACGTCACCCCGTCGATGGGCTCCATCGGCAGGATGTCCATGGCGATAATGCGGCCCTTCAATTCGCCGTTTTTGTCGGTGAGTCGCTCGCGCACGATCTGCGTCCAGCTGCCCGGGGCGCTGCCGAGATCAGCCACGTTCATACCGGGGCGAAAGAGGTGTTCGGTATCGTCGAGTTCCGTGAGTTTATAAACGGAGCGGGCACGATAGCCCTCGCGGCGACTCTTTTTTACGAAAGGGTCGTTGATGTGGCGCTCGATCCAAGCGCGGTTGGAACGTAGTTTTTTTAGGGATTTGGGCATGAAAACAAATAAAATGCGTCCTGCACGACTTTTTTAGGTACAAAGACGCATATTTAACAATGACAGAACTAATTTTAGAGCGTAACGAAAGACTGCGCCTGCGCGCCGACGCCCATCACTTGAATCCGCTCGTGCTGATCGGAGAAAAAGGCATGACGCCGGCCGTCTTGAGAGAAATCGAGCGCGCGCTCGACGATCATGGCCTCGTCAAGGTGCATGTGGCCGGAGACGATCGCGAAGAACGCGACGAAATTTACCACACGGTGGCCGACGAACTCGGCGCCGCCCGCATTCAGGAAATCGGCAAGATGCTCGTCTTTTATCGTCCTCCCGTTGAAAAGAACGAAGAGGATATCGGCCTGGCGCAGCTGCGAGCCAAGTCTGACCCGGGCGCACGCGGTATCAAAAAGCCCGCCGACAAGAAAAAGAAGCTCGCTTTGGGCAAACCCGCCAGCGCCAAGGACGCCAAGCGCAAGAGCAAAGCGCGTGCGGCAGCCAAGCGCAAAACCAAGAAGGCCTCGCTTGCCTGACGAACTTCAAATTTTCGTCTCAAAGCCTGCGGAACGTCCAAACCGCAGGCTTTTTTGCGAGTGCGACTGATGAGTGTGACAGCTCAATGACGGATTTGTGACAACTTTGTCATAAATCTGTCATAAACATCTGCAAAACTTCTTTATTGAGTTGTCAACAACCCATCCGTGCTCAAATGTCTGATTTTTATTTGGTCGTCCTCGGCTTTCTGGCCGTGCTGGCGTGCTTTGACTTGTTCGTAGGCGTCAGCAACGACGCCGTTAACTTCCTCAATTCCGCTTTAGGCTGCCGTATTGCTCGCTTTCGCACCACAATGTGGGTAGCCAGTCTCGGTGTGCTGCTCGGCGCCACCTTCTCCTCCGGCATGATGGAGATTGCCCGATCCGGTGTCTTTCATCCGCAGATGTTCACATTCAACGAGATCATGATTGTCTTCTTTGCCGTCATGATCGCCGACGTGCTTCTGCTGGACACGTTCAATTCCCTGGGGCTCCCCACCTCCACCACCGTTTCCATCATCTTCGAGCTGCTCGGCAGCGCCCTTGCCGCCGCTCTCTACAAGATTTACGTTGCCGACGGCAACTTCGCGGCCGTTGTTGATTACATCAACACGGCCAAGGCACTGACGATCATCTCAGGTATCTTGATTTCCGTAGGCGTTGCCTTCGTCTCGGGCATGGTCGTGCAGTACCTGATGCGTTTGCTCTTTACCTTCCACTTTGAAGCCATGTATCGCCGCATCGGCGGCATCTTCGGCGGCTTCTGCCTCACGGCCATCTTCTACTTCCTCGTCATGAAAGGCGCCAAGGGTGCGAGCTTCATGCAACCCGAATGGATCGCGTGGATCGACGCCAATACCTCCGCCATCCTTTTGACGCTCTTCATCGGATTGTCCATTTTGTTTTCCATTTTGCTTTGGACAATCAACTTCAACATCTTCCGAATCGTCATTCTGAGCGGCACCTTCTCGCTTGCTTTCGCGTTTGCCGGCAACGACTTGGTGAACTTCGTCGGTGTGCCGCTTGCCGCTCTTGATGCCGTACGCGACTTCATGGCCAACGGCACCGACGGCGACACCTTTATGATGACAAGCCTTGCCGAAAAAGGCAGCAAGGTCGCCACGATCTTCCTGCTCCTGTCCGGTTTGATCATGGTGCTCACGCTGTGGTTCTCCAAAAAAGCCCACCGCGTGGTGCAGACCTCAATCAACCTGTCTTCGAGTCAGCAAGGCGAACACGAACAGTTCGGCAGCTCCCTGCCCGGCCGCATGATCGTGCGCAGCTCCATGACGCTCGGTTCGGTCATTCGTCAGATTCTGCCGATGCGCCTTCAGGGGACTTTGCATTCTCGCTTCAAGCCCCGTAAGCTCGAGCGCAACGAACAGCCGCTGCCCTTCGACTATGTCCGCGCTTCCGTCAACTTGGTCCTCAGTTCCATCCTGATTGCCTCCGCGACCAGTCTTCAGCTGCCTTTGTCCACCACCTACGTGACCTTCATGGTGGCAATGGGCTCGAGCTTTGCCGACGGCGCATGGGATCGTGAAACGGCTGTTTACCGCATTTCGGGTGTGCTCACCGTCATCAGCGGTTGGTTCCTGACGGCCTTTACCGCCTGCTCGGCAGCTGCCATCGTCTGCGTGATGGTGATGATGGGCGGCACCTATATGATGGTTGCCCTCATGCTCTTTGTGCTCACGCTCCTGGTGCGCTCCAACTTCCTGAAGTCGCACTCGGCCGAACAAAAGGAACTGCGCCTGAAAAACGACGACTGCTACTCGGTACGCGACGCCATCAACGATACGGTCGGCGTGCATCTGCAGCACTCCGTGGATCTGTACGAAGCCACCGTGAAGGCCTTCCTCAACGACAACGAATCTGCTTTGCGCAAAATCAAGAGCGAATCAGCCGACTTCTTCGATATGCTGAGCCGCGAACGCAGTATCTATTACGACATGGCCCAGCAGCGCAAGTCCGACACGAAGCTTGACCGCGACGCGCGCTATTGCTACTACCGCGCCTACACCGGTATGCGTGAAGTAGGCAGCAACCTGCAAAAGCTCACGACGACCGTGAAGGATCACATCGCCAACCGTCACCGCGTCTATAAGGGTGAACTCAAGGCCAATCTGATCCAATTGGCAAGCGATCTGCAAAAGCTCGGCCGCGCCGTCAAGGGACGCCACGCGCTTGAATCGGTGAAACTCAACGGCAACGACATCATTCTGGAAATCGATCGCATGCAGGAAAACCTGCTCTCATCGATTGCTACGGAAAACATCTCGATGCGCGGCTGCGAGCTTTACCTCAACTTCCTGCAGTTCGCCCGCGAATTGGTCAATCGCTACAGTATCGTGGCCGTGTTACAGCACGAACTCAACGACCTATGTGACCGCGCCAAGAGTGATGACAAAACTAACGGTAAACCCGACCTCAAGACGGACAAGCCTGTCTCGCACAGCGGTCCTCAAAACATCCTGCGTGCTTTGCACGTCACGGGCTTCGGAAAAAAATCCTGACCGAATTAATTTCCTAGCCTAACGCTACGCCCCGTACAATCCTTGCTGTTGTGCGGGGCTTTTTTGCCTGCCTGAATCTTGAGGAGTATCGCCTTGCGCGGACTGATTTTGTTTGATCTGGACGGAACGTTGATGGACAGCGCCCCGGGGCTGGCCCACTCGGCCAATTTTCTTAGAACCCGCGCGGAACTTGCGCCGCTTCCCTACGAAGCACTCAGGGAACATTGCGGACGCGGTGCGGCAGGGCTGATCTGGGCGGGACTGCGCATGCCCACAGATGCCGTTGCCTTTGGAGCTGCCAAGCGCGATTTTCTGGAGCACTACGCGCAGATCATGGTACAAGACAGCACGCTTTTTGAAGGCGTTGCCGAGATGCTCTCGCAATTGCGTCAAACCGGGTTTGATTGGGGCATTGTGACCAACAAAGCAATTGAGCTTGCCCGTCCTCTGTGCGAAGCCAAAGGCATCGCGAAGAACGCCGCCTGCATTCTGTCAGGGCAAAGTTTTGCCGCCGCAAAACCCGCGCCGGACGCTTTGCTCCATGCAATGGAAACATTAGGCTATGCGGCTTGCGAAACCATTTATGTAGGCGACGACGCTCGTGACGCTCAGGCAGCCGCCAACGCAGGCGTACCCTTCATTGCCGCTACCTGGGGCTACACCGGCAGCGGCGCGGCCGTTTCCGACTGGGGAGCGGCCGCGTTGGCCAGACAGGTTTCAGAACTTCCCGAATTGGCCGCCCGATTGCTGTCACGCTAAACACGCTCTTCCACACTTGTTTTGCCGTCGGTACCAAAGGCAAGGCGCTTCAATGCCTCGAGGCGGTCGCGAAGAACGGCCGCCTGTTCGAAATCGAGATCGCGCGCGCAGGCAAGCATTTTCTTTTCGGTTTCCTTGATTTCCTTGGCCAGACTCTTGTCGTCCTTGATGTCGAGTCCTTTGATCTTGCCTTCGTCCTGTGCGCTGGCGTCAGGCCTGTAGACGCCGTCGATGATGTCACGCACTTCCTTGACGACGCTCTTGGGCGTGATACCGTGTTCGCGGTTGTAGTCCTTTTGCTTGGCACGGCGACGTTCGGTTTCATCAATGGCCTGCCGCATGGAGTCCGTCATTGTATCGGCATACAGAATTGCCTTGCCGCGCACGTTGCGGGCCGCGCGGCCGATAGTCTGGATCAGTGATCGGGTTGATCGCAGGAAACCTTCTTTATCCGCGTCAAGAATGGCCACAAGCGACACTTCCGGGATGTCCAGTCCCTCGCGCAGCAGATTGATGCCCACAAGTACGTCAAAGACACCCGCGCGCAGGTCCCGAATAATTTCCACGCGCTCAACCGTGTCAATGTCGGAGTGCAAATAGCGCACGCGCACATTGTGCTCGCGCAGATATTCCGTCAACTCCTCGGCCATGCGTTTGGTAAGCGTTGTCACCAGCACGCGCTCGCCCTGAGCGGCACGTTCGTTGACCTCGGAAAGCACATCATCAACCTGCGTGAGCGCCGGACGAACTTCCACTTCCGGGTCCACGAGCCCCGTCGGGCGCACCACTTGTTCAACTATTTGAGCGCTTTTTTCCAGTTCGTATGCGGCCGGCGTTGCCGACACAAAGATCGAGCGGCGCATTTTGCGTTCGAATTCGTCAAAGCGAAGCGGTCGGTTGTCCAGCGCCGAAGGCAGACGAAACCCATACTGCACGAGCGTTTCCTTTCGCGAGCGGTCGCCTCGATACATACCGCCCAACTGCCCCATCATCACGTGGCTTTCGTCAAAAAACATGATGCTGTCGGCGGGCAGATAGTCGATGAGACACGGCGGAGCCTCTCCGGGAGCAAGCCCCGTGAGGTGACGCGAATAGTTTTCGATGCCTTTGCAAAAGCCCACCTGATCGAGCATTTCCAGGTCAAAAAGCGTTCTTTGCTGCAAGCGCTGCGCTTCTACGAGCTTATTGTCTCTGTATAGCTCGTCCAACCGTTCCTTGAGTTCTGCCTTGATGCCCTCCATCGCCCGAACGATCTCGTCGCGCGGCGTCACGTAGTGGCTTGCCGGATAAACAACAAAGCGCGGCACTCGCTGGCGCACTTGACCGGATAAGGGATCAAAAAGCACCACCGCTTCGACTTCGTCGTCAAAAAGCTCGACGCGCACGGCAACTTCGGCGTGCTCGGCAGGAAAGATGTCGATCGTATCGCCCCTTACGCGAAACGTACCGCGCAAAAACTCCATGTCATTGCGCTTGTACTGCATCTTGACGAGCTGGCTGATGAGATCCTTGCGTTCCTTCGTGTCTCCCGTGCGCAGAATCAGTCGCATCTGTGTGTAGCTTTCGGGCTTGCCGATGCCGTAGATGGCCGAGACCGTCGCCACGATCACCGTATCGCGACGTTCGAGAATGGATTTGGTGGCTGCAAGCCGCATCTGTTCGATATGCTCATTGACGGCCGAATCCTTTTCAATGAAAAGATCGCGCGCCGGCACATAAGCTTCGGGCTGATAGTAGTCGTAGTAGGAAACAAAGTATTCGACAGCGTTGTTCGGGAAGAACTCACGCATTTCACTGTAGAGCTGCGCCGCAAGCGTCTTGTTGGGCGCCATCACGATGGCAGGCACTCCCAGGCGCGCAATGATGTTAGCCATCGTAAAGGTCTTGCCCGACCCGGTAACGCCCAAAAGCGTCTGCGCGCTGTACCCCTCCCGAAGGCCCTCGGTAAGTTTGGAAATCGCCGTAGGCTGATCACCGGCAGGATCGAACTCCGCGTGCAATTCAAACGGAGAATGCTCAAAAGTCAGAATCTGAGTCACAAATACAATTCTCAACAAACACAGAAAGAGCGCATACGGCTAATTTCTAACGCCCAAAACAAACCGCATGCAGCCTGAAGGTCTAATATTAGTTATTGCCGTCGGCTTAGACGTACGTTTACAGCCGGCCGGACCAATTGGACGAAAAATTTTCAACAACAACTACACAGGGATGCATATGTCCGATGCTTTGTTCAGCAGCCTCGTTGCTGCACCTGCCGATCCGATCCTTGGCGTGACACAGCGTTACCGCCAGGATCCCCGTCCTCAGAAAGTGAATCTCGGGGTGGGCGCCTACATGACCGATGAAGGCGTCACGCCCGTTCTCGACGTCGTTAAGGAAGCCGAAACGGCCCTCGCCGAAGCTTGCATTCCGCACAGCTATCTGCCCATCAGTGGTCTGGACGGCTACGGCGCACATGTTCAGCAAATGGTCTTCGGTGCCGACAGCGAGATCGTTCTGTCGGGGCGCGCCGCCACGATCCAGACTCTGGGCGGCACGGGCGCACTGAAGGTCGGCATGGACTTCATGTTCCACATCTGCGGTGAACGTGTTGCTTCCACGTCATTGCCCACCTGGGGCAATCACAATGCCATCCTCGGCATGGCTGGCTACGAAATCAAGCCCTATCGCTACTACGACGCCTCCACCAACAGCCTCAATTTCGATGCCATGGTCGAGGACCTCAAGGCATTGCCTGCCAAGACTCTCGTTGTGTTGCACTCCTGCTGCCACAACCCGACCGGCTACGATCTCAACGAAGAACAGTGGAAGGTCGTCATCGAGATCTGCCAAAAGGGTGGCCTTACCCCCTTCCTTGACATGGCGTATCAGGGCTTCCGCGACGGTCTGGACGAAGACGCCACCGCCATTCGCATGTTTGCCGCCTCCGGCATGAGCTTCCTGGTCGCCACATCGTTCTCCAAGTCGTTTAACCTCTACAACGAACGCATCGGCGCTTTGACAGTCGTCTGCCAGAGCAAGACCGAAGCCGACATCGTCATGACGCAGCTAAAGGCCGTGGTGCGCTGCAATTACTCCAACCCGCCTGCTCACGGCGCCTACATTGTTGAACGCGTGCTTTCCGATCCGCAAAAATACGCTCACTGGAAGCAAGAACTCGGCGGCATGCGCGAACGCATCCGCTCGATGCGTAAGGCTTTGGCCGATGAAATGGCTCGTCTCGGCGCCAAGCGCGACTTCAGCTTCGTGACGCGCCAGGCCGGCATGTTCTCCTTTACAGGATTGACTCCCGAACAAGTTGAAAAACTGGCCGCCGACTACGGCATTTATGCCGTTAAAAACGGCCGCATCTGCATCTGCGGACTCAACACCCGCAATGTGGAATACGTCGCCAAATCCATTGCCGAGGTGCTCTAAAACCGCTTCAGCAGGTTGATTTGCCTTCCCGCCGTCGCCTATCTTCCCGGGCGGCGGCTTTTTTTTCAAAAAAGCACTTAGTTTGAATTGTCGTTATAAGTCTTTAAAATTCATGGACTTACATCCAAATCGAGCATGGTTTTTGCTTGAAGGTGAAGCAAAGAGCAAATTTTCTTCGAAAAAAACTTGCCAAAACCTAAAAACACCTATATAGTTCCGGTTCTGCATTCCCCGATAGCTCAGTCGGTAGAGCAACGGACTGTTAATCCGTGGGTCGTTGGTTCGAGCCCAACTCGGGGAGCCACCTCTTCTTTTAGAAGGGTGCAGAAAGAAAAGAGCGCGTCACTTCGGTGTCGCGTTTTTTTGTTTTTGCAAACTTGATTTTTGAAATTTATTTCAGCGAATGCGGGTTCTCTCGTAGCGTCATGTAAAACACTGATGCGACTTCTCCGCCACCCCAAAACATAACGAAATTTTGCGATACAGAGGTAGCTCTGGCGCACTCAGCAAAAAAGCGCCGATCCGAAGATCGACGCTTCTCGTTATCAAAGCCAGCAGCAGCTGTCTTTGCCTTTACTGTTGTCGTTGAGCTATCTCATCCAACTGCCCCGACAGCACCGCAACGATGGAGCAGCGGTTGATGAACTCTCGTGCAAACACGAGGAAATTCAGGTAGAGCTCACAGCCGCGTACCGACAACTTATCATCCGGAATGCGACGCAGAAGTTCAGCCTGCAGCGCATCGATACGGTTGCTCGCCTCATCGGCATGCAGCATGACGTTGCGCAAATTCAGCTTGCCGCCTTCTCCGGTCGAGATCTGCTTGAGATACTGCGCCAGATTTTGCAGTTCGTTCTTCAGTTCGCCCTGGTAAATACGATGGCGGTTGGCGACGTGATCGGTCGCAAGTTTTGCCAGAGATTGCAGCGAACGACCGACTTCGCGCATATTGGTCGATATGCGGTAGTAGCAATAGCGTGCGTCAAAGTCCTTGTTGGTAGGCCTGAAACTTGAGTTGGCCATACGATAGTAGAGGCCGCGATCCGCACTCATCTTGTCGAACAACTCGTTGCTGTCCGTCTTGATCTGCCGCAGATCGGACTCTTTGTCAGCCAGGAACTTATCAACCAGTTCTCCGAAGACGGCAACCGTCTTTTCAAAGTTGACTTCCGTGCGCTCTTCAACAAGTTGCTGCATCTTATGAGCGTCATAACGCGTATCAAGATCGGCACGCATATCCACCGTATCGAGCTTGGCCTTAAGGTTGGATCGTACGAGCAGGAACACGGAACCCACGGCAAAGATCAAGGCGACAATGCCCTCGCCCCAGAGCGTCAGCCAGCAAACGACTGCAGCCATAGTCGAAGCGCAAAGCGCCGTGATAAACCAGCCGCTGATCACGGTCAACACACCCGAGATACGATAAACGGCGGTTTCACGATCCCAGGCGCCGTCGGCAAAGCTCGAGCCCATCGCAACCATAAAGGTCACGTACGTCGTCGACAACGGAAGCTTCAGGCTTGTCGCAGAAGCAATCAATACGGCACTTACGACCAGGTTGATCGAGGCGCGAACATAGTCAAAAGGCAGCGGTGTTTCGCCATGCTGTAACTTCTTGGGCTCAAAACGGCTGTCGATACCCTTTTTGACACCCATGGGAATGAATTGATTCACAAGCCGGCCAAAGCCCATGCTGGCGCGCACGATCATGCGGCCGGGCAGAGAACTGCCGAACTGTTCGTGTTCCCCGGAATTGCTCGAAGACAGATTGATTGAGGTTTGAATCACAATCTGGGCTTTCTTGGAGAACCACAGCGTGAGCACCATCACAAGGCCTGCCAACAGCAGCAGGAATGTGTTGGCAACCGTAGGCTTAAGCAGTCCTTCCATCGTGAAGGTGTCTGCAGCGGCACCGGAAGCAACCCACTCGTTGTAGGAGTCCAGAGCAGCAAGCGGCACGCCCACGAAGTTGACAAGGTCGTTGCCGGCAAAAGCAAATGCCAGAGCAAAGGTGCCGGCCAAAATGATGATCTTGAAGACGTTGACGTTGGCAACCAGAATCAGAAGCTGGAAGACAATCGAGAGCACCACAAAGAGCGTTGCCACAATCGGCAGCGTGTTGTTGCTCATGAAGTCAATCCATTCGGGGCGCATGAAGCTCGCGCCCTTGGCGCCCTTCATGACCAGGAAGTAGAAAATAGCTGTAATAGCCAGCCCCGCGTAGACGCCGCCGATGCGGCGATACATTTTTTCGAAATTGAACGTGAAGATCAGTCGGGCAATGTATTGCACGACAGTGCCGGCAACGAATGCCACCGCCACCGAAATCAGGATGCCCGAAATGATCGTGAGCGACCGAGAACTATTGATGTATTCCGCCACGTCAGCCAGCGATTTGCCGTCGGCCAGCAGCGTAAAGGCAGCTGCGGCAAGTGCACTGCCAAGCAATTCGAACACGATCGACACGGTCGTCGAAGTCGGCAGACCGAGTGAATTGAAGGTGTCAAGCAGAATAATGTCCGTGACCATAACCGCAAAGAAAATCACCATGATTTCGTTGAAGGTGAACATTTGCGGATTGAAGACGCCGGAGCGGGCAATTTCCATCATCCCCGAGGAGAAGGTGGCGCCCAACATCACGCCGATGCTCGCAACGAACATCGTCGTTTTAAACGAGGCGATGCGGCACCCGAGAGCAGAATTGAGGAAGTTGACGGCGTCGTTGCTGACGCCCACGAATAGATCAAAAACAGCCAGCAGGCCCAAAAAGACCAGCAAGGCAATGTAATAGTGTTCCATGGCTTGTTGTTGTCTTGAAGGAATATGATTTTGTCGAGGGATTCTCGGCGCGCAGTGTGCGCTCGGTAAATGACAAGATCGCTATGCTTAGATGACAAAACCATGACAACACGGCTCGAGTGTGCCGTATAACACCGGTGTTGGAATAATCAAAATGCCCTCGCAACGTCTGACAAAAGCCGACCATCCAACAAAAACAGCGGAGCAAACCGCCTACGGTCTGCTCTTTTTGGTCTGCCTCGGACATTTCCTAAACGATGGCATCCAATCGGTAATTCCTGCTGCGCTGCCGATTCTGCGCGACGCGCACGGCCTGACGTTCACGCAAGTGGGACTCATCACTTTGGTGATTCAGGTTACAAGCTCGCTGCTTCAGCCCTTGGTCGGACTCACAACAGACAAACACCCGACCAAGTACATGCTCGCCATCGGCATGTGCAGTACGCTTGTCGGTCTGGTGGCCTTGTCACAAGCATCCGTTTTTGCTTCCATGCTCCTTGCCGTAGCCTTTCTCGGATTCGGTTCGGCCGTGTTCCATCCGGAAGCTACACGGATTGCTCAATTTGCGTCCGGCGGTCGCAAAGGATTGGCTCAATCGGTCTTTCAGGTCGGAGGAAACGCCGGCATGGCTTTGGGGCCGCTCGCGGCCGCTTTCGTTGTGATTCCCTACGGGCAGGCAAGCATTGCCTGGTTTGGAATTGCCGCGGGCTTAGCTGCAATCGTAATGTTGAGGGTCGGCACATTGGCGGCTGCTCGGCAAAGGCGGCAGTCACGACAAGTCCTTCAAAATCCAGTGCAAAGCTCGATCAGTCGGTCACTTGCCGTGCTCTTCGTGGTTCTCTTCTTGTTGATGTTCTCCAAACAGGTCTACATTGCCTGCCTACAGAACTATCTGACGTTCTATTTGATCGACACATTCGGCATGACCATATCGGCCAGCCAATACGTGCTTTTCGGCTTTCTGGCGATGAGCGCTATCGGGACAATCGCCGGCGGCCCGCTGACAGATCGCTTCGGCAGCCGTGCCGTCATTCTCTTTTCGATACTCGGCGCCGCACCGTTCACGCTCATGATTCCTCACGTCGGACTTCAGATATTCGTCTTTTTGGCTCTGGCCGTGTCGTTCATCATGTCATCGGCCTTTTCCGCCATTCTCGTCTGTGCGCTTAATGCCGCACCGACGCATGTCGGCTTGATCTCGGGGGTTTTCTTCGGTGTGAGTTTTGGTATGGGCGGCATTGCGACAGCGCTTTTTGGCTCGGCAGCCGACGTTGTGGGACTGCGGAGCGTGTTCATCGTGATTTCCTTCCTGCCGCTGATCGGATTGGCCGCTTTGCTTTTGCCCAAGAATTCTTTGAGTACGTCAGACTGAGGTTCACACAAAGAAAAGAGCCGTCCGTTGGAGCGACTCTTTCCTGATGCATTGTCAGAACCAGCCGAGTCCGACGGATCCTTTCCAGATGAACTGCAGCCCGATCAAAAAGACCAAAATCGAAAGCAAAACCACAAGCAGTCTCGGTTTACTCTTTTTGGCGATTTTGGCACCAAGTTGAGCACCGATGACAGCACCGGCGCCAATCATCAAGGCCGGTCCCCAGATAATGTGCCCGAGCAGCGCGTGACTCGAAACCCCCATAACAGCGCTCACGAAAAGCACGAAGGTGGATGTCGCAACCGCAATCTGCGGCGGGAACCCAAGGACAAAAACCATCATGGGAACATGAACAATGCCGCCACCGATACCGAAGATGGAAGACAAGAATCCGACAAAGAAAGAACACAGAATACCAAGCGGCATATTGAAACGCGCCGTTGCAGGATCCCAGTCCTCCACGCTTTTGTTGGCAGCCTTGCCGCGGGACTTCGAATACATGATGTAACCGATGAAGACCATCAGGATGCCGAAGGCAAGCGAAAAGCCTGGCCCGGAAAACCACTCGGAAAGATAACCGCCCAGAAAAGCACCGGGCAAAGTAGCCAGCGCAAAAGGAACAGCCGCGCGCATCAGGATTCTTCGCTGTCTGATATAGGCAAATGTACCGGAAATGGCATTGCAGAAGACAGCAAAAAGACTGGTTCCCACCACCTGTTGCACCGTCGTAAAGGTGCTGCCGTGCGGGGCAATCATGAAAAGCATGAAAATCGGAACAAGAATAAAACCGCCGCCTAAACCGAGAAGCGCACCGACGGTGCCCACGCCGATACCGAGCACTAAATATTCAAGCAGTTCCAACATGTTCCCAAATCTCCGCGGATGATTGGTTAAAAAAGGTTGCGAAAGGATACACCTGCGGCAAGCCGATTGCCGAGTACAAACCGCAGAAATGACGAAACCCCCGAAGGAGAGACTCCAACGGGGGTTCGCTTTAATG